>VFQS010002188.1_pt1 | contig 16511 bp, 18 predicted proteins | sample 3512361 | NCBI WGS metagenome assembly VFQS01 (sample SAMN10412375, study PRJNA504923) | tailings metagenome | isolation source: Relicate 1 Philex TSF3 active mining | place: Philippines
GGGAGAGATGGGACCTCAGGGACTTCAAGGCATAATGGGAGATAGGGGACCTACAGGCCCTTCAGGACTAGAATCTATATGCAGTGACAATGAGTGCAAGTTTACCCAGGACAGTCTGTGTATCAGAGATGTATGCATGAACACGACAGATCTTAGGAGACTCCTGGACGCCCGGCAGGCAACAAGACTCCTAACTCTTCCTATGGAGTCTGTAGTTCCTGCTATGAATGGATACACGGTGGGAGGATTTACAGTGAGGGCAAGCTCCGAATCTACATCTACAACAAATGCATGGAGAGCATTCGACTCCAGCGACACCACAGAATGGCTCACCAAAGCTCAAACAAGAAACTATTGGATAGAAGTAAAACTTCCCTCTGAATCAGGAATCGAATTTGTCTACATAAGAGGACGAAACACAGAATACCCCACAAGCCTCATTATATCCGTATCAAATGATGGTCAGAACTGGGCTCCATATAGCATTGATAATGTTAGCACGTTTGCCCCCATTCCCACAAAGCCCAATATATTTGCAGTTCCCATAAGCTCGGATTTCAGCAACTATACGTTCTACAGGTTTACATTCCCTACATCCACAAGTGTTTCAAGGAATCCAGGTCTTTCAGATGTGAAGCTATTCAGGGCATCAACCAATTATAACGACTCTGCCAATGCCATCAATCCCAAGATGTATTCGGATCTTGTGTCTTCGATTATAGGTTGCAGAAGGCCTTTCCAGTTCAAGTCCAATGGAGGAATATGCAATATAAGTGTTTCTCTATCATGCGGTGTTACAAGCGCCACATCATCTGTTATTACAATGTATCTTAACGGAACTCCTGTTCAGGCTAATAAGCCTATTCAGTCTGTCTATCCAGTTCCTATATTCATGTGGTCGGGTCCTGTTCCAAGAGGATCCAATGAGATAACCTTTGATTCTACCGGAATAACCTTTGGTGCCACCAATATAGCCAGTATCAACGTCACCGAAGAATAGATTTCCATATTTATATGGAAATTACAGGGTCTTTGAAGAGTCCTTTCGCTTGTATTTGAACTTGTCCAGTTTGTCAACTTCCTTTTCCTCCTTTTCCTCCTTCTTGTCCTTTCTGGAGCGCTTGGGCGATTTGGATTCTGTGTCGCTTGGGACTTCTTCGGGGTCGATCACTTCGGATAGAGTGTATTCAATTTCTGGGGTGTCGGCATCCGATGCTATATACAGATCGGAGCTTGCTTCTGCGACCTGAATAACCTTTTTGGCGTCTTCGGGATCCACCTCAAAGAATTCTCTATTGGACCGGATCCGATAGGGCTTGTAGAGCTCGTGAATGAGGCCTTCGACGCGTTTGGGGTTTTTGACCTTACCGGCGTAGTAGAGCTGGAAGGGCTCGACTACGCTTGTGTTATCAAGGGATTTTAGTCTTTCTTCGATGGTTTTGATTGTAAATCCTATTTTGATGATACCTGGCATTCTGGGAATAGTAAGAACATAAACTAGACCGACCGTAGACGTCATTGTTATACAGATGTGTTGTATCCTTAGATAAATGTATCCTACGTATGATGCGAATAAGATATCCTCTCTGGGGACCCCCTATGCCCTGGCGGATAGCTACAAGGGATATGGAGAATGCGCAAAGAAGATTCAGAACAGGACTAGATGGTCTCCCTCCACATCACCTAGCACTGTTCAAGTTCCTGAGGTGTATCTTCAGTCCAATCCCGTTGCTCTTTATACACCGTCCCCCAATCCTAGGGACTATCCTCTTGTGTTGGAGTCTTTCAAGAATGAGCCCATGAGGAGTTCGGAGAGCTGTGGCATGTATGCTTGTGCTCCTGGAACGCCTGCGTATGCGACCATTCCCGTGAGCGAGGAGTATAGAGATGATGATAGGGTGTGCAGTAAGAGCAGTGGATGTATTAAGAATGCTATGATCGAGAATATGATGATTGTGTTTGCCTCTATAATCATGGTGTTTGTAATATTCACGTGGATTAGAAAGGATGACTAAATAAATGAACTCTAATGCGCCGACCATAGCAACGGGCGGGTTTGAAGTGCTCGAGATCCCTGCGGATATGTTCCACAAGACCTCGGACAAGCCCTGCCAGTGCGCCAACTGCAACCCCTCAATCCAGCCCATGCCCGGCTTTTTCGAGTATTATGAGATGACCAAAAAGTCGTCGAACGCTCTCCTTACAAATATGGACAAGATCCTGCTTGTGCTCATTTTCCTATTTTCTGTTGGAGCTGTAGTATTTATGTCGAGGAAGTATTAAGATATAAGAATAAATATGGTTAAAGTATCGCGTTTCGCTGTAAACCCCAAATACCCTACCAAGATCACCGAAGGCTTTGAGGAGATTTCCACGCGTGTTGTCAATGTCAATATAGCAATCCCCGTATCCGAGTCCGGATTTATGGTTTCCTACCCCTACATGGACTACAATAGAAGCGGTTCTGTGAATTACGCTACAATGTCTCATATAGTGCCTACAGATCTTCCCAATCCTGTTGGCGATTTTGTCAAGGACAGTATAGTCTACAATAAGATGCTTGAGGACAGGATAAGAAAGGCCCAGGATATGTATTACGAGGAGGTTGCCACTGCTATCAACAATAGCCCTACCCTCTCCAAGATGAACATACCGGTATCTTCCCCCATGGAGGTAGAGAACTTCACCTACATGAGCACATCCAGCATGTCCAAGAATAGAATAGCGATCCTCCTCGTCGGTCTCATAGCAGTCCTAGGAATAGGCTATATGACCCTCAGAAAGAAGGACTAAAAGACTGTTTCCATTATTTAGATAGAATGGAAACCGAGTGCGAATTTCGATTTGGCACGCATACACATCGCGGGTTTTCATCTTGTGTATCAAGCCATGTATATCATATACTTTACAATCGATGTGTGAATATTAATATTCCCTTTAATCCTCCATCCACATATGAAGTGGTCTTCTATGGAGATGACGTGAGGTCCGTTGCCGGATCTTTTCAGAAGAAGGAGACGATCTACAAGAAGGATTTCTATATGGGTGTATATTCAGTGCGATATAGCGAAAGCGTGGAGCAGAAGATAGCTGATACGTATACGCTCGCAAGGGTAGATCCGGAGACGAGGTGTGAGAAGACGAGAGTTCGCGGAGTGTATGATGAGGGAGTGTTTATAGATTTTACCCTGACAAACTCGACCGTGTATCAGGTTGAGATTGAGATAGCATCGAGAGAGTATATGGACAAGGCGGAGGAGCTTCTCCAAATTCTGTGCAAGTGGTCCTATTTGCCGTCGAAGACAAAGTTGCTTCCTGTGTCGATTCCCAAATACAGGGAAGTGTTTACTTCTCATAATAGGGTATTCAGGTATAGCGGAGCGATGGCCTGGTATAGGGTTAACAAGCCTTTGGACATACCGATTCCGATTCCTGATCTCAAAGACTATGTTGTGACCTACAAATACGATGGTGTTCGGGGTCTGATATGCAAGATAGATGGATCATGCTATTGGGTCAACATGCAGGGCATCGTATGTTTGGAGGGAATACACATGCCGGACAATACGGTTATGGATGTGGAGTCTGTATACGGAGGGTTTATAGTGTTGGATGTTCTTCTGTGGGATGGATCCGATGTGAGGAATGCCCCTTATAGGGCGAGGAAGGAGAAGATAGATCCGGAGATGTTGGAGACGTGGTTTCTGCCTCTGATGTCATTTTCACTTAGAAATATAGAGATATTGTGGGCGTTTGCGAGAGATTCGAATGCATTGGATGGTCTTATTCTGAGAAATATGGAGACGAACTATTGGACGGAGAACAGTTATAAGATCAAGCCTATTAATAGGCAGACGGTGGATTTAGAGGTGCAGGAGGATGGGGCGTATGCGTATAATAAGGAGAGGAGGAGTATGGTGAAGTGGATGGACAGGAGCGAGATTGTTGGTGGGGATGGCCTGGATGGAGGCATATGGGAGTTTCAGAGAGTAGATGGAGGAAAGATGGTGCCGATAAGAAAGAGGGAGGATAGGAGATATCCCAATACGGTGGATACTGTGAATTCGGTTCTTTATATATCTCGAGGGGAGGAGTTGGTGGACGTGATTATCAAAGGGATGTGAAATGAGTTATTTTTTCCATCTTTAAGAGAAACAATGAGTTGCTGCAACCAACACACCTATTTTGACCAGTACAAGGTCGCTGGCGCCCGCAAGGCCATGTTCGATAACACTGCCTACTACAAGCAGATTCATGCTTACAAGGATCAGCCTCAGGTTATCGAGGGATTCCAGACTCCCCGTGATGTTTTCTCCACCCAGGCTGCTCTTGCCACCCCTCCTGCTGCCCCCACTGTTGTCTCTCTCGGCACATCCGGTGGTGCTGCCATTAATGCCCTTCCTCCCAACCTTTTCGCCGGTCCCCGCGGTTCTGCTGCCTTCGCACAGGCCGCCCAGGGTCAGGTCGTCAAGTTCGCCCAGGGATACCCCGCCATCACCATGAACCCCGGTGGCGCCACCATGGCCTCCATCGGCGGTTACCAGCTCCAGGGCTCCGCCTACTCCAACGACACCCAGGCCGTCTACGTCTCCGGAACTTGCACTATGTAATTGCGCATACGTGCACTATGTAAATAGTGCTAACGAAGTACACCATGTAATTGCGCATAAATGATAACCCTAAAATATAAAAATTCCATAAAAATGTATGGAATTCAAATATAAATTTAATAGAGTAGAGTATATAAAAAATGAACTCATTTTTGATTAATACTAGTATTATTATTAGGCGTATTTGCGGACGTCATTTCTTTACTAATCGGTCTTATTGGTGTCTAGAGCCTCAGGGTTCTCGTTGTCTCCTACCTTGTGATCCTCCGTGCTTTCCTCAAAAGAGTCAAGAAGATTCAGAGGCTGGATTCCAGAGTGTTTTGAATCTACCTCACCTGAAGGATCAGACGCTTTATTACTCCTCGTCTCGGGAGGTGAAGATGTCTTCGAGCTTGCCGGGGTACGAGCCGGAGATGCGATCTTGGATTCTTGATCTGGAGAGCCAAGTCTATAGCGACGTCTAGTGAGAGGGCTGTCGTTAACACTGCTGGCCTCTATCAGAATCTCAGGATCGACCCTTCTCTTTGTATGATACTCGTTCAGGATCTTCTCCATGTAGGGAATGATATTGTATAGCTCTCTGTCATCCTTGCACACGGGTCCATCCTCAAATTCGAACTCCTTAATGTGAATGACATTGTCAAGATTATGCTTGACTACTCTGTCGTTATCGTCTATGATGAATGTATTTTCTTTGGTGACACCGTCAAGGTGGTATTTGTCCCAAAGGAAATCGAGGAGCTTGATGCTTCCCTTCTTGTCCTTTTTGCACTTGTCGCAGTGATACGAGAACATAATGTATTTGAGATCTCTTCCGGGCTTTGTCTTGATGATGTTGTCTACGATGAAGAGGACATAGTCCTTGCTGGCAGCGCTCCATATGCTTACATCAAAGTGCTCAAAGATGAAATCAAGGAACTCCTGAAGACCGGGCCTCTCAAATACGAGGTAGTAGTCCTCCATATTGTAAAAGGGGAACTCACACGCAAGGTCTCTATTCTGCTCCGTCCACTTGATCTCCTCAATAGGCACAGCACTCAGCAGGGTATTGTCAAGATCGAGAAATAGGTTGGGCTTGCTCATGTTTATTAGTCATGTTAAACTATTCTATAAAGGTATAAATGGGTATCAAAAAGGCAGATCAATTCTCTCTCCTCCATTTTGCTACTGGAGTCATAGCTTACAACTGGGGTCTTTCATTTACTGCGTGGTTTGTGCTCCATTTTCTATTTGAACTGATTGAGAATACCCAGACAGGTATGAACTTAATAAACAAGGTGACAATGTGGCCTGGTGGAAAGGGCAGTGGCGATTCGATGGTCAATATAGTCGGAGATCAGATATTCGCATCTGTAGGATGGGTGGTGGCGTATATGGTAGATACTTCCGATGATGGGATTCGAGGCAGGATAGTATAAGCTACTTAAAATTATATTGCTAAATAGTAGGAGGTGGTGTATAGAGCACACCATGATTATTCATATGCATCGGGGTCAACCGAATAGATCAACTGTATCGAAAAGGAACCTCCCCGGTGTAGCCGAATGGATCATGTGAGGACTGGGATTTCGAAACCAGCCTCCTTAGCGTAGATAGTATAGTGGTTAGTATGATTGCCTTCCAAGCAATCGACCCGGGTCCGATTCCCGGTCTACGCAATAACATTCCTATTTCAAATCATAGGAATAAATGGATATAGAATTTGACGGATACATCTATACCGTGGATTTTTCAAATCGCATAGGTAGAGGTGGATATGGCTCCGTATATCCCGGTCACCTGAAGGATGATCCCGAATTTCAGATTATCGTAAAGCACTTTTACTACGATAGCACAGACCCCGAGTCCACCTACATGAACTGGAGCGACGAGATCAGCGCTGTCCTTCTGCTCGGAACCGACTTTCCCCGCTGTTCCCCCTACTTTGTGTGCTACATAGGAAGCACCGTATTACAGAATAACAACGAGCCCGTCTATCTCATAGCCTACAAGAGGGCATGGGGAGACATGGTCTCATTCAGTGACAAATTTAGAACTCATATCAACTCCGAGACAAAATTCATCTTTGTCCAATCAATGCTGATGTCCCTCATCGAGCTTAGAAAGAGAGGTCTTGCTCATAGAGATATCAAAGCCGAAAACATACTCGTATTCAGGGACAGACATGAATGGGGCTTTGCTCTTGCAGATCTTGGAGCCCTGTGCTCTACGAGAGAATCAACAAGGTTATCGTGCAATATAAGTTCCGAGAACAAAACTACAATAACATCCCTGCCTCCTGTGATTCGTTCTAAATCCAGATCGCACTCGGATGATCCCGTTCTGAATGGATATCTAGAATCTGGAGTCGAGGATACCGGATACAGATCCGAAGACGACATGATGTGGGCCGATATCTATGCAATGGGATGCGTTATATACACTTTCCTTACAGGAGAGAGAATATGCCTTGGTATACTCAGGGACGTAAGACCCATTCAGATGGAAGACATCTCATTCACAGACGAAGAAGGATACAAACAGACCATAAATGGTGCTCTCCTTTCAGAGATGCTCACGCGAATGATCTACAGCAGGTCATACGAGGAGGCATCCACATATGAGGATGTAGATATATTTGAGAGCCCAGTATTTGTAGGAGGCTCAAGAGTGATAAGGACCATAGGAAGAACGTTCCAAAGAGCGGGCAAGTATAGAATACAAAGGCGTTAAAAAATATGCTTGAATAAATGAGTTCTCAGTCTACCTACAATATGATATTTATTGCGAGTATAGGGATTCTGTCTATATGGATCTTTATGCTGTACATAAAGCCCCCTCCGACGATTACGGAGGTGATTAAGAATACCAATTTTGAGAACAGGGAGGAGTGCAATGCTCTTGTGAACGGCCTTCTTCTTGCCATGAGGCCTTGTGGAAATACGGCTCTCAAGGGAGTATGCGACATATGCAGATCAGGCAATGTGCCCGATAGCATGAAGCCCATATGCTCGAGTCCTACCATTGTCGGCGCATGCGCTGGAGTCTAAAGGGATAAATAACACCAAAAAATGATTCAGCATCTTACTCACAGAGGCATGTTTGATGAGATTGTATCTACCAATGAGACCGTGATTCTCGATATCTATGCAGACTGGTGCCAGCCCTGCAAGGCCATGAAGCCGGCCCTTGCCGAGGTTGCAGACGAGTATAGAAATATAACGTTCGTTGCAGTTAAGGTCGAGGAGCTTGACGAGATGGGCATGGAGTCAATCAGGAGAGAGGTTAATGCAGTTCCTACCCTGATGATGTTCCACAAGGGAGCATTTGTGAGAGTCCATCACGGAGGAATGAAGAAGGATGCCATTCTTCGCTGGATTTCCGGCGTAGAGGATATATAATAAATGGCCGGAGTAGCTCAACCCACCCAAATCGCAGGCGCTGGATATCAGCCCACAATTGCAGGTGTAGGACCTGTAACTCAGCATCCCGCAGGAACACCCTTCCAGTTTTCCATCACCAAGAGATCCAAATCAACCGGAATGGGCATTGATATGAAGAAGGGAATGATTCTGTTCTCGATATTTGCAGTTTTCTCCCTTATGGTCTATGCTCACTATCTTCATGAGGATCTCAAGAAGGATGGAGCCACGAAGGACAGAGTTGATAGAATAAACAATATCAGAATTGGTCTTTTCCTTGTATTTGTTCTTCAGTGCTATATTGCATACATGATTTAATATCGATATTTAAATACCATTCTATTTCAGATTAAAATAGAATGAAGATCCTGGTGACCGGAGCGGACGGCCTTGTAGGCAATGCGTTTAGACGTATCCAGCAATCATATGCAGACCATGAATGGGTCTTCGTCACAAGAAGGATGTGCAACCTCGAAAACAAGATAGATGTAAATAATCTATTTGATATCGAGGAGCCCGATGTAGTAATCCATCTTGCAGCCAAGGTAGGAGGACTATATATGAATATTAGAAACAACCTTACGATGTATAAGGAAAATGTCGCTATAAACACCAATATCATCGACGCATGTGTGGACTATAATGTTTCCAAGTGTATTATTTGTCTTTCCACTTGTGTATTCCCTGACAGGGTATGCGAGTCATTTACAGAGGAAGATCTCCACATGGGAGAGCCTCACGATTCCAACAATGGATATGCATACGCCAAGCGTCAGGCGGAGATCTACAGCAGGCTCCAGATGAAGCGAGGATGCCATACTAAGTTCTACTGCGTAAGCCCTACCAATATGTATGGTCCCAACGACAACTTTGAGCTCAATAATTCTCACGTTGTTCCCGCACTCATCATGAAGGCGTTCCTTATCTATGCTTCGGAGAGCGAGTCAAGCCTTGTGGTGAAGGGATCTGGTCTGGCAAAGAGACAGTTCATGTATGTAGATGATTTCGCGAATATTATAATGCGTCTCATACTGGGATACGATGGACCCGAGTCGCATTTCATTGTAGCTCCAGATTGGGAGCATACCATCAACGATCTAGCAATCATAATCTGCAGGAGCATGAAGATCCATGACACGATTGTGCATACTCCTGTTGAGAATGAGGGACAGATGAGAAAGTTTGCCAATGCCAATAAGCTCCTGTCCCTTCCCTGTATGGACGATTTCCAGTTCACTCCTCTCGACGAGGGAATTCAAACAACCGTCGACTGGGTCAAGAACAATGGATCAACCATGAGGCGCTAATTTCCATTCAATTGAAATGGAAATGTTATTTAGCCAGTATAGTCTACAACTTGGGCCTGCCTCGCATTCGTAGACCCGAAGCCACCAGCACCTCGCGCAGTTTCCTCTAGAGTAGACACAAACTCCACGCTCATGGGAACGAGGTCTCCCCATACAAGCTGGAACAGGGACACTCCTTTGATCTCAAAAGGCTGGTCCGAAAGATTATCCACACGGGCCTGGATCTCTCCCCTGTAGGAAGGATCGATGATACCAATAGAGTTGGCAAGACGAAGTGGCGTCTTAGTAATGCTCGACCTCGGAACAAGCATATATCCCTTCGTAATGGTAGGCTGGCACTGAATACCCAGATACAGAGGGAACGCCCGAGCATTCGGGGGAACAACCGTATCAGGACAGTAACAATCAAACCCGCAATCTGACTGATAATTTAGCTTCTTCTCATAAAGAGAACGAAGATTATCGTTTGTGACCTTAACTTGTAGACTCATTTCTATCTAATATCAATGGTTCAAAGCTTTAAAAGCGAAATTTCAGTATACTTGATATATTGAAACAAAGATGTTCAAGAGGTATTTTTCGAGTTGTTTCCCTATGTGTTTCAAGATGAGCGTGCCTGAGAATATTAAGCAGAGGCATGCGAAGATTGTTCCTAGTCCTTTTTTGAAGGAGGAGGATTTGGAGCTCCCTCCTACGAGGGAGGCGTATGCGCCTTTCAAGTGGATTGGAGGTCCTGTGAATGCGCGAGTCCTCGACGTGTATGACGGAGATACCGTCACCCTCGGATTTCGTATGAATGGTGTTCTTACGTCATTCAGTGGACGTCTTATGGGTATCGATACGCCCGAGCTGAGAAGCAGGAACGAACAGGAGAAGGCAAAGGCTCTCGAAGCCAAGACTGTTCTAATCAGGCTTGTGCTCGATAAGGATGTCACAGTCTGGTTTGCAGGCAATGATAAATACGGAGGACGAGCTCTGATCCATATGTATACGGATGACTGGGTCAATGTGTCGGACTATATGCTCAAGAATGCTCCATGCAGGCCCTATGATGGAGGAAAGAAGGAGGAATGGTAAGGTATTTCTATATTTGAATGATATGGAAATTATTCGGTCAAGCACTTGTTTCTGAATCTCCTGAAGGATTTTTCGTCGCATCTTCCAAATTCTTTGAGAGACGATAGAGCACGAAGGAGATAGTGGTACTTTTTGAGGTATCTCATTAGCTTCTTAGCTCGTTTGTCTATCATGGAAAAGTTGATCATACGAACAGTATCCCATATGAGGTATCCGAGGGAGACATAGTAAAGAGGGCCGTCGGGTGTTACATCTGCTACTATAGTGGAAAATTCTGCATTGCTCGATATCCTGTTTTTAAAGTAGGATGTTAGCATATTCATATCATTGATATTCGATGGAGTCATCCTGTTCTGAGCTATGATTTGATCCTTTGTCAGCATATCAAGAGATGGGTTTCCTAAATAATCATACTGACCAGGTATATTGGCGTATGGGGTTATGTCGATGAGAGAATTGGTATAATCAGAATCTTCAAGAATTTCACCAAATCTATCGGTTATTTTGATATTGAAATTGAATCTCATGGTGCATAGGAATTTGCCCCATCTGTCTTTCATGTCGAGCTTGTCTGTCTTGTTTCCCCATATCTTTTGGAATCCTTTCGGCGTGGGAGGGGTAAAGGTGGGAATGGAGAAAGGTATAATATCAATTGAAATGGTGTTTCTTCTTCCGGGATTGTATTCAGGGGAATTGTTAATCTGCTGTGAAAGATCATCTAGCGCTTTGCTAACAATGTTTCCAGCATTGGTATTGAGATAAGACTCTAATCCTGTCATGAATTTGTCGATGATCTGAACCATCTCTGTATATTGGGGATCTTCAAATTCAACATAATGGTCGCTATCCGTATCATCTACAAGCTTGATATCAAAATCGTGAGTCTTGAATACATCTATAGCAGACTCACTGAAATAGATTCCAAATACGCATCCACCCCCAAGAACGGCCTTGTATCTATTTCCATATGCATGCTGTAGATCCTTATTCAACGTTCTGCATGCTTTGTAAATGAAGGGAGTAAGACACGACTTTACAGTAAGTTCGGAAACCTCCCTTATCTTGTCAATCTCCATTTTATTATGAGTTATATAATCACCAGTTTACAATAAATGGACATACCGACTGAGAATTTTGACCCTCTTTTTAGTATGGGAATTGAAGCAGTAAAAGACTCAATGAGTGCAAACCCCGGTCCTTTTAACTTCGAAAACACGGAGCATTTTGGTGAAATGAATATGGGAATGTCCTCCAGGAAAACAAAGAAGAACAACACGACTATCCTTTTTGCTATATCATTTGCCCTTGCATTTTCGCTTTTGTATGTAACTCGCCCTAAATTTGTTACCGATGAAAAGGATGGTGAGATAATCATCAACAAGGCCAATCTTCTTCTTTATTCCGTTCTCCTGAGTTTTGTAATTGCAGGATTTATGTGCTACTTTTGATATTCCAAAATCATATTTGGAATCTAAAAATGATCCAGTCTTAAGATCCACAGCTATAAAGTAAATATGGAGGTTATCAAGCGTAATGGACACAAGGAATCAATGTCTTTTGACAAGATTACCAAGCGTATTTCTAATATGATCGAAGGCCGTATGGGCGACGGTATTACTATTGCTCCTCTGAGGGGTCTTGGAGACTACAAGATCGACCCCATCGTTGTCGCCAAGGAGGTCATCAACGGCGTCTACAGTGGAATCACCACCGCCCAGATCGACGATCTCTCCGCCGATGTCTGCGCCTCTATGATCCACAAGAACCCCGACTACAATCACCTCGCCGCCCGAATCCGTATTTCCAACCTTCAAAAGCAGACCGACACCGACATCTTGACTGTTACTACACGCCTTCACAACCTGCTCGACGAGAAGTATGTTCGTTTTGTTGAAGCAAATCATTCTCAAATTAATCATATGCTCCATTTCGATAGGGACTTTCTGTTTGACTATTTTGGATTCAGGACCCTTGAGAGGAGCTATCTTTTGAATATCAAGCAAGACTCCAATACTACCATTGTAGAGCGTCCTCAGCATATGTGGATGCGCGTTGCCATCCAAATCCATGGAGTCAAGTCTTTCCATTCAGATTATGCTCATATTCCTATTGACTCTATTCTCCAGTCTATCAAGGAGACATACGACCTTATCTCCACCATGCACTTTACGCATGCAACTCCTACTCTGTTCAACAGCGGAACCAAGCGCCAGCAGATGAGCAGTTGTTTCCTCACTAATATTGAGGATGATATTGCATCGATCTTCAAGACGATTTCCAATATCGCCTACATCTCCAAGTATGCTGGAGGTATTGGTCTGTCGATCACTCCGATCCGAGCAAAGGGATCCCTCATTAGGACGACCAATGGTCTCAGCGAGGGTATTGTTCCTATGTGCAAGGTCATCGAGTCTACGGCCAGGTATATCAACCAGGGAGGAAAGCGTCTTGGATCTGTGGCCGTGTATCTGGAGCCCTGGCATGCAGATGTCTTCGACTTTGTAGAGCTCAGGAAGAACACTGGAGATGAGAACCTCAGGACCAGGGATCTGTTCCTTGCTCTGTGGGTTCCTGACGAGTTCATGCGCCGTGTGGAGAGGGACGATGACTGGTATCTCATGTGTCCCGACAAACAGCCCGGTCTCGTCGATTCCTACGGAGAGGACTTTGACCGTCTCTACAACAAGTACATCGAGGAGGGCAAATACATGAGGAAGGTCCGCGCTCGCGATCTCTGGAATCATATCCTTGAAGCTCAGATCGAGACCGGAATGCCCTATATCTCATACAAGGATCATGTCAATAAGAAGAACAATCAGTCCAATCTGGGAACCATCAGGAATTCCAACCTGTGTGTTGCTCCCTGGACTCGTGTTCTTACTGACAGGGGATACATCCAGATCAAGGAGATCGAGGGAGTTTCAACCAATGTGTGGAACGGATGGGACTGGTCCACTGTTACTCCCATGAGAACGGGCACATGCGTCCAGCTTCTTTCTGTAGAGCTCACGAATGGACAGATTCTTCATACCACTCCAGAGCATAAGTTCTACATTTCAAAGAGTGCTATGGATGAGGAGATCGAGGTTATGGCCAAGGATCTGGTTCCGGGCCAGAGGCTCTCGACGTGTCTATACCCTGCCATCAGGAGCTCTAACGAGATGGAGATGAATAAGGTCATTCAGTGTATCGCCAAGAATGCAGGAAAGACCAATCCCAATTTCCCTCCTGTTAATGCTCCCCTCTCTTACAAGCTGAAGTGGCTTGAGGGTGCTATCGAGAATCCCGATATCTACGAGCTGAATAACTCTATCGGAAGGAACGACAGAATCAGTCTAGCAACCAACATCTTCGAGAGCGCTCTCAACATGCGCTTGATGCTCACGACCATGGGATGCAACCCCGAGATCGTCCACACAATCGAGGAACCTTTTGCGTATAAAGTTCATATTGATATCAATGATATTTATACCCTCAAGTGTGAGGGATTCCAGTGTCCCGTGTATATCGGTGAGGATATTCGTCTGAGCACATACCAGCTTGAGGTCAGACGTGTATTCAAGGGTCCTATTTCTGATACATATTGTTTCACAGAGCCTCTGCGCCATAGGGCTGTTTTCGAGGGTGTGTATACAGGCCAGTGTAATGAGATTGTAGAGTATAGTTCACCCGAGGAGACTGCGGTTTGCAATCTTGCCAGTATCTGTCTTCCCAAGTTTATCAATGAGAATAGGGAGTTCGACTACGAGAAGCTTGGGCGTGTCGTGAGAACTGTAATCAGGAATCTGAACACTATCATTGACCTCAACTACTATCCCATTCCTGAGACTAGCAGGAGCAACGCTAATCATAGGCCTGTTGGTCTCGGAATTCAGGGTCTTGCCGATGTCTATATCAAGCTTCGGGTTCCATTTGAGTCTCCTTCTGCAAATGAGATCAACAGGAAGATCATGGAGACCATCTACTATAATGCCCTCAAGGAGAGTTACAAGCTTGCAAAGACATATGGGCCCTATTCATCATTCATGGGAAGCCCTGCATCTGAGGGTATCCTGCAGTTTGATATGTGGAAGGAGTGCGGACATCCCGTTATGGAGAGTCCTGAGATGATTCCAAAGTGGGAAACCCTTAAGTCCAAGGTTCGTTCTCATGGTCTGAGGAATTCTCTCCTTGTAGCTCTAATGCCTACAGCATCAACGTCTCAGATCTGTGGAAATACAGAGAGCTTTGAGCCTATCACAAGCAATATCTATGTGAGAAAGACTCTTGCAGGCGAGTTCATCGTGGTAAATGAGCATCTTGTTAGGGATCTGATGCGTCTGAATATGTGGAACAAGGATATGTATAACACAATCCTGTATCTCAACGGAAGCATTCAGGCAATCACAGAGATTCCAGGGGACATCCGAGAGCTATACAAGACTGCGTTCGAGATTAAGCAGTCTTCCATCCTGAGCCAGGCATCTACTCGAGGACCCTATGTGGACCAGACGCAGAGTATGAATCTGTTTATGGCCACGCCGGATTTCGGCAAGCTGACCAGTATGCACTTCTATGGATGGAAGAACGGACTGAAGACGGGTATGTATTATCTGAGGACCCAGCCTGCTGTGGATCCTATCAAGTTCGGACTTGATCCAGGAACCGTCAAGGCACTCAATGCCCGGTTCAAGGGAATGCCTACATCCCCGATCCATAGGAAGGAGGAAGAGGAGGAGCCCGTGAAGGTATGTGTAAGGAGGAAGAAGGGAGAACCCATTCCTGAAGGTTGCGATGTGTGCAGTGCCTGATTGTAAATATGATTATCATTCCTTTTCGCTCATAATCAAAAAAGGAATGTCTTTCTTTTCAAACGGAAGTTTCAAAAAAGAGTATGTAGAATACGACAATAGGTATCTCGACCAGATCACTATATCTCTCAAGAATGGTGAGGAAGTCCAGGAGAACATACGCTTTCTTCTCAATATTTTTCACGGAGGTCTCCCCTTTGCAGAACACAACAATATCATCTTCATATCAGAGAGTCTCAAGATGGGTCTGAAAGCTTCCGACATTGAAGGATTCTTTCTCAACCTCAAAGAGCCTCACTACCTCCTTCCCTATTTTGAGGTCTTTGATGATATGAAGGAATGCTTTACCATCAATACCGAATCTCAAGCTCTTCTGAGGCTGTTCTACAAGTACAAGGATAGGATTGCCAAGGATAGATTACATGAACTGAGAAAGGAGCTTGTGTCTTACAAGTCTTTGGCGAGGAGGGATATACGCAATACCAAGGACGAGGACTTTATCATGTGTGTTGAGAAGGTGTTCAATATACGCAAGATGTGTCTGACGACTCCTCACGAGATGAGCAATCTATCTCTGAATGAACAGAGAGAGGGAATCATCAATGGCATTGTATATACACTGAGCGTGTTCTATGGAGAGCCTGATAGCTTCTTCTATACGAACATCCCTTCGGAGTGGAGGAATAGCGCCGATTTTCATGGATACGTTAACTACTTCCTGAAGCATATGCAGAAGATCAAGATCCTCACAGAGTGCCCGCTGAGGTTTGGAGATCTTATTCACGAGTATGTCAAGTCTATCGACAACATGTGGGTGAGATACTATTTTCAGTATAATCATCTCGTTGAACGGAGCAAAAACAATACAAGAGGGTGCAAGGTCAAAAATACAGGGACAAGGATCAAATACACGACGAATGAGAGATACAAGCTAACATATGGCGACAACGAGGAAGAGGCTATTGATATATGCACTTTGGGCGACCTTGATAAGCTTGTCAACACAGTGCCGGAGTATCTTCCGGTCATTCTGGGAGGAACCACAGACATAGTGAGACTCTGCGATATGAACAAGGGTCACATAATCAAGAGGGGAGACGATACCATCGTGTCCATGCTTGGCAGTAACTTTGTAATGAAGTCTGTCGTATCGGCTGAAAGCGTGTTCAATATACTGGAAGTCATAACCGAATACATCTTTTCGAGAATGATTCATAATATGGATGTATTCAAACCCATAAGAAACTCAATCCCCTACGTATACACAATAAGGGATGATATAAGGTGGAATAACGAGATGTTCTCCGTTTTGAAGAGGACGTTCCC
>VFQS010002189.1_pt1 | contig 16510 bp, 13 predicted proteins | sample 3512361 | NCBI WGS metagenome assembly VFQS01 (sample SAMN10412375, study PRJNA504923) | tailings metagenome | isolation source: Relicate 1 Philex TSF3 active mining | place: Philippines
TAGTGGGGCCCGTGCATCACCGTGCGCTCAGGATCGAGCAGGCGGTAGAGCAGCAACTTCACCGCGTCAAAGACAAAGAACCACACCAGCGCGTAGCCCCAGCTGGCGGCGGTCCAGGCCCAGCCCACCGGTGCCATCAGCCAGCCGTAGCAGCCCATCAGCGTGGAGAGCAGCACCGAGGCGCCGGTGGCCCAGAGCATCGTGGGTGCCGGGGCAATGCTCCAGAATGGCCCGCGCAGGCGGGTGCAGTAGATGGTCATCATGCCGCCCACGGCCAGCTGTAGATAGATCAGGGTCTGCACGAAATCAAGCGGCAGATTCATGCGGTTCACGGCGAAGTCGTAGAGCAGGATCGTTTCCACCACACCCACCAGGCCCACCACGGTCGACATGATCAGCAGCCGCGGCATGTCCCACCGCAACGGCTTGGGCGAAGCCTGGGTGTTGTCGTAGGCGATGGTCACCATCGAGCCGTCATTGATCAAGGCCAGGATCACCAGCATGATCACGGTCACTGGATACTGGTTGAACCACAGAATCGCGATCGTGGTGAAGATCAGAATCCGCACCGTTTCCACCACCCGGTAGAAGCAGTAGCTGTCCATTCGCAGAAAGATCTTGCGACTCAGGCGGATCGCATCGATGATCACCGAGAGCCCTGGGGTGAGCAGCACGATGTCGGCCGCCGCCCGCGCCGCGTCGGTGGCCCCCGACACGGCGATGCCGCAGTCGGCCTCCTTGAGCGCCGGCGCATCATTCACGCCATCGCCCGTCATCGCCACCACGTAGCCGCCCTTCTGCAGCGACTCCACGATGTGGAACTTGTCCTCCGGGTACACCTGAGCGAAGCCATCGGCCCCTTCGATCTGACGGGCCAGCTGGCCCATCTGGCTTGCGGGCGTCTGGCGGAACAGGGCCGCATCCAGCACGTTGTCGTGCAGCCCGAGCTCGCGGCAGGTTTCCCGCGCGATCAGCACCTGATCGCCCGTGACCATCTTCAGCGGCACGCCCAGCCCGGCCGCCGCCGCCAGCGTGGCCTTGGAATCCGGACGCGGTGGATCTGAGAGCGAGAGCACACCCAGCATCTGCCACGGCCCATCCCCCAGCGCCTGGGCCACGCCCAGGGCCCGAAAGCCGCGGCCGGCCAGCTCCTCCACCTGGGCCTCCACCGGCTGACGCCAGGGGCCATCGCCCACCAGGGCCACAATCGCCTGGGGGGCCCCCTTGCTCACCCGCAGGGTCTGGCCGCTGCCATCCAGCACCGTGGCCTCGGTGCGCTTGCTCACTGGATCGAAGGGCGTGAACGCCTCCCGCCGGCAGCCCTGGAGCAAGGCCGGCGCGGCGGCGGCCAGCACGGTCTGGTCGATCGCGTCGCCTTCCTCTTCCGTGCTGGCCAACGCCGCCGCCCGCAGCAACTGATCGGCATCCACCCCCTGCAGGGTGAACGGCTCGCCCAGGCTCAGCTGGTTGAGGGTGAGCGTGCCGGTCTTGTCAGAGCAGAGCATGTCCACACTGGCCAGCTCGTCGATGGCCGCCAGCCGCGTCACCAGCGCCCCCTTCCTGGCGAGCGCCTGGGCACCGATCGCCATGGTCACCGCCAGCACCGTGGGGGTGGCCAGCGGAATCGAGGCCACGGTGAGCACCAGGCAAAACTTGACCACCTGGATGGCGTTATCGCCCAGGTGAATACGCACCACCAGGATGATGCACACCAGCACGATGTTGATCACGATCAGGTAGTCGGAGAGCTTCACCACCGCCTTCTGCAGATGGTCGTTGCTCTGCGCCTCGCCCACCAGCTGGGCGGTCTTGCCAAAGAAGGTATTCACGCCGGTGCCCACCACCACGCCCTCAGCGAGGCCCTGCTTGAGCACCGAACCGGAATAGAGCAGATCGCCGTGGCCGCGCTTCACCGCCAGCGACTCGCCGGTGAGGGCCGACTGATCCACCTGCAGCGGGTCGCTGGTGATCACGGCCATATCGGCGGGGATCACCGAGCCGATCGCCACGCGGATGCGATCACCGGGCACCAACTGGCTGGCGGCGAGCTTCTGCCAACTGCCGTCGCGCTTCACCTGGGTTTCCAGCGCCAGCTTCGCCTTCAGTGCCGCCACCGCATCGCCGGCCGACGACTCCTCCACGTAGGCGATGGCGGTATTGCCCACCAGCAGCGCCAGGATGATCGCGAAATCCAGCCAGTCGCCCACCGCAGCGCACAGCAGGATCGCCGCCTCGATCATCCAGGGCATCGGGCCCCAGAGATAGGAGAGCAGCAGCGCCAGCTTGCTCTTCCTCTTCTCCGGCAGCGCGTTGGGGCCGTAGCGCTGCAGGCGCTGGGCGGCCTCGTTGCCGCTCAGGCCCTCTCCATCGGTGTTGAGCTGCTCAAGCTGCTGCTCAAGCGTGCGCTGGGGTTCGGCCATCGGCAGGGCGGAGCACCGAGCCCCACGCTGACCATGGCCCGGGGGAATGTCAGCGGCTGGGGTCGGCTTCGAGACCGGTTTCCATCACCAGCCCGGCGCGGCTGAGGTTCCAGCGATAAATCGCCGCGGCCAGGGCCGAGCGCGCCGCCTGCAGGTCGCGCTGGGCGATCAACACCTCGGTGATCGGCGCAATCGCAGCGCGGTAGCGCAACTGGGCATCGCGCACCGCCTGCTCACCGGCCCGCACCGCCGCGGCCGCAGCCTGCTGCTGGGCGGCCGCAGCCTGGTGTTCAGCCCAGAATGTCTCGACGCTCTGGGTGATCAGCTGCTCGGCCTGCTGCAGGGCCACCTGCTTGCGGTCGGCCTGGCGCTGGGCCAGGGCCACCGACTGGCGGCTCAGACCGCCATCGAACAGGGGCTGGCGCAGGGTGAGCAGGGCGCCCCAGTCGTAGAAGGAGCCGTTGGCGCTGGCATTGAGGCTCTGGCTGGGCAGGGTGGCCGAGCCCACCCCCTGCACGGCCACCGTGGGGGTGTTCTGCAGCACCGGTGCGGCGAGCTTGTCGCCGCTGTAGCCCGCGCCGAGCAGCAGGCCCACCCGCGGCAGCACCAGCGCCCGGGCCGCCTTCACCTGGGCCAGCTGGACCTGGCGCTGCTGGGCAATCGCCTCCAGCACGGGCCGATCCTGGAGGGCCCGCTGAATCGAGCCGGGCAGATCCAGGCTCCAGGCGGATCCCGCCACCAGGGGGTCGGTGGCTGCCACGGCCTGGGTGGGCGGCAGGTTGAGCGCCCGGGCCAGGCCGCTGCGGGCCACGCTGCGCTGGGCTTCCGCCGCCGCCAGGCCCTGGCGATCGGCCTGGTTGAGGGCTTCAGCCTGGAGGGTGTCGATGCGGGCGGCCAGGCCCCGTTTGCGGATCGCCCGGGCATCGCGCAGCAACGCCCCCGACGACTCGATCGCCCGCTGCCACACCGGCACCTGGGCGTCGGCGAGCTGGAGGTTGAGGTAGGCGCTGGTGATGGCGAAGCGGCTGCGCCGTTGGCTCTCGCGCAGCTCGGCACCCGCCGCCAGTCGGGTGGCGGCGGCGGCCTGGCGCAGCGGTGCCCGGCCGAAATCCACCAGGGTGTAGTTGAGGGCCAGGCCGAGGTTGCCGAAGGTGTTCTGCAGCACCGCGTAGCCCTGGGCCCCGAGGCTGAGGTTCAGATCCCCGAGGGTGGGCACATTGCTGATGAAACCCGTGCTGGTGCCCACCTGGGTGTAAGTGCCCAGGCCCACCAGATCGAGTTTGGGTAGGAACTGGCTGTTGGCGATGCCCTCCAGAGCCCGGGCCTCCTGCACCGCCAGTCCCGCATCGCGCAGGCTCAGGGAGTCGTCGGTGCCGCGCTGCAACGCCTGCTGCAGGCTGAGCCGCAGCAGCGGGGGCGGCTCAGCCTGCGCCACCTGGGCGCTGGCCAGCAGCGCGGCCACGGGGGTGAGGGCCATGGAGGCCAGCCATCGCAGGCCGTGGCGTGCGGAGCGACCCAGAACCCCCGTTGCAAGTGGCGGTACCTTAAGGGCCGTTCCGGGACGGCATGCAAGCGGCGCAGCGGCTGATCCCGATGGCACTGGTGAGCGGGCTCAGCCTGCTCTGGGCTGCCTCTCCCGGCGTGCCGATGCGGGTGAAGGGGGCGGCCGTGCTGATGGAGCCCGGCAGCCGTGAGGGTATCTACGCCCGCACAGCCGGCCAGATCCAGCAATTGCGCGTGGCAGCCGGCAGCCCGGTGAGCCGCGGCCAGATCGTGGCCAGCATCAACCGCATCGATCAGGCCGCCCCCGGCGGCGGGCAGGTTGGCGCCAACCCGGAGGCGCTGCAACGCCAGCAAGCGGCCCTCGACCGCCAGAAGCAGGCCCTGCAGAGCCAGATCAACACCCTGCGCACCACCAACCAGCCGGTGCTCGCCCAGCTCAAGGCCCTCGAAGCCCTGCGCCGCGAGGAGGTCATCCCGCGCTACAGCCCGCTGTGGGTGGGTGCCCAGAACCTCTACCTCTCCAACCTCAGCTCGATTCGCGGCCTGGAGGGCCAGATCGCCGCCCTCGACGCCAACGCGGCGGAGGTGCAGGCCCAGCAGGCGGCCCAGCAGGTGCTGGCCCCCCGCAGCGGCACCCTGCTCAGCTGGGCCGTGACCCCGGGCCAGGCGGTGGCACCGGGCCAGCGCATCGCCAGCCTGGGCAGCCCCGATGGCAAGGCCAGCCGCACGGCCCTGGCCGTGTTCACTGAAGCCGATGCCAGCCGGCTGCGCAAGGGCATGGAGATCGAGCTGGAGCCCCAGTTCCAGAGCCGCAATGACTACGGCGGCAGCGCCGTGCGCTACGGACGCCTCAAGGGCCGGATCACATCCCTCTCGCCCACCAGCCTCGGCCTGGCGGCCCTCAGCAGCGTGGTGGGCGACGCCGAGATGGCCACCAGCCTGGTGGCCCGCAGCCGCGAGGAGGGCTTCGGCAGCGGCGGCGATCCCCTGGCCACCGCCGGTGACAAGGTGACCGCACCGGTGGTGCTGGCCCAGGTGGAACTGGACACGGCCGCCACCCCCAGCGGCCTGCGCTGGAGCCGCGGCCGGGGCCCCGACTTCAGCCTCAGCACCGGCACGCCGGCCGCCGCTGACGTGGAGGTGGAGCGGCGCCCGCTGCTCAGCTTCCTCAGCCCCTTTCTGCGCTGGATCGGAGGTCTGGGCACATGAACGCCTGGCGCAGTCCCGCCCCCTGGATCGCCCTGGGCCTATTGGCGGTGGTGGCCGCCAGTGAACCGCCGCGCCTGTGGTTCTGGCTGGCGGTGCTGCTGATCGTGCTGGCGGTGGGCTGGCTGCAGGCGCTGCGGCCACCGAAGGCTTGAACCGGCCTTGAAGCCCTACAGCCTGCGGGCAGCGCTGGTGATCGGCCTGGCCGCGGCCCTCACCAAGGCGATCGCCGGCACCCTGGGCCTGGACAGCGCACCCGTGGCCTACGCGGTGATCATGTCGGTGCTGGTGGTGAAACCCGACTTCGGCCGCTTGCCCCTGCTGCTCTATCCCGTGCTGGTGGTGCTGGTGGGCGGCGGCATGGCCATCGGCCTGGGGGTGCACGTCGCCTTCGACGGCGCTCCGGACAGCTTCACCTTCGCGGTGGTGGCGCTGCTGATGCAGCTGCTGGGACTGCTGCTCCCCGGCAAGCTCAGGCTGCTCAGCGGTGCGCTGGCGGTGGCCGGCGTGCTGCCCCTGCTCAGCTCGAACACCAGCGTGAGCACCTGGGCGCAGGAGGTGGGGGCGATCGCCCTGGGGCTGGCGCTCGGCACCGTGGTGCAGCGGGCGTTGACGCCGGCGCAGCTGCCAGCGGCCGAAGAACCTCCAGAAGCGCCGCCCGATCCGCCGCTGGCGGTGCGGCTGCAGCAGGGACTGCGCTCGCCCTTCTTCTGGGAGCGCACGCTGCTGGCGATGCTCGCCCTGAGCATCGGCGAGGGCCTCGGAGCCTTGGCTCCCAAATACCTCTATTTCGGTGTGGTGCTGCTGTTCAACGACTCCCTCGACGCCACCCTGGCGCGGGTGATCGACCGCATGGTGGGCGTGAGCCTGGGGGTGCTGATGCCCCTGCTGGTGTTCAACACCATCGGCACCGGGCCCGTGGAGATCGGCCTGGTGATGGGCGGCACCGCGGCGCTGGTGATGGTGCTGGGGCTCGGCCGGTTCCTGCGCACAGCCCTGATCTCCAGCGGCGTGGCCTTCGTGGGCTACGGGTCGCTGGTGGTCTGGTACATCCCCAATCGCTGGATCGACTACCTGATGGGCTGCGTCCTGGCGGCCAGCGCAGCCCTGGTGGTGGATGCTGTCAGGCAGCGGGCTGCCAGTCGTCAGCCGGCTCAGGCTTATCCGTCTCCGCCAGGGAGGGATAGGTGGCGCGGGTGAGGGCCACCAGCTCGGCGCGGGCCTTGGCGCGGAAGGCGGCAGCCGCCGCGGCGGGCAGCACCGGGAAGGTGGTGTCGGCGGAGTCGCGCAGGGGCTTCCAGCCCTTGTTGCCCTGCTCCTGGAAGTGGGCCAGAGCGGCAAGGAAATCAAACTCCAGGTTGCGGCCTTCGGTTGCGGCCAGGGCCACCAGCTGTTCCCGCACGGGGCCGAATGCCTTGGCCTTGAGCGTGTCGGGCAGCCCCAGCACCGGCTCGTAGTAAGCGAGGGCGCGCAGCTCCTCTTCGATCACGATCGGCCAGGCCCCCACCTCGCCCTCCTGCAGACCCTCCACCTGCCCCATGGCCCCATGGAAGGCTGCCAGCCAGCGGTAGTGGGTTTTCTCCTTGATGGTTTTGCGCAGGGCGGCCTTGCCGCTGAGGCGCTTGGGCAGGGCTGCCTCCGCTTTGCGCAGGAACAGACGGTCGTCTCGCTCCAGGTTGATCGCGCCCCAGCGGTGGCGGTACTCCCACAACTCCTCGTAACGGCGCACATCTTCCGGCGACCAGCCCAGGGTTTTCAGTTCGTCGGCGCGGCTGGTCTCGTCCTTCGGCACGACCCATGGATCTCACTGGTCGAACCTTACGAGCCAGCGGTGGGCTGGGCCGCGAAGCTCAGATCGGGCCAGTGGGCCAGCGGGATGGCGGCCGCCTGCAGGGCATCGGCGATGCGGCGCAGCAGCTCCCGCCGCAGCCGCCACTGGGCACCGGCCCGGGTGATCAGCTGAATGCTGAGCACCACCCCGCTGGTGAGCAGATCCTGCACCCCCAGCAGACAGGGCGGCTCCAGCAGCTGGTCGCCCCAGGCCGGATCGGCCGCCAGGCCATCGAGCACCGTCTGCACCACGCCCAGGGCTTCCGGGATGGAGCGCACGGGATGGGCCAGCGACACGCGCAGCACCAAGCCGCTGCGGATCTTGGTGTGGTTCACCACCTGCTGGGCGGCGGCATGCTGCACCACCACCACCCGCTGATCCAGGGTACGCAGCTGGGTGCTCAGCACCCCCACATCCAGCACCTCGCCCCCCTCGCCGTCGATCGCGATCCAGTCGCCGATGGCGTAGCGGTCTTCCAGCAACACCACCAGGCCGGCCACGAAATCCCGCAGCAGCCCCTGAAACACGATCGCCAGGGCGCCGAGCAGGGCACCGCCCACCAGCAGCAGCTGGCTGGAGAGGCCCAGCACGCCGGGCACATCGATCACGATCCAGAGCACCACGATGCCGATCGCCGCCAGTTCGATCAGGCGATTGAGGATGTGGTGCAGGCTGCGGTAGCGCTGTTCCCGCCGCGCCCGCTCCTCCAGCGGCAGCTGGGCATCGGTGGCCCACTGGCGCAGCAGCAGGGCCACCAGCATGCGGCTGGCCACCAGCACCAGGCCGATGGCGATCACCTTGAGCAGGGCACGGCCGGGCTGCTGCAGCAGGGTGAGGCCCAGGGTGAGCTGGCCCGGCACCGCCATCACAGCCAGGGCCACCATCGCCATCACCCCCACCAGCACGCTGAGGAACAGCCCGCGGCGCAGCACCATCACCAGCTGCAGCCGCAGGCTGAGGGCCGAACTGGGGTGATCCAGCTGCTCCTCCAGCAACCGCTTCAGCCAGCAGCGGGTGCGCGACCAGCCCCACACCAGCAGCACCAGCACCGCGAACACCAGGGCTTCGAGCAGCACCAGGCGCCGCAGGCGGGAAAACACACTGCCGGGCTCCAGTTCCCGGCGGGCGTGGCGCACCCGCTGCTGGAGCAGCTCAGCCCAGCGATCGGCCAGCGCAGCGGCGGGGAGCCCATGCAGCTGGGCATCGGCAGCGGTCACGGTGAGCAGGGGCAGCGGCTTGTCGCGACCCGGCAGCAGGGCCTCCAGCACGGACTGTCCGTTCTCGCTGAGCCGGGCTGTGATGCGCAGGGCCTTGGGGTCGGCGCCGATCCCCCACAGATCGCTGCGACACACCCCGGGCGCCGCGCCGGGTGTCTGCTGCTCCAGCAGCAGTTCACTGAGCTGCTCGGTCCGGCTGCAAAACACCTCCGGGGCATAGAGCAGGCGCAGATTGGCCTCGATCAGCCGCGCCCGGGCCTGGGCATCGAGGCCCTCGGAGCCCTTGAGAACCGGCACCGCCACGGCGATCACCGGCACCCCCAGCACCCGCACCTTACCTACGCCGAAGCTGCCGGCCGAGACAGCGGAACGCTCCTGCCCCAGCACCTCCGGCGGCTTGGTGACCCCCTTGATCAGATCGGTGCCGAGCGAGCCGGGGCTGAGGCTCAGGCCCGGGCTGGCACTGCCAGCCGCCAGGGCGTGGGGCCCAGCGACGAGCAGCAGGCCCAGCAGCAGCGCCACAACCAGCTGACGAACTCGACCCATCGGCGCAGCGGGTGGGATCCCGAATCTGGCGCGCTGTCGCCGTGCCATCCACTGGAAAATCTCCTAAAGAGGGCACACCACGTGCTGCTGCGATGCGTTCCGGGCGACGCCTGGCCCTCTCCGCTCTTGTGCTGGCGGGTTTGGTGGCGGCCTGCCGCAGCGGTGGGGAGGCCCAGCGCGGCCCCCTGCCGGTGGACACTGCCCCTGCCCAGGCCACGCCATTTGCCGAGGAGGTCACCACGGTGAGCACCCTCGATGCGGTGGAGGCGGTGCAGCTGGCGGCCCAGGCCGGCGGGCGAATCCTGGAGCTGCCCATGCGTCAGGGCGATCGGGTGAGGCCGGGCCAGCTGCTGGTGGTGCTGGATCAGGCCCAGCTGCAGGCCCAGGCCATGAGCCTGCGGGCCGCCCGCGCCAAAAACGAGCTCAACTACCGCCGCTTCGAGTTCCTGGCGCGGGTGGGGGCCGCCAGTGCGATCCAGCGCGACGAACTGCGCCAGGCCTTCATCGAATCCAGCGCGGCCCTCAAGGCCACGGAAGCCGACCTGGCCTACAAGGACCTGCGCTCGCCGATCGGCGGAGTCATCGGTGATGTGACGGTGAAGGTGGGGGATGTGATCCGCGCCGGCGATCCGTTCACCACCGTGATCCGCAACGGCGAGCTGATGGCCCGCATCGAGGTGCCGGCCAGCGTGCGCAACCGCCTGCGCCCCGGGCTCAGCGTGATCCTGGAAGACCCGGGCACCAGCACGCCCCTGGCCCGCGGCGTGATGGATTCGATCGATCCCAGTGTGAAGGCCGGCAGCCAGGTGCTGCTGGTGAAGGCGGGCTTCGCCAATACCGACGGCAGCCTGCGCAACGGCCTGCGGGTGCGGACCCGCGTGGTGCTCGACCGGCGCGAGCAGCTGTCGGTGCCGGTAGGGGCCGTCACCCAGTCGTCGGGGCAGAGCTACGTGTACCGGGTGGGAACGCTGGCGGAGCTGGAGCGCGAGCCGGGTCAGGCGCCCCTGGATCGGCTGCGCACGCTGCCGCCAGGCAGCCGCTTCGCCCTGCAGACCCGGGTGCAGCTCGGGCCCTTGCAGAACGGCCGTTATCCGGTGCTGGGCGGGCTGCAGCCGGGCACGGCGGTGATCACCAGCAACCTGCTCAACCTGCGCCACGGCCTGCCTGTGCAGCCGGGCAACCGCGGGGAGCGCTGAGCGATGTCGGCCTCGAACAGCTTCATCGTTCGGCCGGTGCTCACCACGGTGTGCAGCCTGCTGATCGTGATCGCCGGCCTGATCGCCCTGCCGATCCTGCCGATCGAAAACCTGCCCGACATCGCGCCCCCCACCGTGAAGGTGAGCGCCCGCTACACCGGCGCCGATGCGGTGAGCGTGGAGGAGGGCGTGACCTCCGTGCTGGAGCAGCAGATCAACGGGGTGGAGAACATGGAGTTCATCACCTCCAGCAGCGCCGCCGACGGCAGCAGCGCCATCACCGTGTCGTTCGCCAGCGGTACCGATGGCGACATCAACCAGGTGAATGTGCAGAACCGGGTGGCCCTGGCCGAACCCCAGCTGCCGGCCGAGGTGCGCCAGTCGGGCGTCACCGTGAGCAAGGCGTCGAATTCGATCCTGCTCGTCTACAATCTGGTGAGCACCGATGCAGCCAAGCCCTACAGCGCCGAGACGCTGAGCGGCCTGCTGGATCAGGGCCTCACCGATCAACTCAAGCGGGTGCGCGGTGTGGGCGAAGTCGCCTACTTCGGCCAGCGCAAACTGGCGGTGCGCCTCTGGCTCGACCCCGACAAGCTCACCCAGGCCAACCTCACAGCCGCTGATGTGGTGGCGGCGCTGCAGAGCCAGAACCGGCTCGTGCCCGCCGGGCGGGTGGGCGGCGCCCCGGCTCCGCCGGGCCAGCCCTACACCTTCACCGTGCAGCTGCAGGGCCGCCTGCTGCGCAATGACGACTTCGACAATCTGGTGCTGCGCAGCACCGGCGATGGCGGCCTGGTGCGGCTGAGGGATGTGGGGCGCGTGAGCCTCGGCGGCGAGACCTACGACATCAACGCCACCGACATGCGCGGGGTGTCATCGGTGGGCATTGCGGTGTATCAGCTCAGCGGCAGCAACGCCCTGGAGGTGTCGACCGGGGTGAAAGAGGTGCTGGAGGAGTTCCAGGCCACCCTGCCGCCGGGCATGAAGCTCGAGCCGATCTACGACGTGACCGAGTTCATCAGCGCCTCGATCCAGGGCGTGACCAACTCGCTGCGGGATGCGGTGGTGCTGGTGGTGCTGATCCTGTTTCTGTTCCTGCAGAACTGGAAGGCCACCCTGGTGCCGGCGATCGCGATCCCGGTGGCGCTGGTGGGCACCTTCGCCTTCGTGAAGGCGTTCGGCTTCAGCCTCAACCAGCTCACCCTGTTCGGCCTGGTGCTGGCCACCGGCCTGGTGGTGGATGACGCCATCACCGTGATCGAGGGCACCGCCACCCGCAAGGCCGAAGGGCTCACGGCCCTGCAGGCGGCCAAGGCCACGATGGATGAGCTGTTCGGCGCGGTGCTGGCCACCTCGCTGGTGCTGTTCGCGGTGTTCCTGCCGGTGCTGTTCTTCCCCGGCGCCACCGGCACGATCTACAAGCAGTTCGCGGCCACGATCATCTTCGCGATCGCGATCTCCACCTTCAACGCGCTCACCTTCTCGCCGATGCTCTCGGCCCTGCTGCTCGCGCGCGAGGGCAACGCACCAGGCCGGCACACCTACGCCATCAGCGGCCTGGTGCTGGGTGCGATCTATGGCGCGCTGATGAGCGCAGGCGGCGGCCGCAACCCCGTGGTGGTGCTGCTGTTCGCCGGGATCGGCACGGCCCTGGGCTGGTTCACGCCGCCGATCTTCCGCTGGTTCAACGCCGCCTACGCCCGCGCTGAACGGGGCTACGCGGGCGGGCTGAACTGGGTGCTCAGCCACCGGCGCCTGGTGATGGCCGGCCTGGCCGGTGGCATCGCGCTCACAGCGGTGGCCTTCAACGCCATCCCCTCGGGCTTTGTGCCGGTGGAAGACCAGGGCTATGCGATCGGCATTGTGCAGGCGCCCGACGGCACCTCCGACCAGAGCACCAGTGCGCTCAATCGCAAGGTGGCGGCGATCCTGCGGGAGGAACCTTCGATCCGGGCCGCCGCCCTGTTCAGCGGCGCCAGCCTCGATGGCAACGCCCCCAACCGCGGCCTGTTCTTCTTCGGCACCACCAACTGGAGCGAACGCACCGCCCCCGATCAGTCGATGGAGGCGATCGTGGCGCGGCTGAACCGCAGGTTCGCAGCCCTACGGGAAGGCCGGGTGATCACGATCATGCCCCCCTCGATTCCCGGCTACGGCAACGCCGGCGGCTTTGAGTTCCAGATGCTCAACCGCAGCGGCGGAGCCCTGGATCTGCCCCAGTTCTTCGGGGCGGCCGGCCAGCTGATCCAGCAGGCCAATGCCAATCCGGCCCTGGAGCGGGTGTTCACCCAGTTCAGCCCCGAGGCGCCCCAGCTGCGCATCGATGTGGACCGGGCCCGGCTGGCCTCGCTGGGCATCGACTACGGCCAGGCCATGCAGGCCCTGAGCCTCAACTTCGGCGGCGCCTACGTGAATGACACCTTCCAGGAGGGCAAGGTGCGGCGGGTGTACGTGCAGGCCGATGGCCCGTTCCGTGCCACGCCGCAACGGTTGGAGGAGCTCTATGTGCCGAACGCCAAGGGCGAGCCGGTGCCCCTGGCGGAGTTCATCACGATCACGCCGGTCACCGGCCCCTCGGTGATTCCGCACTTCAACCTCTACCGCTCGATCAAGGTGGAGGGTCAGGCGGCACCGGGCTTCAGCTCCGGCCAGGCGATCAACGCCATGCGCGATGTGTTCAGCCGCCTTGAGATCAACGGGATCACCTACGACTGGACCGGCCTGTCCCGGGAGGAGGTGAAGGCCGGCGCCTTGGCGATCGTGATCTTCGCCCTCGGCATCCTGGTGGTGTACCTGGTGCTGGCGGGACAGTACGAGAGCGTCAGCGACCCGCTGATCATCCTGATGACGGTGCCCACGGCCATGCTCGGAGCGCTGGTGTTTCTCAGCCTGCGCGGCGAGGTGCTGAACATCTACGCCCAGGTGGGGCTGGTGATGCTGATCGGCCTGGCGGCCAAGAACGGCATCCTCATTGTGGATCTGGCCAACCAGCGCATGGCCGAGGGGGCGTCGGCCCTGGAGGCCGCCCGCGAGGCGGCCCAGTCGCGCCTGCGGCCGATCATCATGACCGCCATCTCCTCGCTGTTCGGCTTCCTGCCGCTGGTGCTGGCCAACGGAGCCGGTGCCCGCAGCCAGACCTCGCTGGGCACGGTGGTGTTCGGCGGCCTGCTGGTGGCCACGGTGCTGTCGCTGTTCGTGGTGCCGGTGTTCTACGTGGTGATGAAGCAGTGGCTGGGCACAGCGGCCGGCCAGGAGGCCCGGGGTTGATCCGGCGGGTGCTGCGGGCCACAGTTGCCGGCACCCTCACCGGCGTGGCGGTGGCCCTGCTGCTGCATCTGGTGATCCTCAACACGCCGGTGCAGATCCCGCCCCACCGTTTCGGCTGGCAACTGTTCAGCTTTGGCCTGGCCGGCGGGATCGCCGGACTGGCCCTCAGCAGCGTGATCGCGCTGCAGGCCACCAACCCCGAAGCCGAGTACCACCGCAAACGCATCAGCTGGCGGGGGCCAGCGCCTGTCCCACCGCAAACAGACCAAAGGCGATGAACAGGCCGCCGCTGAGGCGATAGAGCAACTTCTCGCTGATGCGGGTGCCGATCCAGTTGCCGGCCCCCACCGCCAGCCAGGTGACCAGCGCATGGCCCGCCAGGGTGCCGGCCAGCAGGCCGGCAAAGCTGCTGAAGGCGGGTGCGGTGGCCAGAACGATGGTGGTGAACTGGGTGCGGTCGCCCAGTTCAGCGATGAACACCAGGCTGAAGGCTTCCCAGATCACCGACCACACCGTGTTGAAGCGGCGGCCGCTCTCGGCCTCGTTCACGGCCTCCTCGGCCTCTTTCTCTTCGTCATGGGCCTCATCGGCCGCCATGGCCTGGGCATCGATCAGCAGCTTCACGCCGAAGCCCAGAAACAGCGCCGCCGCCAGCCAGGGCACCACGGCCTGGGGCAGCAGTTCGCGCAGGCCATAACCCAGACCCAGCGACAGCAGCGTGACCGCCGTCAGGGCCGCGAAGGCGCCGATGAACACATCGCGCGGGCGGTGGCGCGCCGCCAGGATCAGCGCCATGAAGAAGGTCTTGTCACCCAGCTCAGCCAGGGTGATCGCCGTGAGGCTGGAGCCGAAAGCCGTCAGGCCCGGATCAGAAGACACTGGAATTGCCATGGGATGAGCCTGCCGCCCCAGCCGTGAAGAAGTTGTGAAAACAGCTCAGCCGGTGGGCAGCTCCACCACCAGCACACAGCGGCCCGGGCGGCTCTCGCCCAGCCGCAGGTCTCCGCCATGGCGCCGGGCGATCGAGCGGGCGATGGCCAGCCCCAGGCCGCTGTGGCCGCCCGCATCCCCCTGGCTGCTGCCGCGCCAGAAGCGCTCGAACACCTGCTCCCGCTCGGCCGGGCCGATGCCCGGCCCCGCATCCACCACCTCCACCCGCACCGCCTGGGGCATCGGGGTGATCGCGAGGGCCACCGTGCCGCCCCGGGGGCTGTGGCGGATGGCGTTGAGCAGCAGGTTGGTGAACAGGCGCAACAGGTGTTCGGGCTGGCCGCTGATCGCAACGCCCGTGATGCCCTGGGCCTGCTCCAGCCGCAGCACCACCGCTCGCTCGGCGGCCTGGGGGCCATAGAGATGCAGCAGATCGTCCAGCAGCTCAATCAGATCGAAGCGCTCGTAGGCCCCGGTGCTGGCATCGCGGGCCAGGAACAGCAGATCATCGAGCAGGCGTGCCATCCGCGCCGCGAGGTCGTCGAGTTCCCGGCGGCTGGAGCTCTCCGGCATGGCCGCCAGCAGGGTGCGCAGGGCCGTGAGCGGATGGCGCAGTTCATGGGAGGCATCGGCGGTGAAACGCTCCAGGGCCTCCACCTGCTCTTGCAGCGGCGCGAAGGCGCTGCGCAGCATGCGCCGGCTCACCAGGAGGGCCGCCAGCATGGCCACCAGACCGCCCAGCAGCAGACCCCGCCGCAACCGCTCCAGATCCCGTTCGGCCGCCGCCGCCGAGCGCGCCACCCGCACCACCCCACTGAGCTGGCGATCGGGATGGCCAGCAGAGCGCTCGGTGAACACCGGCTGCTCCAGCGCCAGGCCCCCAGGCCACGGGCGCCAGCGGGGCTGCCTGATGCCCACGGGCCCGCGGGTCAGCGCCTGGGGCATCGGCAGCGATCCCTGTTCGCTGAACAGCCGGCCCTGAGAGTCAAACCACTGCACCCGCTGCTGCTCCAGGCCTGGGGTCGCCACCACGCGCCGCTCGGCCCGGAACTTGCGCGCCCCCGCCACCTCACGGGCCTCGTGGGCGATCAGCGGCAGCTGGGTGGCGGCGCTGGCCGCCAGCTGCAGCAGCTCGCTGCGCTGATCCTCCTCGCGCTGCACGGCGATGCCCCAATAGAGCGAGCCCGAGAACACCGCCAACAACAGCAGGGCAAAGCTGCCCCCCTGGCGGGTGAGCCGGCGCTTGAGCTGCAGCGGATCAGGCGGCAGCGCTGGGGTTGAGCCGGTAGCCAAGGCCGTACACGGTTTCAATCAGATCGGGCGCAGCCCCGGCGGCGCCGAGCTTCTGGCGCAGGTTGCGCATGTGCGCCCGCAGGGTGTCATCGCCCACCTCACGGCGGCCATCGCCGCAGCCATTGAGCAGCTGGCCCTTGCTGCAGCTCAGCCCCCGGGCCCGCAGCAGCTGCTCCAGCAGCAGGGCTTCCGTGCGCGTGAGCTCCACCGCCACCCCCGCCAGCGAAGCGGTGGTCTGCCCTGGCTGCAGGTGCAGCGGCCCCCATTGCAACTGGGTCTGCAGCGGGCGGCTGGCCCGTCGCAACAGGGCCCGGATGCGGGCCTGCAGCACCGGTGGATCGAACGGCTTCACCACATAGTCGTCGGCGCCGCTGTCAAAACCCTCCACGTTGTGGTGGGCGCTGTCGCGGGCCGTGAGCATCAGCACCATCGGCTGATGGGAGCCCAGGCGGCGCAGCTGGCGGCACACCGCCAGACCATCGCCATCGGGCAGGCCCAAATCGAGCAGCACGAGATCGAACCGCTCACGCTCCAACCAGGCCAGGGCCTCCGCTGCGGCGCCGGACAGTTCAACGGCATAGCCCCATCGACCAAGCAAGCGGCCCAGGCCGCCCCGAAGGGTGGGGTCGTCTTCCACCACGAGCAGCTTCATCCGGCTGGCCGATCGGGCGCCCGCTGTTCAAACCCTCGCACGCCACTCTCCAGCAGCCAGCCACGACCGTTGCGGAGCTTTCAACAATCCGGCGCCACCTGAGAACCGCACAACTACACCAAGGCACCAACTATTAAGTTTTATTTTTCCAATTCACGCATCACCGCATGGCCCAGTCGGGTGCCTTTCCGGATCCTGACCAGAGTGACGACAGCGACTCGAGCGACAGGGCAAGCAACCGCTATCGCCTGGATCCAGCCCGATTCCCCAGGCGGCTCGAGCTGGAGCTCAGCGAGCCACTCCTGCAGCACCTGGAAGAGCTGGCCATGCGCAGCGGCCGCTCCATGAACGACGTGATCACCGAGCTCCTCTCACGCGAGATGGAGCCGCCGATCTAGACCGCGAGGCCGATGGGTTGAGACTGTTGGATTGAGACTGTGCGGTTCCCA
>VFQS010002190.1_pt1 | contig 16499 bp, 10 predicted proteins | sample 3512361 | NCBI WGS metagenome assembly VFQS01 (sample SAMN10412375, study PRJNA504923) | tailings metagenome | isolation source: Relicate 1 Philex TSF3 active mining | place: Philippines
CGCTGGCTGTGCTTTGGCGTGACAAGCAGATCGAATACACCCGCTTGTGCTCGATGAGCGGCCCCCAACCGGGGCAGCACTACCGACCGTTCTGGGAGATCACCCGCAGCGCTTTGCGCCATGCGGCGGCGCGGTTGAAGCTGGATTTGAGCGCCGAGCGCGAAGAGCGCCTGATGAACCAGTACCATCATCTGTCGGCGTTTCCGGAAAACCGCGAGGTGCTGCAGGCCTTGCGCGCTCGTGGCATTCGTGCGGGCGTGCTGTCCAATGGGGACCCCTCGATGCTGGCGGTGGCTGTGCGCAGCGCTGGCCTGCAGGACCTGCTGGATCCCGTGCTGTCGGTCCACGAGACACGGCGCTTCAAGACGGACCCGGCGGCCTACGCGCTGGGCCCGGCAGCCCTGGGTCTGACCGCTCGCGAGATCCTGTTCGTGAGCAGCAACGCCTGGGATGCCGTGGGCGCCACCTGGTATGGCTACACCACGCTGTGGGTCAACCGCTCCGGGCTGCCGCCCGAAGAGCTGGGTGCGGAACCCACGCGAACGGCCTCGAACCTGCGGGCCGTGCTGGAATTCTTCGACTGATCACCAACAGCGGCGCCGCGCCGAGGGTTGTTGCAAAGCGCCGCAGACCCCCTTCAATCCACAAGACCTCGACTTGCCAGAAAGGACTTCGACATGACCAACCGCATCGCCACGCACGGCCTTCAGGTGGCCACCGAGCTGCACCAGTTCATCGAGAAGCAGGTGCTACCGGGCACAGGCCTGGACTCGCTGAATTTCTGGAAGGGCTTCTCGGCCATCGTGCATGAGCTGGCGCCCAAGAACGCGGCCTTGTTGGCCGAGCGTGACCGGATGCAGCTGGAGCTGGATGCCTGGCACAAGGCGAATCCCGGTCCGATCAAGGACATGCCCGCCTACAAGGCCTTTCTGAAGAAGATCGGTTACTTGGTGCCCACGCCCGAGCAGGTGCAGTGTGAGACCGCGAATGTGGACGACGAGGTGGCCAAGCTGGCCGGCCCACAGCTGGTGGTGCCCATCCTCAACGCCCGCTACGCCCTCAATGCGGCCAACGCGCGTTGGGGTTCGCTGTACGACGCGTTGTACGGCACCGATGCCATCAGCGAGGCCAACGGTGCGGAGCGCCGCGGCGCCTACAACCCGGTGCGTGGTGCCAAGGTGATTGAATACGCGCGCTATGTGCTGGACCGTGTGGCACCCTTGGCCCAGGGTTCGCACAAGGACAGCACGCTCTACACCGTCAAAGGCGGCGCGCTGCAAGTCAGGCTCAAGGACGGCACGGTAACTGGCCTGGCCCAGGCCGACAAGTTCATCGGCTACCAAGGCAGCGAGGCGGCGCCTTCGGCCGTGCTGTTGCGCAACAACGGCATCCATCTGGAAATCCAGGTCGATCGCCAGCACCCGATCGGCAAGACCGACCCGGCTGGTGTGAGCGACCTGGTGGTGGAGTCTGCCCTGAGCACCATCCTGGACCTGGAAGACTCCGTAGCGGCGGTGGACGCGGCTGACAAGGTCGTGGGTTACGCCAACTGGCTGGGCATCCTCAAGGGTACGCTGACCGAGCAGGTCGAGAAGGGCGGCAAGACCTTCACCCGGCGCTTGGCCGAAGACCGCACCTACACCGGCGCCAAGGGCAAGCCGGTCACGCTGCACGGCCGCTCGCTGCTGTTCGTGCGCAATGTGGGCCACCTGATGACGAACCCCGCCATCCTGTGGGGCGACAAGGGCCAGGAGATCCCCGAGGGCATCATGGACGCGGTGGTGACGGTCGCAATCGCCCTGCACGACCTCAAGCCGGCCAAGGGCCAGACGATCCGCAACTCGCGCAAGGGCTCGGTCTACATCGTCAAGCCCAAGATGCACGGCCCCGCCGAGGTGGCGTTTGCCGATGAGTTGTTCAGCCGCGTGGAATCGCTGCTGGGCCTCAAAGCCAATACGGTGAAGCTGGGCATCATGGACGAAGAGCGCCGCACCAGCATCAACCTGGCGGCCTGCATCAACGCGGCCAAGCACCGCGTGGCCTTCATCAACACCGGCTTCCTGGACCGCACGGGCGACGAGATCCACACCGCCATGCATTCGGGCGCCATGGTCCGTAAGCCGCTGATGAAGAACTCGCAGTGGTTGCGGGCCTACGAGCTCAACAACGTGCAGATCGGCCTGGCCTGCGGCTTGCGCGGCCGTGCCCAGATCGGCAAGGGCATGTGGGCCATGCCCGACCTGATGGCCGAGATGATGAAGCAGAAGATTGCCCATCCGCAGTCGGGCGCCAACACCGCCTGGGTGCCTTCACCTACGGCCGCCACGCTGCACGCGCTGCACTACCACCAGGTCGACGTGGCCAGCCTGCTCAAGAGCATGGATGTGTTCGTGCGCACCGACAAGTCGCGCGCGATGGAAGAGAACCTGCTGGATTCGATCCTGCAGATCCCTTGTGCCCTGGTGCCCTTCTGGACCGAGGCCGAAAAGCAGGCCGAGCTCGACAACAACGTGCAGGGCATCCTGGGGTACGTCGTGCGCTGGGTGGATCAGGGCGTGGGTTGTTCCAAGGTGCCCGACATCCACAACGTGGGCCTGATGGAAGACCGCGCCACGCTGCGCATCTCCAGCCAGCACATCGCCAATTGGCTGCTGCATGGCATCGTGACCAAGAAGCAGGTGATGGACACCTTCAAGCGCATGGCGGCGGTGGTGGATTGGCAGAACTCCGGCGACCCGTCCTACCAGCGCATGTCCGACAACCTGAGCACCTCCATGGCGTTCAAGGCGGCCACCGACTTGGTGTTCAAGGGCCTGGAGCAGCCCAATGGCTACACCGAGCCGCTCTTGCACGCTTGGCGCCTGAAGGTGAAGGCCGCCGCCTGATTGACCTCAGGAGGGCCCTCAGGTGAGGCCGCCTGAGGGCCGCTGCGGTCGCCCGCGGCTGCAGGCGTCAGCGCAAGCGGCGTGACTGCGGCGGCAAGTTCTTGTGGCCTTGGGCTCAGCCCAGGCGCGTCAGGAGCTCAGCCGCGCGATTGACGGCGCCCTGCAGGCTGCTGGCTGCGGTGCACAGCTCCTGTTGGGTCGGCGCTGGGTCGGCCAGCGCCGAACCCTTGCGGGTGCGCAGCTGGGTATGGCGGGAATAGGCCTCGGCCCGACGGGCGCCCACGATGCCGAACGACGTGGTGAGCTCGTGGGCGGCAGTGCGCAACAACTCCACCGCCTCCACCCAGCCTGGTCCCCCACCGGAATCCTGCAGCGCCTGAGCGGCCCGCTCCAGGCGCGCGTTCATGTTGCCCTGCTCCTGCAGGAAGATGGCGGCCAGGTCGGCAAAGTCCTCCTCGGTGCAGCCGGTGGACGACATGACGCCGACGATATCCAGGGCCTCGTCGAGGGCGGCGGTCGGGTCGGGCCAGTTCGCGTGGGGGATCGGCGGCGGGTTCATGCAGGGCGGGAGCTTGGTGAGCCCTCATGATAGATCCCCGATGGACCCCCGGCCCGCCGGACGGGGACCCCCCCGGAATGGAGGTTGTCCACAGCGTTACCCTGGTTCACAGTCCACACCCCGTGCCCGACGACTCGCGGCGCCCCCCGGCCCATCCCATGTCCACCCTCGCGCCTCTGTTGCCGACACCATCCGCGGGTCCGACTTCACCGTCGGAGCCGGCCGGGGACCCCTTGCATCAGATGGTGACCCTGATGCACCGCCTCTTGGAGGACCCTGAGGCGGATGCCGTTTGGGTGTTGCAACTGCGCCAGTTGTCTGAAAGCCTGCCCGATGGCCCTACCCGCGGTGCACTGGAATCGTCGATGGCCACGCTGGCGCGCTTGCGCAGTTGGCTGAACCAGCTGCAGGCCCGCCAGCGAGCGGCTACCCGATTTGCCGAGGTCACAGCACGCCTGTCCCGTGTGGAGGGGCTGTCAGCGCTGATGCAGGCCCTGGCCGATGAGGCCCGCCAGATGCTCGATGCGCCGCTGGCCCGCCTGGATGTGTTCCCACTTCTGGTCACCGCTGGCGGTGATGACAGCCTACGGGCGCACAGTGGCGCCTTCATCAGCCGCCTGCCGCAGTACCGGCTTCGGGCGCAGGATGGATGGCTCATGCACCTGATGGACCGGGGTGCGCCCTTGATCGCCGTGGATGGCGTGGGCGAGGAGCTGCGCCGAGCCGCACCTGACTTCGATGCCTTGATCCGTGCTGAGGGCATTCAGGGTCTGCTGGGCGTTCCACTTCAGATCGATGGTCAGTGCTGTGGTTTGCTGTTGGTGGGCGACCGCACCGCCCGGACTTGGTCGGTGACGGAGGTGGACGCTGTGCAGCAGCTGGCCTTGGTGGCGGTGCGGGCCATCGGCCGGGTCGCCCGTGCCGACATGGCCCAGCACACCCTGCAGGCCTTGCATGAGCGCCAGCGAGCCCTGCGCCTGCAACTGGACCGTGGGGGCGCCCTTGCTGCGCTGGGCGCCTCAGGTGACCCGTCGACGGAGCATCCGGATCTGGCAGGCCTGATGGCCTACATCCCCGCCGCACTGCGCATGGCGTTTGTGGAACAGCGGATCGGGCCCCTGCGCCGGGCTGACCAGACCCGCGGTACCGCTTTGGTCTGCACGCTGCTGACCTACATCGACCAGGGCCACAACGCCCGTGCAGCGGCACGCGTCCTGGGTGTCCATGTCAACACGCTGCACAACCGGCTGGAGACGATTGCAGCCCTATTGCCGGGCTGGAGCGAAGCCGGACGCAGCATTGAAGTCCACCTGGCGCTGCGCCTGGAGTCGGACGCCGCTGCGGCGGCGGCAGCTTATCCGCGGTCGAACTGAAACACCGCCACGCTGGCCCGCAGGTTGGGCCAGTTGGTCACCCGCTGGCCATTCTGCAGACCGAAGCGCTGTACCACCCGCAGGCCATTGCGCTGAGCCAGGACCTCAAAGTCGGCGAAGGTCGAGACCCGGATATTGGGCGTGTCGTACCACTGGTAGGGCAGGGTGCGCGTGACCGGCATGCGGCCCCGGAGCACCGACAGCCGGTTGGGCCAGTGCGCGAAGTTGGGAAAGCTCACGATCCCCATGCGACCAACCCGCGCGGTTTCGCGCAGCATGGTCTCGGTGTTCTTGAGGTGCTGTAGCGTTTGCAGCTGCAGCACGACATCGAAGCTGTGGTCGGCGAACATGGCCAGGCCCTCTTCGAGGTTGAGCTGGATGACGTCCACGCCGCGCTGCACGCAGGCCTGCACATTGGCATCATCGATTTCCACGCCATAGCCGCTGCAGTCCCGCGCTTCGATCAGGTGAGCCAGCAATTCACCGCGGCCGCAGCCCAGGTCCAAGACCCGTGCGCCACGCGGCACCAGTTCGGCGATGGCAGCCAGGTCGTGCGGCAATGCCCGCGCCGGTGAGGCCAGCCGGCTCATGCGCCCACCTCGGCAGCGATGTTGTCGAAGCGCAGCCGCATCACCGCGTGGTAGCGCGGGTCGTCCAGCAGAAAGGCGTCATGGCCGTGCGGTGCGTCGATTTCCGCGTAGCTCACCGCAGCCCTGTTGTCGACCAGGGCCTTGACGATTTCGCGCGAGCGCGCCGGTGAGAAGCGCCAGTCCGTGGTGAAACTCACGACGAGGAAGCGCACGGCACGCGCGACCGCAAAGGCCCGGCTGAGGTCGCCACCGTGCTCGCGGGCGGGATCGAAATAGTCCAGCGCCCGGGTGATCAGCAGGTAGGTATTGGCATCGAAGTATTCGCTGAACTTGTCGCCTTGATGGCGCAGGTAACTTTCGATCTGGAACTCGATGTCCTGGGTGGTATAGGCCAGTTCGCCGTGGCGCAACTCGCGCCCGAATTTGGCCTCCATGGAATCGTCGGACAAGTAGGTGATGTGGCCGATCATGCGTGCCACGCGCAGTCCGCGACGGGGAATGGCGCCTTCACGCAGGTAGTGGCCGCCGTGAAATTCGGGATCGGTGATGATGGCCCGACGCGCCACCTCGTTGAAGGCGATGTTCTGGGCCGACAGATTGGGGGCGGTGGCCACGGCCACGCAGTGGCGCAGGCGTTGGGGATGGCGCAGGCTCCAGGCCAGGGCCTGCATGCCGCCCAGGCTGCCGCCCAGCACGGCAGCCAGTTGGGTGATGCCCAGACGGTCCAGCAGGCGTGCTTGCGCGTCAACCCAGTCCTCTACCGTGACCACGGGAAAGTCGGAACCCCAGGGCTGTCCCGTGGCGGGGTTGGGGTGGGTGGGGCCGGTGGAGCCGAAGCAGGAGCCAGGGTTGTTGATCCCGATGACGAAGAAGCGATTGGTGTCCAGCGGCTTGCCCGGGCCCACCAGGTTGTCCCACCAGCCGATGTTCTTGGGCTGGTCGGCGTAGTGGCCGGCCACGTGGTGGCTGGCGTTCAGCGCATGGCAAACCAGCACAGCGTTGCTGCGCTGCGCATTGAGCGTGCCGTAGGTTTCGTAGGCGAGTTCGTAGGCGGGCAGCTGCGCGCCGCTGCGCAGCGGCAGCGGTTCGTCGAAGCGCATCTGCTGCGGTGTGACGAGGCCGACGGAGGCGGGGGACGACACGGTGATGGCTGGTGCAGAAACGAAAAACCCGGCGCCGCTGCAGCGGACACCGGGGTGTCCCTTTTAGCGGCATTTCTTGAGCGCCCGCAATCCGGACAAATCGGCGCTGAATTCGGCAGTATAGCCCCGCGTGGCCGAAGCCGTGACGCGGTTCCACCTGATGCGAAGGTGAGCGCTTGCTCCTATTCTGAGGCAGGTCCGGTCGCCTGTCACGGGGCTCCTCAGGGAGCGGTGCTGCATCGGAGCCGCCTCCGTGAATTCTGACGGGCCCTGGGCTTCGCGGGACACGCGGGGGCCTTCATTCGGCTGCAAATCAGTCGATGATCACCCGCATAGGGTTGGGTGCCACCGGCGCCGCCCACTGGAGGAGACCATGCCCCGAGTGCTCGCGATGATTGACGGGTGGATGCCCATTCGATACTCGACCTGGTTGCTGTTCAGCCTGGCCGGTGTGGTGGGGGTGATGCTGGCGGCCTCGGGTGCCGGGCATGCTTGGTGGTGGATGGCGGCCGCGGGCGCGGCGGGCGGCGTCCAGGGTTGGCGGGACGTGCGGCAGACCAAGCGGGCCATCCTGCGCAACTACCCGCTGATCGGTCACCTGCGCTTCCTCTTCGAATACATCCGGCCGGAGATCCGCCAGTACTTCCTGGAAGGGGACAACGATGCGGCGCCCTTCTCGCGCCAGCAGCGGTCCCTGGTGTACCAGCGGGCCAAAGGCGAGGCCGACAAGCGGCCCTTCGGGACGCAGCTGGATGTCCATGCGGAGGGCTATGAATGGATCAACCATTCGCTCAAGCCCACGGTGGTCCACAACCATGACTTCCGGGTGGAGATCGGTGGGGGCGGCAGCTCGTGTACCCGGCCCTACAGCGCCAGCGTCTTCAACATCTCGGCGATGAGCTTCGGGGCCCTGTCGGCCAATGCGATCCGCGCCCTGAATGGCGGTGCGCGCAAGGGGCACTTCGCCCATGACACCGGCGAGGGTTCGATCAGCGTGCACCACCGGGCCAACGGCGGCGACCTGATCTGGGAAATCGGTTCGGGCTACTTCGGCTGCCGCAACCCCGACGGTACGTTCAGCGAGGAGCGCTTCGTGGAGAACGCGCGGGACCCGCAGGTGAAGATGATCGAGATCAAGTTGTCGCAGGGCGCCAAGCCCGGGCATGGCGGGGTGTTGCCCGGGCCGAAGGTGACGCCGGAGATTGCGCAGGCGCGCGGCGTGCCGGTCGGTGAGGATTGTGTGAGCCCGGCTTCGCACAGCGCGTTCTCCACGCCGCGCGAGATGATGCAGTTCATCGAGAAGCTGCGAACGCTGTCGGGCGGCAAGCCCGTCGGGTTCAAGCTGTGCATCGGCCACCCTTGGGAATGGTTCGGGGTGTGCAAGGCCATGCTGGAGACCGGCATCACGCCGGACTTCATCGTGGTGGATGGCGCCGAAGGCGGCACGGGTGCGGCGCCGCTGGAGTTCACCGACCACATGGGCGCGCCCGTGCAGGAAGGCCTGCTGCTCGTTCACAACACGCTGGTGGGCATCAACCTGCGCGACCGCATCAAGATCGGCAGCGCGGGCAAGGTGGTCAGCGCCTTCGACATCGCGCGGATGATGGCGCTGGGGGCGGACTGGTGCAACGCGGCGCGTGGCTTCATGTTCGCGCTGGGCTGCATCCAGTCCCAGAGCTGTCACACCGGAGCCTGCCCGACGGGCGTGGCCACGCAAGATCCGGATCGGCAGAAGGCGCTGGTGGTGGCCGACAAGACGGAGCGGGTGTGGCGCTTCCATCAGCACACGCTGGAGGCCCTGAAGGAACTGGTGCAGGCGGCTGGCCTGACGCACCCCGGGCAGATCAGCGCCTCGCACATCGTGCGGCGCACCGGCCAGGGGGTGACCCTGCTGTCGACCTCACTGCCCTTCGTGACCGAAGGGGCGATCCTGGCCGCCCAACAAGGTGCGGTGGAATGGCCCTACGACGTCTTCCGCACGTTTTGGCCCCGGGCCAGTGCGGACAGCTTCGAGCTGAACATGGACCTCAAGCATGCGGTGGCGGTGGGCCGGCAGAGCCGCTCGAATCCGCGGCCGGTGTTCATGATGCAGCCCGCCGGCGAGGAGGATGGGGAACTCCTGCGGCACTGAGCCCATGGAATGCCGGACCGCAGGCCTGGCAAGGGCTCAGGCCTTTGGCGGTGCAGTGTCGATGAAGCTCTGACGCGCGACCAGCTTGTCGTGGTGGCGGGCGAGGTGACGGTGCTCGGCCCGCCAGTTGACCTCAGGGAAGCGGAAATCCAGATACCCGGTCACGCAGCCCAGGGCGATGTCGGCCAGGCTGTAATGGTTGCCGCTGCACCAAGGCTTGTCACCCAGGCCGGTGTTCATGGCACCCAGGCTGGCATGCACCTTCTTCATCTGGCGGTCGCACCAGGCGGCGCTGCGCTGTTCGGGGCTGCGGCCGGCCCAGGTGTTCTCCAGACGGATCGTGATCAGCGCATCCAGCACGCCGTCGGCCAAGGCCTCCCAGGTGCGGACCTCGGCCCGCTCGCGCCCGGTGCCCGGAATGAGCTTGCCTACAGGGCTGAGCGTGTCCAGGTACTCCACGATGACGCGGGAATCGAAGACGGCTTCGCCACCTTCCATGACCAGGCAGGGCACCTTGCCCAGCGGGTTGCTTTGCAGGATGACGTCGCTGTTCCAGACATCCTCAAGGACGAACTGGAAGTCGAGCTTCTTTTCGGCCATGACGATGCGCACTTTGCGCACGTAGGGGCTGGACAGTGAGCCGATGAGTTTCATGCCTGGGAGTTTAATGGTCAGGCTGATGGTCGCCTGACAAAAAAGCCCGGAATGGCGGGGCCATGCCGGGCTGCCTTGCACGAAGGCCGGGACTGCGGCAGCAGTCCGCGGCCGTCGGGCGATGCGGGCTTAGAACGCGTAACGCAGCGTGAGCTGAGCCGCCCACTGGGACTCGCCGGCCACCTGTCGGGTGAACAGGGCCTCGGTGGTGCCCAGGCTGTAGATGTACTTGCCCGAGGAATCCAGACCCGCATAGTTGACGAAGCTGCGGTTGGAGGGGAAGCCGATCTCGTCGATCCGGCCCCAACGCTTGTTCAGCAGGTTGCCGAAGTTCAGGATGTCGAGCGTGACGGTGGCCCGTTGCTTGCCACCGAAGCCCGGCAATTGCTGGCTGATGCGCACATCGAAGTTGTTGACCCAGGGGGCAAACTGGTTGTTGCGACCGACCACCCCACCCTTGGCGTTGCGCAGCGCCGGGTTGGCCTCGACGATCTCCCAGAAGCGGGCTTCTTCAGCCGCGCCGCCGCGGAACACCACCTCGCCCGAGCCCGGGCCCTTGGGGATGTACATCAGGTCGTTGCCGCCGACACCATCGCCGTTGAGGTCGTTGATGAAGGTCCAGCTGTAGGGGCGGCCGCGCCGGCCCTCGTAGAACACGCCGAAGGTGGTGCGCAGGTTCGGCACGAAGGCGCGTGACCAGCTCAGGGCTGCATTGAAGCGGTCCTTGACCAAGTAGTTGGAGTTCTGAACCACCTCTTCGTTGGGATTGAAGATGTTGCGGTTCTGCCAGTTGGAGTTGGACACGGACGAGGTCAGGGGGCTGACTTCAGTGGCCGAGGTGCGCGTGTAGCCAACCGACCAGCGGCCGCCGCCTGGGATCACCTTGCTCAGCGACAGGGTGACCGCATTGCCGCCGCCCAGGCCGGTGTCCTTGGCCAGCAGCACGTTGTTGAAGGCGGGGTTGCTCAGCGCGCGGGTGCGGGACTGGCCGCTCGGCGTGGCGCAGGTGCCAGAGGTGATGGTGGTGCCATTGGCGTTCCAGCAGGCCGCGTTGAAGCCCTCGGGCCGGTAGAAGAGCTGGCGGCCATCGCTACCCAGACGCGTCGGTGCCCCGAGGTTCAGGTGCTCGTAGTACACGCCGTTCTGCACCTGGTTGTTCAGCCACTCCACGCCGGCAGTGGTCCGTCCAATTAGCGGCAGCGAGGGCAGCTCGGTGTCGAAGGCCAGGTTGAACTTCCAGACCGAAGGCTGGCGCAGGCTGGGATCGAGGAAATCGACGTTGGCCGCCGGGACGGTGCCGCTGAGCAGCGGCTGGGCGTCCGGGTTGGCACTGAAGCGCGCGTTGGCGGTGGTGCAGTTGGCCAGGGTGCCGCAGCTGAAGGTGGCCACGGCACGGCCGGTGTTGCTGTAGGGGTTGGACAGCCAGACGTTGGCGGCTGCGCCCTGGAACAAGCCCATGCCACCGCGCAGCTGACGACGGGTGTCGCCGCTGCTCAGGTCCCAGTTGAAGCCCACGCGAGGCTGAACCAGCCGCGTGCCGTCGAGGGTGCGGGAGTTGTCAAGGCCAAAGCCACCGCTGGCACGCGCGCCGGTGGTCGGGTTGCCCACGACCGGGGCTGCGGCGGCAGCGGGGTTGAACAGCGGTGAATCGGGCATCCCGACCATGTCGACCCGCAGACCGAACATAACGTTGAGCTGCTTGCTGAGCTTGACCGTGTCCTGGAGGAACAGACCGGTGTTGGCGTAGCGCCAGGTGGCCACGGCGTCATCGAGCGTACGGCCGGCCTGAGGCAGCTGGACCTGATAGAAGGACGGACGGCCCAGACGGAAGTTTTCCAGGGTGGCGGCGGCGACCTGGTCGGCGCTGGCCGTGGCGCAGTTGATGGCGCCGAAGGTGTAGGTCAGCGTGGGCGAGCTGTTCTCGCAACGGAAGGTGTACTGGCCGTTGGTGTCCTGCAGGAAGGCGTTGTAGATGTCGTTGTCGGCGCGGTCCAGGCCGAACTTCAGCTCGTGGTCGCCCAGACGGTAGTTGCCGCCGAGGTAGGTGTCGATGGTCTCGGTGCGCAGAACGTTGAAGTGGCGGCTGCGCTCCGTGCCCATGAACAGGGTCCGCGTATTGGCATTGGTGCCGGCCGGCGCGTCGGTGGGCAAGGCGCCGGAGAACTGCAGCGAGATCTGCGGCAGGCGCACACCGTTCACCGGTACGGGCACGCTCTCATAGTCCCGCTTGGAAATCTTGAACTCGGTGCTGAACTTGTCACTCCAGTCCGAGAAGACCTGGCCAACGACGCTGCGCAGCGACTTCTCCTGGTTGTACCAGTAGGAGCTCAGCGACAGGTTGGTCGGGCTGAAGCCCACCAGGAAGGGCTCGGTCTGGTCGGTTTGTGTAAAGCGGACGTTCGCGCGGTGGTTGTCGTTGATGTTCCAGTCGATCTTGAGCAGCGAGTCCTTCACGTTGACGGCCACGCCGTCGGGGACGGTGGGCGATCCCAGGTCGACCTTGTAGGTGTCGCGGCCGATGGCGATGGCCTGGTCGATGGTGGCGGGCCGGATGCCCACGATCGAGCCTGCGCCGCCAATGGGGGCGAAGTCCGGGCGGGTGCGGGAACTGGTGAGCCGCTCATGGTTCACAAAGAAGAAGAGCTTGTCCTTGACGATCGGCCCACCCAGGGTGAAACCCTTGGTGTTTTCCTTGAACTGCGGGGCGTCGAAGTAGGCGCCGGTCGTGTTGTTGATGCGCTGGCCCACGAGGCGGTCGTCGCGGGTGACGTAGTAGACGCTGCCTGACACCTCGTTGCCACCGCTCTTGGTCACGGCGTTGATGTTGGCGCCGGTGTAGCCCTTCTGGGTGACGTCGTAGTTGGAGATGTTGACCTGAACGCTTTGGATGGCATCGATCGAGATCGGCTGCTTGATCGTCGGCAGGTTGTTGGATTCCAGGCCGAAGGTGTCGTTGGTGGTGACGCCGTCAATCGTGATGGAGTTGAAGCGCGTGTTCTGGCCGGCGGCGGAAATCTCGCCACGCTCCTTGTCGGTCTGCGACAGGCGGGGATCCAGGCGGGCGTAATCCTGCAGGCTGCGCTGGATGGAGGCCAGGGATTCGATCTCCCGGCTGCCAATGTTGGTGCCAGCGCCCATGGCGCTGTTGTCGAATCGCTCGTTGGCGCCGCGGCCGGTCACGGTCACCGAGGCGGCGCTGCCCAGCATGGCGATGTCCAGGCTGGTGGTTTCGGCCAGGGTCAGGAATACGTTGTCGCGCTTCTCGGACTGGCCGCCCTTGGTTACGGTGACGGTATACGGCCCGCCCACCCGCAGCCCGCGGGCGCTGTAGCGACCTTCGGCGTCGGTGGTGAGGTTGCTGGCGGTGCGCGACTCGACGTGGAGCACGGTGACGGTGGCGCCAGCCACCGGCTTGCCGTCTGCGCCGACCACGCGGCCGGCCACGCTGGCGGTGGTGTTCTGGGCCAGGGCCGGGGCCATGATGACGGCGATGGCCAGCCCAATGGCACTGGGGGCAAATCCGTGCAGACGGGAGCGATTCATGCGGAGATCTCCAATGGAAGAAAGGGGCGGCCCGGATCAGTGGGCGCCCAACCGGATGGTGGAATGTTCGAGCGTCAAGCCCGGCTGACGGCGCCGGGCGTTGGGGTCACCGCGAGACTATCGCGGAGGACCCCGCCCTTGCGCAACATCATGTCCGAGCGAGGTGACGGAAGTGTGACAACGGCACAACACCCACCCCTCGCCCGGCCGCCGCCGGCCCGGCTGCGGCTCGGGTCACCTTTTCAAAGCCTTCAGTCCAGCATCTGGATACGCGGGGCGCCGGCCTCGGCCACGCCCTGACGCAGGTGGGCGACCATGGCATCCAGGTCGAGCACCCCGCCGGTGCGGTCCCGCCCCCTTTGCAGCACCGTGTAGCCGTCCCCACCTTCGGCCATGAAGCTGTTGACCGTGACGCGGTAGGTCGCGGATTCACTCAGGGCTTGACCCTGGATGCGGATGTCCCGGGCTCGCTGGCCCGTTGGGGCCGACCGGACCCACCGGTAGCTCAGGCCCGAGGACGGCGACATCAGCGGCGCTTGGGGACCGCCACGCTGCTGCTGCTCGAGCAGTTCCCGCACTTCGGCACCCGTCAGGCTCATCACCACCAGGGTGTTGCCGAAAGGCTGCATGCTGAACAGGTCCCCATAGGTGACCTCGCAGGGCGGTGCGGTGCGGCAGCCGAGGTCGGTGCGCACGCCGCCCGGGTTCATCAAGGCGAAATGGGCGCCGCCGTTTTCCGGGGCGCGGGTGGCTTCCCATTGGGCTTGAGCAACCAAGCGCCCGGCTGCGGAGTCACCGGGGCCGCGGCGGTCCATCGGCCCGGCGATGCGGCCCACCACGCGGCGCGCCTGGGGCGCGGCGGCTTTTGCATAACGCTCGACCAGTAGGCGCACGTCGGCATCGGGCTGCGCGGCCGCGAGGGCCTGGGCGAAGGGGGCCGGTTCTGCGGCGGCCAGGCGACGCCGGTGTTCTGGGTCGGTGCGGGCATTCAGAACGGGCAGGTTGCGGGCTACGGTCCGGGCGCGGTCGACATCGCCGGTGTGAGGGTCGATCACGAGATCGGCCACAGACAGGCCCCGGCCATAAGAGACGGCCTGCATCACGGGCCGTCCGTCGATCAGGCAGTTGTAGCCCTGGTGGGTATGGGCGGTGAGGATAAGGTCGACCGCCGGGGTGATGCGCTTGATGATGTCCACAGCGCCGCCGCGCAGTCCGGGACAGCGGCGGTCGTTCCAGTCTGTCGCCTGGCCGGCGGCACCGATTTCAGCGCCTTCATGCAGGGTGACGATCAGGGCCTGGACGCCTTGGGCCTGCAGGGCCGCAGCGGCCTCGTTGATGGCCTGGGCCTCGTCGGTGAACTGCAGGCCCTGGACGCCCGAAGGCACGACCAGCTGCGGCGTGACCTTGGTGACGGCGCCGATCACGCCCACCTTCACCGGGCCGGCCTGCATCACCCAATGCGGCGGGAGCAAGGTGCCCGTGGCGGTACGCACATTCGCCGAGATCATTGGAAATCGGGCACCGCCGTAGGGCCCCAGGGCACAGGAGCGAACCGGATCGTCGGCGCGCTGCGCGGCGCAGCCTCCGCCCAGGATGCGCAGGAGCTCGGGCGTGCCGGCGTCGAATTCATGGTTGCCGGCGGTGGCCACGTCAACGCCCATCCGGTTGGCCGCCTCGATCGTGGATTCGTGCCGGAACAGGGCCGAAACCAGAGGGGTGGCGCCAATGAGGTCGCCGCTGGAGATGAGCAGGCTGTGGGGTGCGCCGGCGCGCAGTTGGCGAACCAGCCCGGCCATCGCGTCCACACCTCCGGTGGCTACCCGCAGTGCGGCGCTTGGTTGGGCGGGATCGGCCAGGGTGAGGCTGGCGTTGCCAGGTTCGAGATGGCCATGCAGGGCGTTGAAGGCGATAACCCGCACTGGGATGGGCGCGGTTGCCGCCTCGCGCCCGGGGCTGGTGGGGGGCAGCGCGCAGGCACCCAGGCCCACGGCCGCCGCCATCGCCGCGATCAGGGTCAGGCGGCGACCCGATGGCGGCCGGCGGCCGGCAGACTGGTTTGTCTTGAGGGGATCGTGGCCGGCGGGTGCGGGGCCTGTGACGGGGTGTTGAGACTGGTTCATGAGGCTTCGCTTCAGCGGAGGTCGTGTGTGGATGCCCAGGCCTGCAGGGCGCGCCGGGCGGGCTCGGTGACATGGCTGGGCAGGAAGCTGGCTTCCAGTGCCTGCAGCTGCATGGCCATCAGGTCAGCCAGTTGGAATCCCGCTTCGTCGAGCAGGGCCTGGCCTTCGAGGTTGAGGTTGGTGCAGGAGATCAGGTGGTTGTCGGTGTGGAAAGACAGCGAAACGCCGGCGTCCCACAAGACGCGGATGGGGTGCTCCGCGATGGAGCGAGCGGCACCGGTCTGCACATTGCTGGTCGGGCACACCTCCAGGTGCACGCGAGCCGCCGCGAGCCGCTCGATGGCCTTGTCGCCCTCCGGGGTGCCCAGGAGGTCGGCCAGCCGCACGCCGTGACCGATGCGCTGGGCTCCCAGTTCGACGGCCTCCAGCACCCGCCGCGCTTCATCGGCCTCACCGGCGTGCAGGGTGATGGGCAGGCCGGCGTCCCGCACCCGACGCAAGGTGTCCGCATGCAGACTGGCGGGCCAGCCATGCTCCGGGCCTGCCAGATCGAAGCCGATGACGCCCACGGCACGGTGGGGCCCGCTGCGGTGCCGCAGGGCCAGGGCTGCCGCTTCCGCAACCCGGTCTGGCGGGTCGTGCCGCATGCCACAGACGATCAGGCCACAGGGCAGGGCGCTGCGGGCCAACCCTTCGAGCATCGCGGCGACGGCCTCGTCGGGGTCCACGCCATGCGCCTGCAGCAGCAGCGGCGCCATGCGGAACTCGGCCAGGACGCAACCCTCGGCACGCGCATCCTCGGCGGCTTCGAAGGCCACTTGGGTCAGGGCATCCCGATCGCCCATGGCCGCTACGGTCAGGGCAAAGCCCTGCAGGTAGCGCTCCAGGCTGCCTGCCATGGCGTTGGCCCGAAACCACTGCGCCAAGGCTGTGGGTTGCTGCGTGGGCAGGGCGATGCCGCGGCGCGCGCACAGTGCGGCCAGGGTGTTGACGCGCAGGCTGCCGTCGAGGTGGTCGTGCAGCAGGACCTTGGGCATCCCGGCCAGGGCGGGCGCCACGGCATGGGGTGAGGCCGAGTACACGGCCAGTCCCGGATCAGCGATCGATGGGTTCATATCGGGATGCTAATCCCGCCAACAGGGCAACGGCGGTGCCGGCTTGTTATCCTTGCTTGTTTACACCCGCGCGGACCCAGGTGACCCATGCCCCGTTCGATGTTCAAACGAGTTTCCAGCTTCCGATCGATGGCGGTGACGGCGGTGTTGGCCGCTGGTGCCGGAGTCGGCATGGCCGCGCCGGCCGTGATCTTCGACATGGGCGGCAAGTTCGACAAGTCCTTCAACGAAGCGGCCTTCCGCGGTGCCGAAGCCTGGAAGAAGGAGACTGGGCAGACCTATCTCGAATTCGAGATCTCCAATCCCGCCCAGCGTGAACAGGCCATGCGTCGCATGGCCGAGCGCGGCGCCAATCCGATCGTCGGGGTGGGCTTCTCGCAGGGCACA
>VFQS010002191.1_pt1 | contig 16497 bp, 8 predicted proteins | sample 3512361 | NCBI WGS metagenome assembly VFQS01 (sample SAMN10412375, study PRJNA504923) | tailings metagenome | isolation source: Relicate 1 Philex TSF3 active mining | place: Philippines
GCAGCAGGTACCACTGCGGGTAACGCACCCCGCGGCGGTAACGGCCATCCGGGATGGCCTTGAGGAAGGTGATCAGATCGGTGTCGGCGTTGAAATCAACGGCAGGAGCAGTGGTCTCGGGCATCGCGAACAGGGCGAACAGGCTGGCCCTGGGAGCAAACCAGGCCGCAGCGACGGCGCCAAGGGCGGGCGGGACAGACTTTCAGGCGGCCCTGCCCACCACGGAATCCAGGCTCCAGCTGCCGCCGAGGCTGGCGTGGCCGACCGGACTGGTGGACGCAGACACCACGGCGCCGCTGCTGTTGGCGAGGGCGTTGAGCAGCTCAGGGTTGCGGCCGAGCGAACAGCACCACAGATCGATGCTGGTGAGTTGCAGGCTGCGCAGCAGGGGAGTGGCAGCGCGGACGTGGGCGGCGCTGAGCAGATGCTCACCAGCGAAGCGAATGCCGGCAGCGGCGCCGTGGGCCACGATCGCCAGGCTGCGATAGGCCGTGGGCGCCACGCAGAGCGCGTCGAGAATCTGGGCCAGCGGCTCCTGCTCGGGCTGGATCAGCAGGGGGGTGTGGCCGGGCTCCAAACCCGCCAGCAGCAGCGGCAGGTTTGGCAGGGTGGCATCGATCGCCACCAGCGCCAGTGGATCCGGGGGGGCGGGATCCAGCAGCCAGGGCGGAGCCAGCTGCTCCGGTCGTTGTTGACGCACCACGGCGGAAAAGCGACGGGTTGTGGTGGTGGCCATTGAGCTGGGGAGGAGAGCGGTACTGGCTGGGAGCTGGAGAGCTCGTGATCAGGCTGTACTGGCGGCTGCGGCGAGGCTCAGGGCCCGATTCCAGCGGGGATGCCCATGCCCGGGCCGGTGGTGGAACCGAAGCGGAAGTTGGCTTTGCTGAGCGGGCCGTCGGTGTTCACGGTGCCGAAGCTGATGCTGCCGCGGCGCCAATCGCCGTCGGCGTCGTACATCAGCTGGCGGGTGTCGGTTGCGTAGGCCAGGTAGGAGGTGCCGATGCCGAGCTTCTGGATATCGGCGAGGCGACCCACCACCACAGCGATGCCTTGGCTGCCGCGGGGGTCACCGTCGACGACGCTGGTGCGACCGTCGCCATCCACCTGCAGGATCGTGCCGTACTCATCCCAGAGCGGCTGGGTGATCGAGGCGAGGGCACTATTGATCACCAGCTGGTCGCCACCGTTGCCGGCCTCGAAGTTGAGCAGGGTGTCCACACCGCCCAGCAGTTGACCCAGCTGGCCATCAAGCCGGCCGGTGGTCCAGAGCTGCTGCTTGTCGGCGTCGCTGAGCGAGGCCCAGAAGGCGGTGTCGCTCAGCAGGCTGAGGTTGGTGTTGGTGGCAGCGGCGGTGAGGGCAGCGTTGGCGTCAGTGAACAGGAAGTCATCGGCGCCCGATGTGGCGCCGTCGATCACATCAGTGCCCAGACCGCCATCGAAGCTGTTGCCGAAACCGCTATCAGCCCCGAAGAGATAGTCATCACCGAGGGAGCCCCACATCACCACGTTTTCGCTGCGGTCACGCACCTGCAGCACGTCGTCGCCGAAGCTCGACCACAGGGAGGAATGGCGGGCGCGATCGAGATCGATGGTGTTGTCGCCATTCATGGCGAACAGGAAGCTGCGGTTGCTGGAGCCGCGAATCGTGTCGTTGCCGGCGCCGGTGATCACGCTGGTGCGCCGGAAGCCGTTGAAGCTCTGGACCGGATACTCAGAGTTGTCGGGATTGTCCACCAGATAGGTGTCGGCGCTGAACACGCCGTCGCCGTCGACATCAAGCTCCACATCCCGCTCGCTGAGCACGCGGCCCACGATCAGGTCGTCGCCTGCTCCAGTGGTAACCGCGGAGCGGTTGAAACCGGCGGTGAAGGCGCGGCGAGACGGATCGGCGGCGGTGGCGGAATCAGTGAACACACCACCCTCAGCGATCAGGGTGGCATCGCCGTGGGCAGCGGTGATGGTGCTGCGCTCCACACCCACACCCCGCAGCCGGCTGTAGCGCACCGGCAGGATGGGTGGCTCGAGATCAGCCTCCTCCTCTGCCTCGGTGGGAGGGATGTCATCGACATCGAGCAGGGCAAGACCGCGGGCGTAGAGGGTGTTCTCAAGCGCCGGGGAGCCGGTGATCGTGCTGCGGTTGATACCAACCGCGTTGAGGCTCACCGCAACGGGCTGCACGAGGCCATCGCGGCCGGGCACGGCGCCGTTCTGCACCTGCAGCCGGGCGATGGCGTCGCCGCGCACATTGCTGGTGCCATCGCCGTTGCCGCGGGTGACGCCGGTGGCGGTGACCCGATCGAGGCCCACCGCATCGGCGCTGCCCTCAGCCTCCACGCGGGTGTTGCTGCGGCTGCCGAGATCGAGGCGGGTGGTGGCGGCAACGGTGGCGTTGGGCTGCCCGAGCACCGTGCTGTTCTCGATGCCGCGCACACGCGCTTGAGCATCAAGGCGGGAGCTGGGGGTGGTGCCGGCGGGCGGCGGCAGGTCGGCGCTGCCCCGGGCGCTGGCACGCGCTTCGAAGGGATTGGTGGCGCTGCCAACCAGCAGGTCGCCGAAATAGTTGTTGTAAACCGTGAGCCCGGCCAGACCGGTGTTCAGGGCACGGGCGCGGGCAATGGTGTCGCCACGGCCCACCGCATTGGCCTGGGCCTCGGCGACACCGTCGACGCTGCCGCCACCGGTGTTGAGGATCAGGCCGGGGGTGTTGAGATCCCTGGCGGCGGCAAGATATCGGTAATAGGAAGAAGCACCCGCGCCCAGGCCGATGGCGGAGGCATCGGCCACCACCGGCTCCGTGCCGAGCACGGTGCGGGCGGTGGCGTCGGCCACCGGATTGGCCGCCAGCGTGAGACTGCTGCCCAGCCACTGAGTGGTGTACTGCGGTGGCCGCAGGGCAACGGCGGTGGACTGGGCGACAACGGGCTGGCGGGCCATCGGCGGAGACGCGGGCGACAGGGCGCAGTGAGGAAGAGGACATCAAGGCGGCTGACTGAAGCAGCCGCCTTGAAGGGTGCGTTGAGCTGGACAGGCAGAAAAGGGCGCTGCCCGGAAGAGCAGCGCCCGCACTTGAGCTGAGGGCTCAGATTCTGGCGGTCGCGCCCGAGGAGCCTGTGGTGTCGGAAGCGACAGCCCTCGAGAGGGCATCGGCCCGGCCTGTCACACTGCCACCATTGATGATGGTGACGTTGTAGTTGTTCAGGCCCACGGCGTTGCTGGTGGCCGTGGCAATCGCATTGCCCTGCACCGTGGTGGCCGTCACGGTGTTGGTGAGCCTGGCGATGGCCTCCACGTTGCCGCTGAGGTTCATCGTTCCGGCAGCACCGGCAGTGTCGGTGATACCGAAGGCATTGGCTGTGCTGCTCGCCGTGCTGTCGCCACCCACAGAGGTAGCAACGGCATTGAAGTTACCCACACCGCGACCGGCAACGGTGTTGGTGCCGGCCTGACCACCGATGAGGGTGGCATCGGTGATACCGGCAACGGTGGCCACGTTGGTGGTGTCACCGATCGTGGCGGTGGAAACCGCACCGGGGTTGTTCTGGGTGGAGGCCTGAACATTCAGACCAGCCACTGCTTCACCCTGGATGTTGCCGCCAGCGGGGCCGGCAGTGAGGGTGCCGCCACTGATACCGATGACATCAATGTTGTCAGCATCGGCGGTGGCGCTGGAGCCATTGCCGAGCACCGAGGCGATCACGTCGTAGGAGTCGGTGACCGTGAGGCCACTCGCCGAGCCAAACACGGCACGAGCATTGATGCTGCCGCTGCCACCCACAGTGATCGATGCGCCAGTGGCATCAATACCGGTGGCGGTACCGGTGTCCAGGTTGGCGCTGGCTGTGCCAGTGCCTGACGGATCACCCACGGTCTGAGCAATCACACCGGCGGTGCCGGTGGCACTGCTGGCGAGCAGGCTGGACACACCGGTGACATCACCACTGCCACCGATGGTGATGTTGTCGGTGGCTGTGTCAATACCGGTGGCCGTGAACGTGCCCATGTCGGCGTTGGCAACGCCATCCACCGTGGTGGCGGTGACGGTACCGACGCTGTTGGCCTGACCGAGGAGGTTGCCGGAGCCACCGATGCTCACAACGGTGTCATTGACACCGAACACGGCCTGACCGCCATCCGCCAGGGCGTTGCCGTTCACCGTTTCAGCGGCGGAGCTGAGGGTGCCGGAAGCGAAGCCGAACAGGGTGCCGGTGCCGGTGCCACCACCGTTGGTGACAGTACCGCCCACCGTGATGGAGCCGGTGTTGAGACCAACCACCGTGGGGGCGTTGGCGTTGGCATCAGCGGTGCCGTTCACCGTAGTGGCGGCGGCAGCGGTGGAGGCCTGAGCCCCGAAGCTGGGGGTTGTCACCCCACCGGCGGTGACAGCTCCAGCAAGGTTCTGGCCCACCGTGATGATGGTGCTTTCCGCACCAGCCACATCACCGCCGAGCGCATCGGCGAAGGCGGAGGCGTTCACGCCGGTGGCCGTGGCACCAACACTCGAGACGGCGGCGCCAGTCAGGGTGCCATTGCCGCCAACGGTGATGGTGCTGTCAGTACCGCCGACACCGCCGACACCCACCACGCTGGCAAAGGTGCTGTTGGCCAGGGCCGCCGAACCGTTGGTGGTGGCGGCGGTGGATTGCAGGCCCAGATCGGCGACAACCTGGACGGTGCCGCCGCTGCCGACGGTGATATCGGCGTTGTCAATACCGAAGGTGTTGCCACCATCACCGTTAGCGGTGGCCCGGCCTGTGGTGGTTTTGGCTGTGGCCAGCACATCGGAGGTGCCGTTCAGCGTGGACACCGAGCTGGCGCCCACTGTGAGGCTGCCATCCGCAAAGCCGAGCACGTTACCTGCATCGGCATCGGCCACCGCGTTGGCGTTGGTGCCGTTGGCGGTGGCGCTCAGGTTGGAGATCGCGTCGGCAGCCAGGGTGCTGCTGGCGCCTACCGAGACAGTAGGGGTGGCGGTACCACCGATACCGACAACGTCATCAAAGAAGCTGTCGGCGGTGGCCGCCGCACCATTCACGGTGAGGGCGCTGGCCTTCTGGGTAAGGCGTGCCTCCACATCGGTGGTGGAGCTGCTGCCGACGGTCAGATCAACGCTGTCCAGACCGAAGGTGGTGCCACCGTCGGCGTTCGTCGTGGCGGCACCGGTGGTGGTGCCGGCGCTGCCGTTGACGAAGGAGAACGCCTGAACCGTGGTCGTCCCGGAGCCGCCGACAGTGACGTTGCTGGTGCCGATACCAACGTTATCGAATGGAGTCTCGATACCGGCATTGGCGGTGGCTCCGCCATTGGTACTGGTGGCCACCGCGCTCAGCGTGGCCTGGCTGCCCACGCTGGTGCTTGAGGAATCACCAACACTGATGGCGCTGTCGATGATGCCGGCGGCGCCGCCGAAATCGGCGTTGGCGCTGGCGGCGCCGGTGGTGGCGCTGGCGGTGGAGCCGGCGACACCGATCTGGGTGACACCGATGGTGGAGCCGCTGCCCACAACGATGCCGAGCGCGGCTGTGCTGGTGCCGGATGCGTTGATGCCGACCGAGGTGCCGATCAGAGCGTCACTGTCGGCAAAGTCCGCAGCGGCGTTCCCCGTGGTGGTGGCTGTGGCGATGGCGTCGTTGTCGGCCAGCAGCGACACGCTGGCGGTGGAGCCGGCACTCAGGTTGGAGGCAAGGAAGCCACCCGAGTCGGTGAGCGTGGCCGAGGCGTTGGCGATGCCGCTGACGCTGGTGGCGGCGGCGGTGATGTTGCCCAGCTCCGTGCCGGTGAGGGTGCCACCGGCGCCGACGGTGATCCCAGCGCCATTGGCGAAGGCCACCAGGTCGGCACTGGCCGTGGCGTTGGCGTCACCGTTCACGGTGCCGGACACGGCGGCGGCACTACCGTTGGCCGTACCGGTCAGTGCACCAGCCGCCGGAATGGCGAAGGTGGAACTGTTGACGAAAATAACTGCCATCTCAGGTCAGCTCCTGAATGACAGTGGCAATAAAAAAGGTCACTGCGTCGAAGATGAAGTGCGTAGTTTTTGGGAGAGGTGGCAGACCTGAGTCGGCACACATGGCTCACTATGCCAGCAGATCTGCAGCACGTCATCGCCCTGCGTCACACGGCGTCAGCAATCGGGCGTCAGCAGCCGGGCGTCACCAAGCGACTGTTGTGGTACTCGGCCATGCGGCGCAGCTCCCGGTCGAACACCCGCCCCAGGTCGGCGCCGTCGCAGAGCGGGCTGGTCAGCACCTGCTGGCGCAGGCTGGTGCGCAGCTCGCGCAACGCCAGCGGATCGGCGGCCAGGCCGCGGGCGATCGCCACGAAGCTGTCGCCGTCGGCGGCGATCCACTCCGGCCGCCCCAGGGCACTGAGCATGGCGGAGGTGAGCCGCCCACCGATCCAGTCGCCGCGCAGGGCCACCAGCGGCGTGCCCATGAACAGGGCGTCAAAGCCCGTGGTGCCGCTGTTCAGCGGTGTTGTATCCAGCGCTACATCAATCTGGTTGTAGAGGTTCATGTGGGCGTTCCAGTCGGGCACCCGCTCCACCAGCTGCAGCCGCTCGGCGGCAATGCCGGCCTCCTGCAGCTGCCGCTCGATCCGCCCGCGCATGAAGGCATCGCTGCAGCGCACGTCCTTGAGCACCAGTCGGCTGTTGGGCACCGCCTGCAACACCCGCGCGAACAGCGCCACACTGGCCGGCCCCACCTTGAGCAGGTTGTTGAACGACCCGAAGCGGATCTCGCCATCCAGCGGCCTCGGCACGGGCAGGGGGGCTCCCTCGGGCGGCTGATAACACACCCACAGCCGCGGCAGCCGCCAGATCCCCTCCGAGAAATGATGGGCCTGCTCCGGCGGCGTCACCTCCCCGTCGCCGATGAACCAGTCGATCGCCGGCACGCCGGTGCTGCCGTGGAAGCCGATCCAGTGGCACTGCACCGGCGCGCAGCGCTGGGCCAGCAGTGGCAGCCGGTTGCCGCGCATGTGCGAGGTGGTGTCGATCAGGATGTCGATCCCGTCGGCCAGGATCCGCGCCCGGGCACTGGCGTCGTCGAGCCCCACCAGCGAGCTGTGGGCCTCCGCCAGGGCCAGCACCTCGGCATGCTGCGGCTCGCTCCGCTCCACCGTGCTGTAGAGGTGCACGCGGGTGAGCGCCGGATCGTGGTGGGCCAGGTAGGAGCGCAGGAAGTAGGCCACCGCGTGGGCGCCCAGCTCAGCTGAGATCACCCCCAGCCGCAGCGGGCGCTCCAGCGGAATCGGCCGCTGCTCAAACGGCGGCAGCGTGGCTTCGCAGAACACCCGCACCCAGTCGCGCGTGGCGGCCAGGGTGGATTCGGGCGATTCGATCTGGCTGAAGGAGAGCAGATACACGAGATTGGAGAGCGCCGTGGCGAAGTCGGGCCGCAGCTCGATCGCCCGCCGGTAGCAGCGGGCCGCCTCCTCAAACACCCCCCGCTCCTTGAGCAGCACGCCCAGGTTGTAGTGGTGGTCGGCGAACGGCTCGTGCAGCGCGATCGAGCGCCGGTAGGCCGCCTCCGCCTCATCCAGCCGGCCCAGATCCTGCAGCGCCACCGCCTGATTGGCCTCAGCCCGGTAAAACTCAGGATCGAGTTCGAGCGCTTTGGCAAAGGCCACCAGCGCCTCCTCGTTGCGCCCCAGCTTGTGCAGCGCATTGCCGAGGTTGTACCAGGCGGTCACGTTGTGGGGCTGCAGCTCCAGGCTGGCCCGGTGGCTCTCCACCGCCTCGCCATGGCGACCCAGCTCGCCCAGCTTCACGCCGCGGTTGGTGTGAGCCATCGCATGGCGCGGCGCCAGCTGCAGGCAGCGGTCGTAGGCCGCCACCGCCTCCTCACCCCGGCCGCGGTGGTGCAGCACATTGCCCAGGGTGAACCAGGCATCGGCAAACGTGGGCCGCTCCGCCACCGCCCGCTGCAGCAGCCGCTCCGCCTCTTCCAGCTCGCCCAGCTCGCCCTGCGCCGTGGCCAGGTTGAGCAGGGCCTCAGCAAAGCCCGGCGCCAGCGCCACCGCCCGCTGCAGCGGCTCGAGGGCGGCGCTGTACTCGCCCCGCTGGTTGAGCAGGGCACCCAGGTTGGTGAGGCTCTTCACATGGTCGGGGTTCTGGGCCAGCACCTCGCGATACACCGCCGCCGCCTGCTCCGGCTGCCCCTGGGCGGCCAGCGCCACCCCCAGGTTGAAGCGGGCATCCACAAACCCGGGGGCCGCCGCCAGGGCGCGGCGCAGCAGCGCCTCCGCCTCCACCGGATCCGCTGCCGCCAGCCGCATCACGGCCAGATTGGAGAGGGCGGCGGCGTGCTGCGGCTGGCGCTCCAGCAGCTGGCGGTAGGCCGCCTCGGCGCCGGCGCTATCGCCACAGGCGGCGCGGCGGATCGCCAGATCAAAAACCACCTGCTGGTCATCGGGCAGGGCGGCCGCCAGGCGGCTGTGAAACTTCAGCGCCAGCCGCGGCTCAGCCAGCTCCGCCCAGAGCACGCTGAGGTTGCGCAGCAGATCCACCGAACCGGGCTGCAGCGCCAGGCCCCGCTCCGCCGCCGCCACCGCCCGCCGCGGCTCGCCCGCCGCCCGCCACCAGGCACTGAGGTTGAGCCAGGCGCCCCCATGGCCCGGATTGAGTGCCACGGCGCGGCGGCTGGCGGCGATCGCCGCCTCCAGCTGGCCGGCACCGGCCAGGGCCACCGCCTGATTGAAGTGCAGATCGGCGGCGCTGGGGTTGAGCGCCACCGCCTGACGGTGGGCGGCCAGGGCCGCCTCGCTCTGGCCCAGGTCGGCCAGGGCCACGCCCAGGCTGGAGGCGATCGAGGCCAGCTGCTCCGGCTGGCGGCTCGCCTCGCCCGCGGCCAGCAGCCGCTGCAGCAGCGGCTCATACACCGCCACCGCCTCAGCCGGCTGGCCCTGCAGATAGCAGCAGAGCGCCAGGTTGATCGCCCCCTGCAGGTGCTCGGGGTGGTGCTGCAGCAGCTGCCGGTACACCTGCTCCGCCTCGGCCAGCGCGCCGGAGAGGCGCAGGGCATTGCCGCGGTTGAACAGGGAAACGGCGTAGGTGGGATCCAGCGCCAGCGAGCGCTCCAGATGGGCCAGGGCCTCCTCGAACCGCTCGCGCCGCAGGGCGATGGCGCCGAGGTTGCAGCAGGCCACCGCGTGGTCGCCATGGCTGGCGATCCAGCCGCGGTAAGCCGCTTCCGCACGGTCGAGATCACCGGCCAGGTGCTGCTCCACCGCCGCCTGCAGTCCGGCCGGCAGCGACGGCTCCACCGGCGTGGCCTGGGGAGGAGCCGGCACGGAGCCCTGGGCCGGCGCACTGGGCTGGCGCCGGCGCCGTGTCCTGGCGGAGTCCGACCTGGCAGAAGCCAGCCTGGCGCGCTGGCCGACCTGCTGGTCGAAGCCCTTGTGTCGACCCACGTGTGCTGCACTGATCTGCGGCATTATTGCTGAACTGCTCAGGCCATTCCGGCGCCGCTGATGCCCACCCCCTGGTACGCGGTCAGCGTCACCCGCTCGCATGCCAGCGAGTTCGACCGCGGCACCCTGCTGGGCCGCAGCCTCAGCCAGATGCCCCCGGCGCTGCGGCCCCAGCTGCATCTGCGCAGCGAGAACCGCGGCCCGGCGGCGGTGGGGCTGGGCGAGGCCTACAACGCCGCGATCGCGGCTCTCCCTGAAACGGGGATCGTGCTGTTCGTGCACGACGATCTGTTCATCCACGACTGGTTCATCGCCGAGCGGCTGGAGGAGGCGCTGCTGCGCTTCGATCTGGTGGGGCTGGCCGGCGCCCGGGGCGTCACCGCCGAGCAGCCCGGCTGGCTGCATCGCCTCGACGGCGAGGGGCGGCCCCTACGCCAGAGCGAGGGCCTCTCGGGCATGATCAATACCCTCGATCCGCTGCAGCCCCAGCTGCTGCAGTTCGGCCCCACCCCGGCGGTGTGCGACCTGCTCGACGGCGTGTTCCTCGCCACTCGCCTCGAGACGCTCAGGCGCACCGGTCTGCGCTTCGATCCCCAGTTCCGCTTTCACGGCTATGACAGTGATGTCTGCCGTAGCGCCCTGGCTTTGGGGCTGGTGCCGGGCACCTGGCCGATCAGCTGCACCCACGGCCAGACCGGCAATCTCGACGCCGACTGGCAGGCAGCTGCAGCGGCCTATCGGGCCAAGTGGGGCGAGCGCCCCCTGTGGTGCAGTGCTGCGGATGAAAACACTTGCGGGTGAAAACACTTGACTTAGGGTTCCAACAGATCTTGCAACCTGCTTTGGACAGCAACTCAACACATTCCATCCAGCCCTTCAGCAGCACCACAACTGCCTGGGTGGAATGTCTCGCCCATGGCAACCAGGCCAACGGGGCGCCTGTGATATTCCGCTTGCGCCGCAGCGGTTCGCTTGAGAACAAACTCAACGTAGCCTACACCTTAGCTGGTACGGCCCGCCCCGGCATCGACCTGCTATGCGAGAGCACCGGCGTCTTCAGCTTTGCCGCTGGGGTGGATGAGGGGTTCCTGGTGCTGCCGGTGCTCGATGACCGCCAGATCGACCCCGGCCGCAGCGTGATCGCTCGGCTGGCTCCTGCCGCCGGCCTGGCCTTCCCCCCCGGCGGCCAGAGCGCCACTGCCGTGATCGCGGCCGCGGGCCTGCTGAGCGCATCCGTGCCCGAGGGCTCTCCGGGCCGCAGCTTCAGCCAGTGGCGCAATCCCTCGGCCCTGGCGATGCTGCGCCGCGACGGCTCGGTGATCACCAGAGGTGAAGCCGCCGCCGGGGGCGACAGCAGCGCCGTGGCGGCGGCGCTGGCAGCTGGCGTGCGCACGCTGGCCTCCAGCCGCCGCGCCTTCGCCGCCCTGCGCAACAGCGGCTCGGTGGTCACCTGGGGCGATCCGGCCGCCGGGGGCGACAGCGCTGCGGTGCGCAGCCAGCTGCGGCAGGTGACGACAATCGCCGCCACCGGCAGCGCCTTTGCCGCCCTGCGGGCCGATGGCACCGTGGTCACCTGGGGCGACCCGGCCGCCGGTGGCGACAGCAGCGCCGTGGTCCCCAACCTGGCCGGCGTGGTGTCACTGGCCTCCACCGGCAGCGCCTTTGCCGCCCTGCGGGCCGATGGCACCGTGGTCACCTGGGGCGACCCGGCCGCCGGTGGCGACAGCAGCGCCGTGGCCCCCAACCTGGCCGGCGTGGTGTCGCTGGCCTCCACCGGCCGAGCCTTCGCAGCCCTGCGCAACGACGGCACCGCGGTGAGCTGGGGCGACCCGGCCGCCGGCGGTGCGGGCGGCCCGGTGGCTGGGGTGATGCGCCTTTTCGGCAATGCCAGTGGTTTCGCCGCCCTGCGGGCCGACGGCACGGTGGTGAGCTGGACCGATGGTGCGGCTCAACCGGTGCCGGATCTCAACCAGGTGCAGACGATTGCGACCACCAACACAGCCTTCGCCGCACTGCGGGTTGATGGTTCAGTGGTCACCTGGGGAGAGCGTTGGCTTGGTGGTGACAGCCGAGCCGTGGCGAGCGAGTTATCAGGTGACGTGATCGAGATCGCTTCCAACGCGGGGGCATTTGCAGCACTGCGAAGTGATGGATCAGTCGTGACCTGGGGTGCCTTTCGCCACGGTGGCGACAGCTCGTCGGTGCAGGACAGGCTCAGTGGGGTCGTTCAGCTTGTAGGAACTGGAGCAATCGACCAAAGTTATTACGACCGCGGGGCCTTTGCTGCCCTGCGGACTGATGGCTCCGTGGTGACCTGGGGCTCCTATCGCGCTGGTGCCGATTCCAGTTCGGTGGCCAGCCTGATCAGCAGCGATGTGGTCCAGCTGGTGTCCACCGCCACCGGGCTGGCGGCCCTGCGCAGCGACGGCCGCCTGGTGCAGTGGGGCTACGGCGGCGGTGGTGTGGTGGCCGACAACGTGCTGGCCCTCGCCAGCCCCGACCAAACGTTTGAGCTGCTGCCCGCAGCCCGAGCCATGCCGCCCCAGATCAGCCTGATCGACGACCGCGGCACGGGCCGCACGGCCGATGGACAGGTGCAGGTGCAGGTGGAGCCCGGCGAAACCTGGGAATGGCGGCAGCGCCGCGGCGAGCGCTGGACCGCCTGGCAGGCCGGCGGCGTGGATGAGCGCGGTGTGGCCAGCCGGTTCAACCCCACCGCCGGCCGGGCGGATGGCCCGATCGCAGTGGAGGTACGGCGGATCAACAGCGTTGGCCGGCGCTCCGTGGCCAGCACGCTCGCCTTCACCTTCGATACCACCGCCCCCGCCGCGCCGGCCCTGGCCCTGCTGCGCGACACCAGCGGCGGTCAGGCGACCAGCTCGGTTCCCACCCTCACGGTGCTCGGGCTGGAAGAGGACGAGAACACCAGCTGGCAGTACCGCTGGCAGGCATCCGCAGGTCCCTTCAGCCGCTGGCAGACCGGCAGCGGCAATCGGATCAACCTGGCCGACCACGGCGTCAGCGATGGGCCGGTGGCCGTGCAGGTGCGCCAGCGCGACGGCGCCGGCCTGGTGTCGGCCACGGGTCGCCTGCGCTTCAACCTCGACCGGCTGGCACCGGCCGCACCGCAGCTGGCCCTGCTGGAGCCCAGCGCCGCCGACCGCACCCTCAGCCGCAGCGGCGTGATCACGGTGGCGGGGCTGGAACCCGGCGCCAGCTGGCAGTACCGCATCGACAGCGGCCCCTGGCGCACCGGCAGGGGCGAGCGCTTCAGCGTGAGCGGCGATGGTCTGCGGTTTGTGGAGGTGCGTCAGCTCGACATCAGCCGCAACGCGTCGGCGCCGGCAGCCCTGACCTTCACCCTGGATGCCACAGCACCGGCGGCGCCGCAGCTGACGCTGCTGAACGACACCGGCAGCGCAGACGGGATCAGCCGCGACACCACGGTGCAGGTGGCTGGCCTGGAAGCGGGGGCCAGCTGGTTCTGGCGGCTGAACGACGGGATCTGGCGAGCGGGCCGGGGGAATCCGATCCGGCTGGAGCGCGATGGTCGCTTCCAGCTGGAGGCGGAACAGATCGACCGGGCCGGCAATCGCTCACCCCTGGCCAGCCTCACCGTGCAGCGCGACACCCGGGCACCGCTCGCGCCCACCCTCAGCCTCGCCAACCCCTCCGCCACCGATCCCGCACTCACCAGCGACGGCACCGTGCTGGTGAGCGGTCTGGAGCGCAACGCCGACTGGCGCTGGCGCCAGGATGGCGGCAGCTGGCGGCGTGGCCAGGGCAACCGGCTGCGGCTGCGGGGCGATGGCCTGCGCAGCCTGGAGGTGGAGCAGAGCGACGGCGCCGGCAACCGCTCACCCCTGGCCAGCCTCAGCTTCAGGCTCGACACGACGGCGCCGGCCGCACCGCAGCTGGCCCTGCTCGAACCCAGCGCCGCCGATCCCAGCCACAGCCGCAGCGGCGTGATCACGGTGGCGGGGCTGGAACCCGGCGCCAGCTGGCAGTACCGCATCGACAGCGGCCGCTGGCGCCCCGGCAGCGGCCGGCGCTTCAGCGTGAGCGGCGAGGGCTCCCGGCGGGTGGAGGTGCGTCAGCTCGACCGGAGCCGCAACGCATCGACGCCGGCGGAGCTGACCTTCATCCTGGATGCCACAGCGCCGGCGGCGCCGCAGCTGACGCTGCTGAACGACACCGGCCGGAGCGACCGGATCAGCCGCGACACCACAGTGCAGGTGGCTGGCCTGGAAGAAGGGGCCAGCTGGCGCTGGCGGGCGAACGGCGGAGTCTGGCGAGCGGGCCGGGGGAATCCGATCCGGCTGGGGCGTGATGGCCGCTTCCAGCTGGAGGTGGAGCAGACCGACCGGGCCGGCAATGGCTCACCCCTGGCCAGCCTCGCCGTGCAGCGCGACACCCGAGTACCACTGGCGCCCACCCTCAGCCTCGCCAACCCCTCCGCCACCGATCCCGCACTCACCAGCGACGGCACCGTGCTGGTGGGCGGCCTGGAGCGCAACACCGACTGGCGCTGGCGCCTGGCCGGCGGCAACTGGCGGCGTGGCCAGGGCAACCGGCTGCAGCTGCGCGGCAATGGCCTGCGCAGCCTGGAGGTGGAGCAGAGCGACGGCGCCGGCAACAGCTCCCCCCTGGCCAGCCTCAGCTTCAGGCTCGATACCACCCCCCCCAGCCGCCCCAACCTGCGGCCCGAGAACCCCCTGCGCGGCTTTCCCCTCTCCAGCCGCGACGCCCTGGTAGCCATCGACGGGCTCGAAGCCGGTGGACAGTGGCAGCTGGAGCTGCGCCGCGCTCACAACAACCGCCTGATCACCAGGCTGAACGGCAGCGAGCCGGTGGTCGACCTCAGCGCCTGGCTCCAGCCCACGAGCCCCGTGCGCCTCACCGCCGTGCAGCTTGACGCCGCCGGCAACCGGTCGGCGGAGCGAAGCATCCTGTTCACGCAAGACCTCACCACTGCCACGCTGGAGCGGGATCTGCTGATCGGCACCACCCGGCCCGACACCTTCCGGCTGCCCAGCCTGGGCGCCTCCTGGCTCGGTGGCTACGACACCATCACCGGCTACAGCCGCGGGGATGCGATCAGCGTGGATGGCGTCCGTTATCTCAGCACCATCACAGGCCCGGGGCCGGTGCTGGACAGCCTCAATCCCACAGCCATCGATCGCGAGGTGGTGAGACCGGCGGGCGATACCCCGGCGGTGTTCAGCGTGAAGGGTCTGGCCGGCACCTTCCTGGTGCTGCCCGATGCCAGGCCGATGCCCGGCTTCCAGCCCGACCGCGACGCCGTGCTGTTCCTGCAGGACATGGTGCCCACGGCGGCCAATCCCCTGCGGCTGCTCTGAGCGCAGGCCGCTCAGGTGACACTCAGATCAGGTCGTCGCCAGCAGCCGGGCCACCAGGGCCTGGCCGCTGGGGGCGTGAAACACGAAGTGACCGCCATCGGCGATGCCGTGCAGCCCCAGCCGGGGTCGCTCGGCCGCCAGCGCCAGCAGTTGCTCCCGGCTCGCCTGCCCCACCAGGGTGCCGCAATCGCTGAAGCCATCGGCGCGGCGGAAGCCGCCCTGCAGCCCCAGCAGCACCTGCACCGGCAGCCGCTCGGCCAGCTCGGCCAGCTGCTGTAGATACGGACCGTTGTGCTCAAAGCGAAAGAAGCTCTCGGCCACCAGCCGCTGTTCCAGCGGATCGGCACTGGCCAGGGCGCCGGCCTGCAGCGCAGCCGGGATGTCGCGCGGCAACAGCGGCGGATCCCCCAGGATCAGGCCCGCCACCACACCATGCTCCGGCCCACTCCCCGCTCCACTCCCCGCTCCACTGAGCCGGGCGGCCAGGGCCAGGGCCACCAGGGCGCCGAGCGAATGGCCCACCAGCCACAGCGGTCCGCCGCTGGCGATGGCCGGCTGGCGGGCCAGCAGATCGGCCGCCAGGCCGGCGGGATCCAGGCGCTCCAGATGTTGCCAGTGCTCACGGCGCTGGCCATGGCCGGCCAGATCGCTGAGCAGCAGCGGCAGCTGCTCGGGCAGCTGCGCCAGCAGCGGCAGAAACTGGCGCCGGTCCTGCATGGCGCCATGGATCAGCCACACCCGCGCCGCCACCACCACCGGCTCACCTGCCCGATCAGCATCTACTTTGCGACAGGACCAACCCGCACACCACCAACCCCTGCCTGTCCCTCAGCCAGCGATGCCGTGGCGCTTCCCTCCCGTTTTCATGTTGAGCTCACCGAGCTGCTGAACCAGCACTGTCGATTTGCCGATCAGCGCCACCTCGAACTGCTGGCCCAGATGGTGACCGGTCTGCTGGTGACGGAAACCGTGAGCCTCGACGACTGGAAGGCGGTGCTGATGCTCCGCCGCTGCCAGGTGGCCAGCTGGCAGCGGCGCTGCCAGCGCTGGTTCGGCAACGCACGCATCGATGTGGAGCAGCTCTATGGGCCCCTGGTGCTCTGGGTGCTGGAGCAGCAGCAGCAACAGCTGGGCCCCACACCGGAGCCGGCCCTGCCCCTGTGGCTCGAGCCCCTGGTGCTCTGGAACCGCCACCGGGTGGTGATGCTCTCGGTGATGCGCGATGGCGCCCGGATCCCGCTGGTGTGGCGCACGACGCTGGCACCATCCAGCAGCGCCGCCACAGCCACGGCCAATGCCACCGCCGCTCCCGATGTGGTGATGGCCCTGCTGGAGCAGGCCGATCAGCTGCTGGCCGGCCACAGCGCGATCACGCTGCAGCTCGATGGCGACTGGGCGGGTTTGGAGGCGCTGCCCGGCTGGCTGGAGGCCCATGGGCGCTGGCAGCTGCTGCGCAACAGCACCGCCAACTCCGCCCCGGATCTCTTCCGCACCGGCGAGGAACCGGGCCTGTTCCAGCTCACGGGTCGCGGCATGCGTGAACCCGACACTGTGGACCGTCTGTTGCTGGTGGTGGCCGTGACCGTTCTGGTGTGGCACGGGCGGCTGCCGGCCTGCCGATCTGAGCCTGAAAAATCCGCATAACCTGCGGCCATGGCTGTTGCATCCGCCCCCGATGCACCCTTGGTGCAACCGCTGCAGCTGCCGCAGCAGCTGGCCGCCGAGC
>VFQS010002194.1_pt1 | contig 16491 bp, 11 predicted proteins | sample 3512361 | NCBI WGS metagenome assembly VFQS01 (sample SAMN10412375, study PRJNA504923) | tailings metagenome | isolation source: Relicate 1 Philex TSF3 active mining | place: Philippines
TAGATACTAGTAGCAATACGACAACATATACAGCGAGTAATTTAGAACAGAATACGGCATATTATTATAGAGTGTCATCAGTTCATCCATTAACGAATGCGATAGTTGAATGGTATAATGCGAGTTTAACAGTAGCGAGGACATTAATAAGAGAGATAAGTGGATTTAGTGTAAGTAATATAGATACATCAGGGGGATTATTAAGTTGGACGGCACAAGTGGATGCGTCAAGTTATAATGTGATATCATCAGTGAATAGTGATTATAGTAGTGCGAATACGAATATATATACGACGAATAATAGTTATACATTAAGCGGAAGAACGACAGGAATGAGACAGTATGTGAGGATAATAACGGTAGGACAATATAATGTATCAGCAAATTACGACAGTTCATTTATAACATTAATAAATGCTCCTAGTACATTAACACATAATAATATAACGAATACAGGAGCAGATATAAGTTGGAATAGTGTATCAGGAGCGGTAAATTATAAATTGGAGATATCGACACAACCGAATTTTAGTATATTAGAACAAGATATAACGACAGCAACAACGAGCAGAACGATAACAGGATTAAATGGAGGAACATCATTTTATTATAGAGTGAAGACAATAGGACAGGATACATCGTCATCATATATATTTAGTATAAGTAATAATAAATTTGAGACAGTAATATTACCACCAGCAACAACAACGGAGACGGAGGAGAGTGATGGAATAAGAATAGAATGGTCGAGTTCATTAGGAGCATTAACATATGCGATAGAGACATCCACAGATAATATAAGTTTTGGAAATAGAGTGACGACAACAAATACATATTATAAATATGTAACTTCAAATATAGGATATGCCACAAAATTTTATTATAGAATAGCAGCGATATCAGTAGCATCAACATATTCAGCATGGTCGACAACAGATTATTTTATAACACAGATGCAATCACCAACAGTATATGTATATAATAGTGATATAACGAATGTATCAGCAATATTAACACTAACAAGTACATCAATAAATAGATTATCGGCGATAGAATATCAGATATCAAGAGTAAGTAATTTTTCATCACAAATAGATGCTTCAGGAACATTTACAGCAGATACAAGTGGAAGTATATTAGTAAATGGATTAACATCATTAATAACATATTATATAAGATATAGGAGTATAGGAAATAATTTTTATGGAGAGACGATACCAAAATCGGCATGGAGTACAAACGGGACATCATCATTTATGACGAAGACAGATACACCAGCAGGATTAAATACTATAAGATTAGGACAATATAATATAAGATTAGGATGGACACAATCATATCCAGGAGCGATAGAATACAGGATACAATATAGTACACAGAATGATTTTACGGGAAGTATATTTGTGCCTACACCAGTATCAATAGATGTAAGTGGAGATGTGAGTAGTTATGATTTAACTAATTTTAATATACAATCAGTAACACCGAGTGTAGGGAGAGCATATTATTTTAGAGTTGGATCATTATTTGCGGATGGATATTCATATTCGGGATCGAGTACATTTTACATACAATTAGATACACCGACAATAACGAGTGTATCAAGTACGAAGAATAGTATAACAGTTAATTTTGAGACATTAAGTGGAGTGAATACATATTTTTATCAATTAGCATCGAGTGATACATTTAGTGGTGGAAGTATAATAACGAGTGGTTCAGTAGCGAGTAATATAACGACGGTGACGATGACAGGATTGACACAGAATACGACATATTATTATAGGATGAGAGGGAATGATGCGACGGGAAATGGTAATTCTGAATTTACGACGACGGAGACGATAACAACATATTATGCTAGTCCGAGTTCGATAACAGTTAGTAATATAACGAAGAATAGTGTAGATATATCATGGAATACAGTGAGTGGAATAAGTAGATATTATATACAAGTATCAACAGACACGAGTTTTAATAATTTAATAGTGGATACAAGTTCAAATTTAAGTAGTTATACAGTGTCAGGATTAATACAGAACACGGCATATTATTATAGAATATCATCAGTTGATCCAATAACGAATGCGATAGTGGAATGGAATGATAATAATTTGACAGCAACGACGACATTATATGATACACCTAGTAGTATAACTATAAGTAATATAACAAAAAACAGTGTAGATTTATCATGGAATAGTATAATAGGAATAAGTAGATATTATATACAGATAGCAACAAATTCGAGTTTTACATCACCGATAATAGATACGAGTAGTAATTTAACAACATATACAGCGAGTGGATTAAATTACAATACCGAATATTATTATAGAGTATCATCCGTACATCCATTAAATAACAGTATTGTGGAATGGTTTAATGATAGTTTAAATACATTTACGACATTATATACATCACCTAGTAGTATAACAATAAAGAATATAACGAAAAATAGTGCGGATATATCATGGAATCAGATAATAGGAATAAGTACATATTATATAGAGATAAGTACCGACAGTAGTTTTAATACGATGATAATAGATACAACAGTGAATGGATTAACATATAATATAATTAATTTAATACCGAATACATATTATTATTACCGAGTATCATCACAACATCCATTAACATTGGAAACAGTGGAATGGTTTGATAATAATTTATCGACGATAAGAACATTATATTCATCACCTACAACAATAACGACAGGTGGAATAACGGATGTATCCGCGAATATATCATGGACGGCACAAAAAGATGTAAGTAGTTATAAGATACAGATAAGTTTAACGAGTAATTTTGCAGTAAATACGGAATATACGACAAATGAGACGAGTTATGTATTAAGTGGATTAAGTAGACATACATTATATAATGTGAGAGTATCATCAATAAATCCAGATGACAATAGTATAGTAGGATGGACGACGAGAACGATACGGACGATATTTGAGGCACCTACATTAACGAGTTATATATTGAATAGGAGTATAGATTTATCGTGGAATTTGACGATAGATAATACGAGTTATCAATTACAGATATCAACAAATAATTTTACAACGATATTAACATCGGCGACAGTGGCTACGAATAACTATACATTTAATAATTTAGAAGGAGATGAGACATATCAGATAAGAATAAGAGGATTTATAGGAAGTTTAGCGGGATTATGGCGAGAATACAGTTATACAACATTGGCAGATTATCCAACAAATATAGATTCATCTGGATCAACGGATAATGGATTTAGTGTATCATGGGAAGATGCAGTAGTACCTAATTTAGCACCACCTAGTAGTTATGTATTAGAATATTCAGTGATAAATGATTTTGAAGTAAATACAGAAGCAGTACAGACGATAACATTAACAGATAGGAATGTAGATTTAAGTGGATTGATGGCGAGCACAACATATTATTTCAGAGTGGGAGCGGATTATACTGCATATTTATCATTTTCGCAGGTGTTAAGTATATCGACGACATTTAATTTATTACCGCCGACGACATATAAGAAGAATCAGGAGATAAGGACGAAATATCCGCCTGGATATTTGATAACATGGGGAAATAGTGCGGCAGGAGGAAATATAAGTAGTGAGATATCGGGGAATATAGTGAGAGTATTTAGTAGTGCTACGGCATTTATAGGATTAAAAGCTGATAATAGTATAATAGGATGGGGAAATGCCGAAACGGGAGGAGATCCATTTGGGACATCGAGTGGAAATATAAATAGGATAAATGAAATAGAAGTATATGATATAAAGAATATATACAGTACGGCATCAGCATTTGCGTTATTAAGGAATGATGGAACAGTGGTATGTTGGGGAGATAGGAGATATGGAGGGAGCAAGAGAATATACAATGTATCAACAGATACATATACAGATGTATCAAATAGTTTAATAAATATAAGAGAGATATATGCGACGGAGAGTGCATTTGTAGGATTAAGAAATGACAGAACGATAATAACATGGGGTTCATCAAATGGAGGAGGAAGTTTAAGTAATATGATATCGAGAAGAGACAGTATAATAGGTATATATAGTAATGTAGGAGCATTTACGGCATTATATAATGATGGACAAATAGCGAGTTGGGGTAATGCGTCATATGGAGGAGGAGTATTTGGTTTGATATCAAATAATAGAAATTTTATAGCGATATCAAATACAGATTATGCATTTGCGGGAATAAGGTCGGATGGATCGGTAGCGACATGGGGAAATTACACACAAGGAGGAAGTATGGGAGATAAAGCGAATGATTTATCGAGAAATGTGGTTAAAATCTTTGGAAACAAGGTAGCATTTGCTGCGATAAGGAGAAATGGAAGTGTGATAACATGGGGTAATTCATTTGGAGGAGGTGATTCATCAGATGTATCAAATAATTTGACATCGAATATATTAGAGATATATCATACAGATTATGCATTTTGTGGATTAAAATTAGATGGAACACTAGTAGTATGGGGAAATAGTGATTATGGAGGTAATTTGACACAGAATATAACAAATGTAGTGAATATATATGCTACATCTGGAGCATTTTTAGCATTAAAATCTGACAAAACAGCAGTAGTATGGGGAGATAGTGAATATGGTGGAGATGCAACAGGAAAGACATTAACAAATATAAAAGCAGTATTTGGAAATTCATATGCGTTTACAGTAGTAAAAGAAGATGGAACAATAGAGACATTAGGAAATAGTTTAAGTGGTGGAGATAGTAGTAATGTATCAGGTAATTTGGTTAATATAGAGAAATTATATTACAATAATGAGGCATTTGCAGCATTAAAGATAGTAGATTTCAATATAAATAATTTTGTGGAGAACATAGATAAATATAATTATTTAAAGAATTTAAGTAAGACGAAGAGGAGTGAAATAATAGAAGAAATATATTTTGATTGGAATACATTAAAGGAAGCAAATCCGGAAATACAAGAAACATTATCAGATTTTAAGATGTTAGTGCCTACCGAAACAGGAAATGTATCAGCAAATATAAATACAAACTTTGTGATACCGACAATTGAATCAGAAAGTGTAACAATAAATAATGAAATAACACTAGTTAATTATGATGGAATAATATATAAATTAGATAATACTGAATTAATACAAGTTACAACAGTAATAATAGGAGGAAGTACATTTACAGTATATGCGGGTAGTATTGTATTCTTTAATTTTGAAACATCAATAATACCGTGTTTAACACCTGAAACAGATATATTAACACCATATGGATATGTAAATATTCAAAAAATGAAGATAGGAGATAAAATAATGACAGATAAGAACAAGATAGTAAGAATAAAGAATATATATAGATTTACAGTAGAAGGAAATGATAAGACATATCCATATATAATACCAGCGGGAAGTATAGCCGAAAATTATCCACCAAAGGAGGTAAGATTATCAGGAGATCATTTAATTAAATTTAGAAATAGATGGTGGATAAAACCGAGAACTGGATGTTATGTATTAAGATTTGAGCAAGACAAGAGTAAGAAAGAGGTGATATATTATCATATAGAATTGCCGAATTATTTTACGGATCATTTAGTAATAAATGGAGGATGTATAGTAGAATCATATGCAGGAAGGGAGAATAATGTAAGATTGAAGGTGAATAAAAACACAGGATTATATAAAATAAAAAAATATAATAAGAATATATATAATGATGAATAAAAATGGAATAATAAATAAGATAAATAATTTACAAAGAGAGAAACAGATAGAAATAAATAATTTACAGAAAGATATAGATATATTAAAGAAAAAGCAATTAGTATTAATGAATAATATAGAAGAAAATAAGAAGGAAGAATGTAATTGTAATGAATATTGTGAGAGATTAAAGAATGTATATAATAAATTAAAAAATTATATAGGTAATAATAGTTTTAATAAATATTATTGTAATAATATAAGAAAATCAGAAACAACATTATTAAAAATTAATAATAAATATTCAAATTATTTATACAATTCATTATTAAACAATGAATTAATTGAATTTGATATTAATAATTTACAAGAAATTAAAAGTAATCACAATTTACCAATATCTCATGCAGTTTTAAATATTAATAACAAAAATTATCTTGATGAAGTATTCTATGATTATATTATAAAAAATGTTTCTAATTTACAACCATCAGATGAATTTAAAAAAACAGAAGAATATAAAATAATGGCTTGTTATGAAATGTTAGAAGATGTTTATAAGTTATTAAGAAAATATTATATTTACAAAAAAAAATATCTATTGGAATTAGATTATATTGAAATGTTTATTGATAATAATTTATGATAATAAATAAAATCAATAATTTATATTTATAAATATTTATAAGTATAATATGAATATATTGGAAGAAATATATGATAAAAAGAGTAAAGAAATGGAATATAGTAATATAGAAGAATATATAACTAAAATATTAAGAATAATGAATAATAATGATTATATAACAGTAAAATATAATTTTGTAGATAAATACATAGAAATAATAAATAAAAAATACAGAGATATAATATTAGAAGAATATAATAAAAATAATTTATTTATAAAATATAAAAATTACAATAAATTTATATTAGAAGATGATTTAATAATATATTTAACAGCATTTTCGTATAAAAAAAATAAAGAAATATTTAACAATAAAATAAATAAAATATTAAATGAAGATGAAGATATATTAAAAATAGTTAATCAACATAATAAATTTATGTTAAAAAAAAATAAAAAGAATAAGGAAATAGGAAAAATAACAGAAGAAAAACTAATAAATGAATTTGTTGAAGAGATATTATATAAATACAATATATTTGATAAAAATAAAGTAAAAATAGTAAAAAATGATTATATATATTGTTATGAGAAGAAATATAAAAACAGTGAAATAAAAATAAATGAAAATAGAGGAAGACAAAAAAAAGAGGTAGATGCTATAATATATTATAAAAATAAATTATTATGTTTATTAGAAGTTAAATCAAATCCAGATGAAATTGGAGGAATTATAAATACATATAAAAATTATTTTAACAAATATAAAAATCATTATATAGAAATAATAAATAAAGATAATAAAATAGTAAGACAAAAAATAAAAGAGAATATAATAAGACGGAAATTATGGATATTGACAAATATAGATAAAAGCAATAGACACAGATTATATAATTTTGATATAAAGAGTTATATGAAAGATTATATGGATTTAATGAATATGTTATTATTTACAAAGAAAAAATATATAGATAAATATAATAATTTTATGGAAAATAAACAGAATATAGAAATATTAGAAGATTATATAAATAATAAAAATAAGAATAATGACAATTATATAAATAAAATAATTAAAAAATATAATATAAAATTTACATTAAAATAAAATATTATATAATGAAAGTTATAACATTTAGTTTATGGGGTAATCATTCAAGATATCTAATAGGAACAATCAAAAATATCGAACTTGCTAAAATTTTTTATCCTGACTTTTTTATATGGATTTATATCCATAAAGAAACTGTTCCTGATGATTTTATTCAAAAATTACATATATATAATAATATTAAAATTATATATAAAACTGGTAATTTATTAGAAATTAAACCAATGATGTGGCGATTTAGTGCTATTGATGATGATGATGTTGAATTAATGTTATCTAGAGATACTGATACTAGATTTTTATTAAGAGAAAAATTAGCAGTAGAAGAATTTATAAAGAGTGATAGTTTATTACATATAATGAGAGATCATCCTTGGCATAATAATTTAATACAAGGTGGAATGTTTGGAGTAAAAAAGAGTGATATAAAATGGAATGTATTAATGGATAAAGTAAAACAAAATAATAAAGAGAGAGATTATGATCAAACATTTTTATGTAAAGTAATTTATCCATTATATAAAGATAAAATGTTGATTCATGCTTCTTTTAATAAATTTGAAAAAAATTTAGTAAAAGATTTTCCTTTACAACTTAAAGATAATGATTATAGATTTGTTGGTGAATATGTTTATGATGATGACACTAGAAATGAAACATTAAAACAAGATATAATCAGAGGATTTATTATTCATAAAGGTGTTAAATATATGTAATATTATTATTTTTATTATTTTTATTTTTATTATTTTTATTTTTATTATTTTTATTTTTATTTTTATTATTTTTATTTTTATTATTTTTATTATTTATCAATAATTTGTATAACATTATTATTAATATTATGTCTAATAAATTGAATATTATTACAGATGATATATCCAGAATTATGTATATCTAATTTTTGGATATCATGCAGAACTTTATCAGTACCGAAATAATCGTGTTTAATAACATTATTATCTGTAAAATTATGTGCTAGAGTGCAACATTGAATATTAAAATTATCACCAGAATAAACAATATGTCCGTTTTCCAATACAATATTATATAAATATTCAATATTTATATTATTCATAGTTTCATTATTATAAATATTTATTGGAAATATCCATTCAGAATTATTATTTAATTTAATAGGATGATATGGTGTTAAACCAAGATTATTATCAATGTGAGAAATAACTGGATTAACAATTTTATATTTAATAATATATTTTATTTTAGCTGATTGATTATTCACTGTTAATACTATATCATTTATTTGTAAATCACTAACATATTTTTCACTTTTATCAAACATTCTAATTTTACTATAACCTGTAAAACATCCTCCTGAAACATTATAATAATGATTTATATTTACATTACTTCTTGGTGGCGGTATTTCTAAAAATATCTTCTCTATCCTATCCTGATTTATTATATACTCTTCTGATTTATATAATTGTAAACTAACATCCTTGAAATTCATACAGAAATAATTTTTATGTGCTAAATATAATCCTCTTAAATAATGTTGTCCCCATCTATTAAACCAATCTGGTCTCGTTATTGCTTTACTTATTTGTGCGGTGTCTTTATTATTATTATTATTATTATTATTATCATCAAATAAATCAATAATGGAAGAAGAATAGAAAATATCATTAAGATTAGGATTGTTAATAAAAAAATTTATAGTATTATTAAGAGAATCGATAGATGGATTATATAAAAGGTCAATAATTTTATTATAATAAATGTTATCATTAAAAATATTACAAATGTTATTATTAGTAGTAATCCAAGAAATGAAATTAACAAAAACAGAACCTATCATAGAACAATCTGGAATAAAACCAAATATTCCATTATATTTAGATGATATATCAAATAATAATTTAGAATTAATGTTATATCCAAAACCAAATGTATGAATTTCAATTTTATTTTGTAATTCCTTTTGTCTTACATAATTATCTAATGTATCCACTATTCCTCGTGGCGGATCACAATTACTCTCTCCATCTGTAAATATTAAAATTTTATTATTATTATTATTATTATTATTATTATTATTATTTATAATGTTAATAGCGGAAAGAATGCCATCCCAAAGATTAGTAGAAGAATCGGCATAAATAGAATTAACGAGATTGATGAGAATATTTTTATTAGTATCAGATAAGAATACAGAAGGAGAGAGAACGGAGGCATAATCGGAGAAGGTGATAAGAGAAATAGAATCAGAATCAGAAAGTGAAAGAATTATGGTTTTAAGAGTATGTTTAACAAGGTCGAGAGGAGTGATATTATCATTTTCATAACCTGGAGTATAAATAGTGGATCCCATACTACCAGATTTATCAATAACACAAATTAAATTTATCATTATTTAATATTTAATAATTATTTAATTATTAAATAAATAAATAAAAAAAGATTGACTTCCGTTGGTGCAATTTTTTTAAATAAAAAAAATTGAAAAAAAAAAATAAAATATAATAAATAATATAAGATGGAATATTTGGAAGAGAAGATAGGAGATAATGTGAAGAGAGTGATAGAGTATTTAGATTACGAGAGTTATATAAATATAATAGACACTGAGATAATAAATATGAGAAATATGGAGATAATAAAGCAAGTAAATAATTATTTATTAAAGAGACAAGAGAGTAAATTGTATGAATATCGGAAAGAATATTATGAGAGATATAGTGTAGGATATGATAGATTGGATATAGCATGGAAGGAAAACATGGAATATTGGAAATTGGTAGAGAATGAAGGAAAAGAATACAGAGAGGAATGTAAATTTAATAAATATTATAGATTAAATTATGTGTGGTGGTTTGATGTGAGTAATACATTTAATAATATGAGAGGTAGATATAGATTTATATTAAAAATGAGGAAAGGTAATTTAGAATTAATAAATTATGTAATAAAGAAAAATAATGTAATAATAAAACATGATAGAATAGAATTAAATGAAATAGAAGAAGATAGAAATATAGAAATAAGAACAGAATATATAGAATGTGAAGAAGATGAAATATATATAAGATTTTATGAGACAGATACATGTAAAAATAATATAGAAATATATGGAATAGAGTATATATAAAAAATTATAAAAATTATAAAAATTATAAAAATTATATAAATTATAAAAATTATATAATTTTATAATTTATATGAGTATAGATAGGAAGGAATTTATAAAAAAGAAGATAGAGGATTTAAAGAATATGGAAGAAATAAAAGTATATATACATAAAAACATAAATAAATTTACGCCATTTTTTGTAGATATAATATTAAAAAATTTTAAAAATAAAAAGATAACATATTTAAAGAATCCAAATAATAAAACAGATATTGTAATAACACATATAACAAATGATTTCAAACCATTAATAAATAATGCTATAAATATAGTAATAAGTGGTGAAAGTGATGAAAGAAATGCGGTAGAACCATTTGATTATTCAATAACAACAATAAAAAATTTCAACAGTATAAATAATATATATGTGCCACAATTATTTATATCTATATATGAACATAAGAAATCAATAAATCCGAAAGATTATATAAGAGAAAAAACTAAATTTTGTGCTTATTTATATAATAGAACGATACCGATAAGAATACATTTATTTAATATATTAAATAAATATAAGAGAGTGGATGGATTAGGAAAATGTTGTAATAATGTAAATATAAAAGATACAAGAAATACATATAATAATAAAGAGACATATAATGATATAGCATTAGAATTATATTCTAGTTATAAATTTGTATTAGCAGTAGAAAATAGAATGTGTAATGGATATTTTACAGAAAAACTAATAAATCCGATATTAGCAAATTGTATACCGATATATTATGGTCATAGTTCAGCTTTTGAATACATAAATAAAAAGAGAGTTATTTATGTATCAGATTTTAATAATATAGACAAATTTTTAAAATATATTGAACAAGTTGATACTGATCCAGAATTATTTAATAAAATTATTAATGAACCAATATTCGTTAATAATGTTTCTATAGAAAGTATTATGACAAAATTAGAATATAATATGTCTGAAATTTTTATTTAAAAATTATATAATTATAAATATAAATTATTAAAAAATATTTTTTTTATATAAATTATATTTATATTTATTATGATTCAAAACATTCCGTCATTCCTTTCTGCTTGTCTTATCGCTTGGTGGATTTACACAAACAAACCCGAAGGTATGCTTCAATTAGTTCTTATGTTAGTTGTTTTATGTAGTTTATCTTCTGCATTCTCTCAAAATACAACAGTTCAAACTTCGCCAACTCCATTAGTTGTTCAAAGTACTAGTGGTGTAAGAGCAAATGGAGAACAAAGAACAGAAACTTTCTATAATGTAAGTGTTCCTGCATCAGTAGCAAAATTACTAGGATTATAATTTAAATTCTTTTAACTCAAGTAATAAATTATCATTAAGAGAAGAACCAACATACATTACTAAATAATAATATTTATTAGAAGTAATTTGTGGATTATTATATTTTTCAATTAATTTTCGAGCTAATTCCTTGGCATTTTCTAAGAAATTACCATTTATAGAAATTGAATTAATATTTAATAAAACACCACCAACTTGTGTTGGTGTTGCTGATTGTTTTCTTTTTAAATCATCTATTTCTTGTTGTAATGCAACTAATTTTTGTTCTTGTTCTTTTTGTTGTTTAGATTTACCAAACAAGGATGTTCCAAAACTTTTTAATTTATCATCAATTTTTGAACCAAATTTATTTATACTCATTGTAGCATCTTCCTGTTTACCAACAAAATTTGTTTTATATTCAATCTTATTAGTTTGAAATTTTCTGTAAACACATCTATTTAAAATTAAATTTGTAAGATCATAATATGTAGGTAATTTATATAATGCATTATTACTATTATCGAGTATTAAGTTCCATCTTTGACGTAATGAGTCTGTTTTAGAAATATCAGAATCTCTAAAAACAAACATATAAATACCATTATCAAGAGATACAATGGCAGAATTACCTCCATAAAGATTATTATTTTTTAAACTTAAATATTTTTGTTTATATTTAAGATATTTGTTTTCATAATAAGATTCAGTGGTATCGGCATCTTCATCCATTTTATATATATAAATAAACAATAAAAAAATAATTCTATATTATATTTAATAATTATTTGTAAAAATGGAATGTTTTGATTTAATAATATCAATCACAATTTTATATTGAATTAGTTGTTTAATTAGTTCTTTTTTGTCAGTCCATTCTTCATAAATATCAAATTCAATTTCTTTAAGTTTATTCTCCAATTTCATTATTTGATATGCAGGAAAAGCAGGAGATGCCGTTTTAATAACAGAAAACATTGTTTTTAATTACAATATTATTAAAGATTCAAATAATTATAAAAATCAATTTTTTATAAAAAATTGAAAAAAAAACATAATATGATATTTAATATAATATATAAAAGATGGCAAGTTTTAAGGATATATGTATAATAAACCAAGAAATAGACAATAAGACAAAAATACCGATTATATTGATAGATAATTCTGGTTCAACATCATCATATATAAGACTAAAGATAATAGAATCAAATATATTAAAAGCAGAAGTGGAAGTAATAAAAAATAAATTACTGAAAGAAGGATATGAAAAATGTTATTTGATGTTTTGGGATACACATTTTATAAGAAAAGACGAGGCTATAAATATTAGTGATATAACAAATGTATATAATCAATTACAAGTAAAACCAAGTGGAGGAACTGATATATCAGTAGCATTACATAATATATTAGAGGATTGGTATCAAAAAAATACTGACATATATATATTAACAGATGGACAGATACAATCGCCAAGATATGATTTAAAACAACAAATTTTTAATTTATCAAAGAAGAATGTGAATATAAATATAATAACATTAGAAGATTCAAATTATAATTATAATATAAATAATGTTAACGCAGGTTCTGAATTATATAATGTTATACAAAGAAATAAATTAGTAAAATATATCAGACAATTTATATGTTTTAATAATTATCATATAGAAGAACCATTTATTAATTTTTTAATTCCGGAAGTAAATAATGATGAATTTAGTTATATGAATTATAAATTTAAAAAAGAAAATTTAGATGGTTTTATTGAGATATTGTCAAATATAATTGAAACTAATAAAAATAATGAAATAGAAATCAATAAAATTATTTATAATCTATCAATAACTATTTATCAAATTACTAAAAATAAATCTCCTAAAATTAAATCAGAAATTATTAATATGTTTATTTCTCTTTTTGTTAATACCATTAATTATGATGTAAATAAAATTAAATCAGAACTTGAAACAGAAATGAAAAATCACGAAGAAGGAGTTTCTGCTACTTTCCAACAATATAAAGAAAATAGAAATAAATTATTTGAGAGAACACAAGATGAACTTTATAATAATGTTCAGGAAACTTTCCATAATTTTGGTAATTTTATTAGTATTCCTATAAATCAAGATAATAATGAAGATAATAAAATGATAATATTTAAATCTAATAAATTAAATTCATTTGTCAGACTAGGAGACAGAAATTATAATAAAGGTGCTATTTCTTACAATAATTACTCTATTCCTATGTTTTCAATTAATACTATTAATACAGAACAAGCTGAACAATCTATTAGACAATGGATAAGAGCTATTTATTCAAAAATACACAGATTACAAGTAAATGATGACAAAATAACATATTTGGTTCTTACAGATATGATGTCAGTGATATTTTCGGATATTCAAGATAAAGAAATTAAAAATGGTTATAAAAATCTAGGAAGAATTATGTTAAATCAGGTAAGATTTAATTCTGGAGGTATAAAACAGATAATGTTTCTGAAAATGCATTCAAAACCACAACCTCTAATTGGTAATAAAGACAGTATGACTATGATTTTAAATCACTGTAATAATCATTTTAATAATAATAAAATATTATCAAATGATGAATTATGGTATGGTATTTGTTATGCTTTCGATGATAAAGAAATTATTAATAAACAAATACCAAAAACTATTAACAAAGACCAACTTATAAGAAAAATAAAGGAAAATAATAAAAAATATGATATTAAAGAATATAAAATAGAAGATGAATATGATTATTATGATTATATAACACATGAAGACACAAGTAAAACAGGTGGATATGTTCAACCAGAATATAAGATAGGTAATATAAAATATAAATCGTCATTTGTGATATCAGAAACAACATATAATAAAATATTAAATGAAGATAATGGTATTATAAAATGTCCGATAACTAATCTAAAACTTAATATTAATTCTTATGTTAAAATTCCTCCTAAAATTTATAATAATACAAATAATGATATTAATAATATAAATTATAATGAAAGAAATAATGAAATAAAAATAAAATTGGAAGTATTTGATACGACAAAATACAAGAAAATAAGGATAGAAGAAGAAAGAGAAATAGATAAGACATATAGAAATACGGATGATTTAGATTGGATAAATTCAGCATATGAATTTGACAAGGAAAATAAGATAATAACTGAAAAATTGTATAAAGAGAAGGAAAAGAATATAAGTAATGAAGATTTTAACAGAGAAATAAAGAGTAAAATGGATTATATAGAGAAGATAGATATGAAAAATATAGTATTAGGTGGAAATGTGTGTAAAAATATAATATTAGATGAGAGTATAGGATTTATAGATTGTTATATATATGATACCGATAAAATAAGTGAAACAATACAAAGATTTATAAATCAGATGAAAGAACATATGAAGAATACAACAGTATGTATTGTGAATAAATATGAATTTGATTTAATTGAAGTTTATTTTTTAGATAATCAAAATAAAAGAATTAAAAGAATTAAAAGAAATAGAGGAAACAGAATAAATAGAATAAATAGAGTGAATATAGTGAAGAAAATAAATAAATTACAAGAATTAAAAGGAAAAAATTGTAAATTAAAACTAGTGATATCTACTAAAAAATATAATACTATTTCGGAAATTGAAAATAATAATGATGTCTTAAATGTTTTATGGGATGGCAAAATATTATATTTTAGAAATGACAGTTATATCTCTTATAAATATAATATCACTGTTCCAAAAATATTTAATACCAAATTATATAAACTCTATAAATCCGGTTTTAGATATCTTATTAATAATCATAACATCATTAATCCTGACCAAAATAATCAATTTACTGTCAATAATCTAACTTTTAATATCAATGTTATCGAACATAATTATGTCTTCCTTAACTCTCTCACTAATAATATTATTGATGATGATAATAATATTGATAATAATGATAATATTTATAATAATGATAATAATGATAATAATGAAGAATACATATTAGAGGAGACGACATCGATAAATAAGTTGATAAGATGTATAAATAGGATGAATAAGAAGAAAGTGAAGAAAACAACAAATACAATAAGTCAAGAAATGATAAATTATTTTATAAATAATAATGATAATAATAAATATATAGATTATGAGGAAGAAGAATTATTTAAAGTAAAAATAAATAAGAAGACAGTAAAAGAGAATATAATAAGAGCATATTATAAGATAATACAGAATACAGAAGAATTTATAATAACAAATTATGACAATGGATATTATCAAATAGTAAATAATCAAATAAATTATAAAGAATAAATAAATTATAATGAAGTAGAGGAAGAAAAAAATGTTAAAAAAGTTAGGAGTGGCGTTAGAAAATTTTAATAAGATAGAAGAAATTAATCTATAATAATTTATATAAAATCAAAATATGGCGCAGAATTATTTATAAAATATTTAGGCGATAGCCAGAAGATAATATAAAGAAACTAGCGCCAGAATTACTAACAAGAAAAAAATATGGCGCAGAATTATTTATAAGATAATTAGGCAAAGCCAGAAGATAATATAAATAAACTAGCGCCAGAATTACTAA
>VFQS010002195.1_pt1 | contig 16484 bp, 19 predicted proteins | sample 3512361 | NCBI WGS metagenome assembly VFQS01 (sample SAMN10412375, study PRJNA504923) | tailings metagenome | isolation source: Relicate 1 Philex TSF3 active mining | place: Philippines
GCAGGAGCTCCGCCAGCGGAAACAGGTAGTCGCTGGGCACACCGGGGCCGCCATGGCACACGAGCAGCGGCAGGGCCTGCGTGGTTTCGACGGGCAGGTGCCTGCCGGCCCAGAGGTGGCAGGCACCACCGCGCACCGGCAGCATCAACGACGTCAGGCCTGGTGGCATGGCTGGCTCCTCAATGGCTCACTGCCCGTGGCTCTGATCATTTCACTGGTCGTCGTGCCAGGTGATCGAAGCCCCTGGCTTGTAGGGTTGCAATACCAATCCCACAGCATGATCAGTGATGAAGCTGGACTCTACGTCAGGCCAGACATCAATGCTACGACTCTGATTCACGATCAGGTTCTGCTCTGCTTGCGTTGGCCTGCGCACAGCCTCACGACCAAGAAAGAAGTTGACGATCTGGATCTGGCGATAGGGGGCGAATGCTGAACTGCTCAGGGCATGGGAACTGCCTTCCGCCATTGGAAAGCGAATGTATGTGCTGCTGTCAAACGTTGGCATCTCACCGATCACAACCAAGGCTGCCGCCCGGCCATCCGGCTCCAGCGGCAGCAATGGTTCAACCCTGGTGATGATTCTTTGCACATATGCTTGTTCGTAGAGGCTTTTGAACTCGATCGCATTCACCTGCTGGGATCCCAGGTTGATCAACAGCCAGCAGAGCAGGGCAGCGCTGATCCACGCCAGCTTTCTGGCGTGTGGCCAGCGCAGCAGATAGGCCAGGAAGACCAGCAGGACGTAGGCATGGGCTGGATAGAGCCGGCCCGATTGCCAGGCCTGATGGTTGAGGATCCAGGTGGCACAGAGCGCGGGAGGCGCTGGCAGGAGCGCCAGGCCGGCCAGGGCAGCACCGGGCGGCCCAAACGCGCGCCAGGCCAGGCCCAGGGCCCTGGCTCCACCGGCCACGATCAGGGCGAGGGGAAGAAGGCTGATCTGTGGCGGCAGACCACCCATCGCTCCCGAAAAGAAGTTGGCGGTGCTCAGATAGGAGCGGCCGAAGGCTGTGGCCGCTTCCCGGATGTCGTTCAGGTCTGTACGTACGCCAGCCGGATACACCACCAGCCATTGAAGTGTGAGTGCAAACAGGGCCAGGCCGATCAGCACGGGAAGCAAGGCAAAGACGAGCTCACGAATCAGCACAAGACCCCTACCTTTGGCGCCTGGACGCCTGCCATCGGTGATGCCCAGAACCAGCGACGCAATGGCCAGAAAACTGATCAACGCGATCTTCGGACCATAGATTGAGAGTGAGCAGGCATAACAGATCCCCGCTCCCACAATGGCAACTGGGGTGCGCCGCCTCAGCCAGATGACGGCCGCAATACACAGCGTGTCTCCAAGCACAAAGCTGATGTGGTCAACCGCGAAGCCGTAGTAGTCGAGAAAGGTTGGGAAGAAGCACAGCAGCAAGGTGATGAGCAGAATGTCGCTCCTGCGCGTGAGCTGCAACCATCGCGAAAGCAGGATGCCATTCATGGCCTGCAGCACCGTTGCCACGGCCATCTGAAAGCTCTGCGTGCCGGCGCCGCCTCCCGCCTGGATCAGCAGATCGGCAAGCCAGCGCCCCTCGGCCTGCGTCTTGAAACTGGGATAGGCGTAGAGCCAGACGTTGGGGAATGTGTGGTTGGTGAACGTAATGCCCGTGTAGAAATACGTGTAAACGGCAACCTGGGCCAGGCAGGCCACCAGCAGCACGGGCCAGTGATGCCGCAGAAAGCGACCCAGCTGCTGCTTCCACGCCTGAATGACATCGGCTCGTGGTGAAACGCCAAGGCGGCAGGAGTGCGCAGGGGCCGGATCCGAATCGGGACTGTTCAAAGGATGAATCTCGAGGGCCACAGCTGCATCTCAACAATCAGTATCGCGGCGGCGTGCTGGGAACCCGCCTCTGCCCCGAGCTGCTGTGGATCATCGCAGGGCTCGTTCATTCTCGCAGGGATGAACACCACCCAGCGCCTGGCATTCGCTCACAACTGGCCGGGGCTTCAAGCAGCCATCACACACGTTGAAATCTCGTCGCACGGTGGAGCGGAACACACGCAGGGCAGGGCGCGTGAGGAGGGCTCAGCGATGGGCTGCGATCGCTCCAGCGATCGCTGGAATCGAAACGCACGCCGTTGCCCCAGGGCTGCCAGCGGCCCTGCTCGTAGAGCTGGCTGACACGCAGCTGATTGCAGCCGCCCAGGGACACCCCATCCACACCGCTGGTGCTCACGGCCTAGCCATCGGTGCTGAGAGACACGTTGAACAGATTGTTGGCGTTGTCCACAAGGGCTCAGACACCGACGAAGCGCTGGAGCTGTTGGTCGACGGCGAGACCGCGCGGGCTCGCGGGCTAGAGGGCTCGGCCAGCTGCGCTTACCGGCATCGAGGCAACCGGCTGGGCAGGCGTCGCGGGATCCAGGCCTCATCCACCAGAGCATCAATCACCGCAACCAGATCGCGCCCGGAGGCGGCGATGGAAGACTCCTGATCCGCGGGATCGGGCCGATCGCTGCGGGCGCAGCCCAGCTGGTCGAAGAAGATCACCGGCCGCTGCAGGAGCTCCGCCAGCGGAAACAGGTAGTCGCTGGGCACACCGGGGCCGCCATGGCACACGAGCAGCGGCAGGGCCTCGCTGGAATCGGCGGGCGGGTGCAGGCCAGCCCAGAGGCGACAGGCACCAGCGCGCAGCGGCAGCATCAGCGAACGCAACCCAGGTGGCATGGCTGTCCTCTCGATCGATGGGCCGGCGTGATTGCGCTACCTTGCCAGGAATGGCTGTTCTTCGATCCCGCTGCTCACGGCTGCTTCGGCGCTGGGGCCTGCTGCTGTTGCTGACCATCCCCCTGCACAGCCCAGCGAGCCTGGCCGAGGTTGATGGTCACGGTGGGGCCGAGAGCGGTGTCGTTGTGGAGACGCTGGCGCGGGGCCAGAAAGCCTGGGATGGCTCTCCCCTGCCCCTGCTCAGGGGGGCCAACGCTGAGGTGCGGGTGTTGCGGATCACGATCCCTGCCGGCGTACGCCTGCAGCGGCATCTGCATCAGGTGTTCAATGCCGGAGTTCTGCTTCAGGGCCATCTGCGCGTCCATACGGACAGCGGCCGCACCCTCGACCTGCTGCCCGGGCAGGCCATCGTGGAATCCGTGAACCAGGTTCACTACGGGGAAAGCCTCGGGCCGGAGCCGGCCGTGATCGTGGTGGTGTACGTGGGCACCGCCGGCTTGCCGATCACCACTCCCGTTGGCGATTCAGGATCGCAACCACAGCCGCAACGCGCGGTTCGCGGCGCAGGCCGGTAGGCCACTCCCGCCTCAGCCGCGCGGCTTGATCAGCTGGAGCACCTGGGGGCCGATGCCGCCGGCACGGCGCTCACAGGCCAGGGATTCGAGGATGAGCCGCGCGGAACCGGCCACATCGCCCTGCTCGGCCGCCAGGCGCGCCTCCGCCTCCAGCTTCTGGGCCTGCTCGATGATCTGGCTGCGGGGCTCGGCTTCCCCCTGGGCGGATCGCCTGGAAGACACAGGAACTCCAGGGCGGACGTCACCCCGGCGCGGGACCGGCGTGGTGACCGGCGGAATGGTGGTGGTGGCGCTCACGGGATGAAGCGAACGAACAGACGGGCCGGGGGAGATTGGGAGCGAAACGGGGCGCGCAACGATCGGCTCCGAGATCTCCCGCTGGCGATCAACTCCAGTGATCGGACCGGCAAACATCGTTATGCCGGCGATTCAAGGATTCTGATCAGTGTAGCGAAGAATCCGTTCAGGTCCCCGGTTCCTCGCGATTGCCACCCAGTTCAGCAATACGTTCGCGCAGAACTTGGGAGCGCTGCTGGTCACCCCGGGTGAGGGCGACGGCAAGGGCGAACTCCAGCTTTTCCAGTTCGTGGTCGCCTTCGGCGGAATCGGCGCCACCGGCGGGCCGGGGAGTGCGCAGGGCCGGAGCGCCGGGGCGAACGGCCTGAGCGGCCCCGGGCAGGTGAACCGGGGGCTGGGGCGCAGAGTTCTGGGGCCCGTTAGCGGAGCAGGAGGCGGCGGGGAACGTCATGGCCCACTTTCTTTCCATTCTGTCACCCGCCGCCAGGGGGTGAGGCGAAGGGTCAGGCGGCGCTGGCCAGGCCGAATCCCTGCCCATGTCGGCCAGGCGACACACCCTCCGAGCCCCCATCAGCCCCATCTTGGGCTCCATCAACGGATCCATCGGAGGTGGCTTCGGCGGTGGCTTCGAGCGGCAGGGAATCGCAGGCCTCGGCCACCTCCAGCAGATCGCGGCAATCGCGCAGCAACCGCTCCACGTTGTCGAGGCTGGCCAGCTCCTCCTCGGGCACCTCGGCCTGGACGGCGATGTGGCCTTCCAGGGCCACCAGCCGCTGCTCGAGTTTCAGCAACCGTTGCGACAGGGCATGGATGGTGCTGGCGAGATCCTCGGCGTTGCGACTGATCCGGAACGACACCGACGGAGGGGTCATGAAACGCGTCGACAGCTGGCCCGCATGACAACACAGATCGGGGCGGCGCTCAAGCCGCCGGGCAGCGGATCTCGCAGACTGGCGCAATCTCGGGCCACGACCGCCGGATGACGACTCCCTGGCATCTGCTGCTCTATCTGCTGGCGGGAACCGCGGGGGGCCTGCTGGCCATGCGCACCGGCATCCCGGCGGCCCCCCTGGCCGGCTCGCTGCTGGGAGCAGCCCTGGTGAGCATGGCGGGGCGGCTGGAAGTGGCCCAGTGGCCCAGCGGCACCCGCACCGTGCTCGAGATCGCCATCGGCACCGTGATCGGCACGAGCCTCACGGCGGCGGCGCTCACGGAGCTGCGCCAGCTCTGGCGGCCGGCGCTGCTGATCACGGTGACGCTGGTGGTGACCGGCATCGTGGTGGGGCTGTGGTGCGGCCGCCTGCTCGGCATCGACCCGGTGGTGGCCCTGCTCGGCGCCGCGCCCGGGGGGATCAGCGGCATGAGCCTGGTGGGTGCCGAATTCGGCGTGGGGGCCGCCGTGGCCGCCCTGCATGCGGTGCGGCTGATCACGGTGCTGCTGGTGCTGCCCCTGGTGGTGAAGCTGGTGGTGCCGGCCTCGGGCGGCCCTCCGGGCGGTTGAGCCGCACCCCGGGGGCTCGACAGCGGCTCCAGGGCCGATACGTTGGGGGACGCTTTTTCAACGCTGCTCCGATGGCCTCCCACCGCCGCCGCGCCCTGGCCGTTCTGGCCGCCTCCGCCGCCCTGGGTGCGCCGCTGCTGGCCGTCGGAGGGGTATCCGCCCAGACCGTGACCCCCAGCACCGCGGAGGCCAAGGGGGCGCAGACCTACTGCTTCCTGCGCAACAACGGCAACGACCACGCCACCAGCTGGAATGCGGCCTACGCCCAGATCAAGCTGCAGCGGGCGGGCCTGTTCAAGACCTCGCCTACCCAGGCCGCGGTGATGATCACGGAGACCGTGGTGCAGAACCCCGGCAACTACCCCGATTGCGGCCGCTACCTCGGCGATCTGTTCAACCACCGCGCGGCGGCGGGCCAGGCCGGCGCCGAGCCCGTGCGCACCACCCCCTCCCCGGCCGGCGAAGGCTCGATGACGCGCAGCGAGCGCTACGCCAACTGAATCCGGTGAAGCCCCAGCGCTGCCTGGCCCCCCTCCTGGGCCTCACCCTGCTCGCGGGCTGCGCGGAGGAACCCCTGCCCGAGCGCAGGATCAGCCGCGACGACTGCCTGCAGCGGGTGACCCTGGAGCGGATCAAGGAGGCCATCGCCGCCTGCGACAAGGTGGTGGCCGCCTTCCCCAACGACCCCGTCCCCCTGAACGAGCGCTACCTGCTCCACTCCCTGGCCGGCGACACCAACGACGCCTGCCGCGACATCGCCAAGGCCGCCCGGCTGGCGCAGAAGATGCCTGCCAGCGCCGTCGATCCCCTGCTCCGCACCGACCTGGAGCTGCGCCAGGCCAGCTGCCGCCGCTGAGACCGGAACGCTTCGGCGCAGCGCATCGGGGGCCTCACCAGTGCTCGATCATGCGCCGCACCAGGGCCGGCAGGGCCTGGCGCTGGCGCAGCTCGGCCCGGCTGCGCAGCACCAGGGAGATCCGCTCCGCCTTGTCGGCGATCAGGCCATCCACCAGCTGATCCGCCACCCCCAGCTGCAGCCAGTGGCTGGTGAGGCCATGGCGCATGCCGATCCGGTGGCAACGGTCCTCGGCCTGCTCCGCATCGCCGGGGGTCCAGGGGCGCTCCAGCAGCACCACGTGGCTGGCCCGGTGCAGCGTGAAGCCGAGGCCACCGGTGCCGAAGGTGGCGATCAGCAGCGGAATCCGACCGGCCTGGAAGTCGTCCACCACGGTTTGCCGGCGCGTCGGCGGCACGACACCGGTGAGCAGGGCGCCGGCCGCAGGACCGCCCAGGCAGTCCAGCAGCAGGCGGGCACTGGCCACGAAGGCCGTGAACACCACCACCGCCTCACCAGCCGCAAGCAGATCGCCCACCAGCGCCGCCGCCGCGGGCAGCTTGTGGCTGGAGCCGATCTGGCGCAGGGCCGTGAGCACGGCGAGGGCTTCGGCATCGCGGCGCACCTCGCCGCGGGCGGCGCGGCGGCGGTAGTCGTCCACCCGGCTGTCGAGCCGGTGCTGGAAGGCCCGCGCCGCCGCCGCATCGAGCTCCACCGGCAGCAGCACCCGCCGCTTGGGCGGCAGATCGAGGCAACGGGCCTTGTCGCGGTGCAGCAGCAGGGGCCGCAGCAGGCCCTGCAGCTCCTCGAGATGGCTGGCGCCGGTGGCCTGCCACAGCCGGCGCCCCCCCTGCTCACGCCAGTGGCCCTGGCAGTAGCGCTCCTCGAAGGCCTGCCGGTCGCCGGCGATGGGATGGCCGATGGCGGCCAGCAGGGGCAGGAGCTGGGCGGGGCGGCCGTTGCGGATGGGGGTGCCGGTGAGCAGCCAGATGGCCCGCAGCCGGGGGTGGCGCGCCAGGCGCAGAAAGGCCCGGGTGCGGGCGGCGCTGAAGGTCTGGGCGAAGTGGGCCTCATCGACGAGCAGCACGCAGCCCGCCGGGGGCAGGGCGGAGGGCAGCCGGGCCCAGCTGTGCAGCTCGAGCTGGAGGGCCAGGGAGGCGGCCTCCCGGCGCCAGTGGCGGTGGAGCCCCGCCGGAGCCAGCACCACGATGCGGCAGTCGGCGGCGCGCACCATCGCCCGCGCCGCCGCCAGGGCCGAGAGGGTCTTGCCCAGGCCCATGGCATCGGCCAGCAGGGCGCCGCGGCGGGCCAGCAGCCAGCGGGCCGCCGCACGCTGGTGGGCCAGCAGGCGACGGCCATCGGCGAGGGGCTGCTCCAGGTCGGCCAGGCGCACCAGCTCCCGGTGCCGCGGCAGGGGCGGCAGGGGCTGGCGCAGCCAGGTGAGCCACTCGGCGAGCTCGGGCGTGGGCGGGAACCGGCCGGCCAGGCGCTCCTGCAGGGCGGCGGCGGCCTCCAGCGGAAACTCCCAGCAGCCGCGGCGGGAGAGCCAGCGGCCGGCGGGCCGCACCGCCCGCAGCTGGGCCTGGGTGACGGCGTCGTAGGGGCTGACCACCTCGATCAGGCCGGTGGGGCCGAGCCGCATCTGCACCAGCGGTGGGGCCAAGGCGGGCCGGGGCAGGGAGGAGCGTGACGGCAGTCTGCGACACAACAGGCCGGCGCCGTCCTGACCAGAATCTGCGAGCGCGGACCGTGGGCGGATGCAGACCGGACGGACCTCAGAGCGAATCGCGGAACGGGGCTCCGGGCAGGCCCGGGACCTCGGCGATCCCCTGCCGCTCACCGGAGCGGCGGTGGGCTCGGGCCGCTGGCGGCGGGGCCTCCAGGCCCTCACCGGTGGGCGCTGCCTCTACTGCGGCAGCCAGGCCCAGACCATCGACCACATCCATCCCCTCAGCCGCGGCGGCCTCAGCGCCACCAGCAACTGCGTGCCGGCCTGCCTGGCCTGCAACGGCAGCAAGGGCGACCATGAAGCCTGGCAGTGGTACCGCAGCCAGGCCTGCTACGACCCCCGCCGGGCGATGGCGCTGCGGGCCTGGAGCGAGGGCGACCTGCGCCTGGCCGCCCGCCTGCTCACCTGGGTGACGCCCGCCGCGCCGCTGCCGCCGGCGCCCGCCAGGCCCGCTCACCAGACCCGGCAGGCCTCCACGCCGCTGTGGCGGTGGCAGATGGCCTCCTGAACCTCGGGCTGCTCGGGGGCCAGGGTGGTGGCCAGCAGCAGCAGGGCCGCGACCAGGGCGAGGGGAAGGCCGGGCCGGGCCGCAGCGCGGGGACGTGCGCTGGCGGCATCCGGCCGCACCCGGCGCGGGGCAGGGCGACGGCGCGCCGGTGCGCAGGGCAGGGACCCCCGGCCGGCCGCACCGGCGCGGGAGAGGGGGCCTGGAGTAGAGAGAACGGATGCAGTCACGGCCGGATCACTGGGCTGTGATACAGGTGTACTCATGCCGACCTGGCCTGTCAACCCATCCCCTGCTTCGGGCGCCCGGGCCCTGGTGCTGGGCGGCGGCTACACGGGCGGGCGCTTCGCCGCGGCCCTGGGCCGACGGGGCGTGCCCGTGCTCACCACCCGCCGCCAGCCAGCCAGCCAGGGCGACACCCAGGGCTGCGCAGAGGGCACGCCGACCGTGCTCCAGTTCGATCCCGCGGCGGGCGCCGTGCCGCCCGCCGCGGCCCTGGCCGGGGTCACCCACGTGCTGGTGACGATTCCACCGGACAACGACGGCCGCGACCCCGTGCTCACCAGCCTCGGCTCCCTGCTGGGCGATCTGCCGCTGCAGTGGCTGGGCTACCTCTCCACCACGGGGGTGTACGGCGACAGCGGCGGCGCCTGGGTGGACGAGACCAGCCCCACCGTGGCGGGGCTGGAGCGCAGCCGGGCCCGGCTGCGCTGCGAAGAGGCCTGGCGCGCCAGCGGCCTGCCGCTGCAGGTGTTCCGCCTGCCGGCGATCTACGGGCCGGGCCGGAGCCCGTTCGCCGGGCTGCGGGCGGGCACGGCGCGGCTGGTGCACAAGCCGGGCCAGGTGTTCTCCCGGGTGCATGTGGACGACATCGTGGGCGCCCTGCTGCACTGCCTGGGCCTGCCGCCGGAGCGCCGGCCGGGCACCCTGAACGTGGCGGATGATGTGCCGGCTCCCTCGAGCGAAACCCTGGGCTATGCGGCCCATCTGCTCGGCTGCAAGCTGCCGGATGTGCAGCCCTACGCGCGCATCGCCGCCGAGCTCAGCCCGATGGCCCGCAGCTTCTGGAGCGAGAACCGGCGGGCCAGCAACCGGCTGCTCTGCGATGGCCTCGGCTATCGCCTGCGCTTCCCCAGCTACCGCGAGGGCTACAGGGACTGCCTGGCCGGCGAGTCCGCCGGCTCCGGCGGGGGCGCGAGGAAGGCGGGGAGCCCCAGCTCCTGAACCATCCGGGCCCAATCCACCCGCAGCCAGCCGCGGTTCAACCCCGTGCCCATGCCGAACAGCAACACCCCCAGGAGCAACCAGCGCAGCATCGAACCATGAGCGGAGGATCGCCCCCATCGAAACGCACCGCCCGCGACCTTGTCATCGCCCTCGGGGATCCGGCGGGGATCGGCGCCGAGGTGGTGCTCAAGGCGCTGGCGGCGCCGCGGCCACCAGAGCGGCGGGTGCTGCTGGTGGGCTGCCGCCGCTGGCTGGAGGCCAGCCACCGGCAGCTGAAGGCCTGCAGCGACGCGCCCCTGGCCGACCCCGCAGACCTGGAGGTGGTGGATCTGCCCCTGGAGGCCCCCGTGCGCCCGGGGGACAGCGGCGCCGCCGCAGGGGCGGCCAGTTTCGCCTGGCTGAGCCGGGCGACGGAGCTGGTGCTGGAGGGCCGCGCTGACGCCCTGGTGACGGCACCGATCGCCAAGGCGAGCTGGCATGCGGCCGGCCATGCCTACCCGGGCCAGACGGAGCGGCTGGCGGAGCTGGCCGGGGTGCCGGAGGCGGCGATGCTGTTCACCGCCCGGCCGCCGGCGGGCCCGTGGCGGCTCAACACCCTGCTGGCCACCACCCACATCCCCCTGCGGGAGGTGCCGCAGCGGCTCAGCCCGGAGCTGGTGCGGCGCCGGCTCGACGTGCTGCTGGCCTTCTGCCAGCGCTTCAGCGCCAGGCCGCGGCTGGCGGTGGCGGGGCTCAACCCCCACGCCGGCGAGGGCGGACGCCTGGGGCGCGAGGAGGGCGACTGGCTGAACGACACGCTCAGGGCGTGGCAGGCCGACCACCCGGAGGCGGAGCTGGAGGGTCCGCTACCACCGGACACCTGCTGGATCGCGGCGGCGGCCGCCTGGCACGGCGCGGCACTGGCGGGTGGCCGGGAGGGCGGGCAGGCCGGTGGCCAGAGCGGCCAGGCGGCGGACGGCTACCTGGCGCTTTATCACGATCAGGGCCTGATCCCGGTGAAACTGCTGGCCTTCGATGCGGCGGTGAACACCAGCCTGGGGCTGCCGTTCCTGCGCACCTCCCCGGACCACGGCACGGCCTTCGCGATCGCCGGCCGGGGGATCGCCCGGCCCGCCAGCATGGTGGCCGCCCTGGAGACGGCCTGGGAGCTCGGCTGAGCGACTGACTCAGTCGGGCTCAGGCGGGCTTGATCCGCATCAGCACCTGGCCGAATTCCACGGGGGTGCCGTTCTCCACCAGGATCTCCACCACCTCGCCGCTCACCTCGGCCTCGAGCTCGTTCATGAGCTTCATGGCCTCGAGAATGCACACGGGCTGGCCGGCGCTGATGCGGCTGCCCAGCTCCACGAAGGGGGCCTCGCCCGGGGCGGGGGAGCGGTAGAAGGTGCCCACCATCGGCGCGGTGATCGTCAGCAGGTCGCTGCGCACCGCCGGGGCGGCGGGGGGCGGCGCCGAGGGGGAGGCGGGAACCGCGGCGGCGGGCGCCGGAGCGGGGGCCGCCGCCATGGGGGCCTGCAGCACCGTCATCGCCGCGGCCTGGGCCGGCAGGTTGCGGCGCACCTCGAGGCGGAAGTCGTCGCCCTCGAGCTTCAGTTCCTGGATGTCGCTCTGGCCGAGCAGGGCGAGCAGCTCCTGCAGTTGTTCGTAGTTGAGCTGCATGGCGATCAGGACTCCCGACCCAGGTAGCTGTCGGTGCGGGTGTCGATCTTGATCTTCTCGCCGATGGAGATGAACAGGGGCACCATCACCTGGGCGCCCGTCTCCACGATGGCGGGCTTGGTGCCACCGGTGGCCGTGTCGCCCTTGACGCCGGGATCGGTCTGGGTGACCTCGAGCACCACCGAGTTGGGCAGCTCCACCTCGAGCGGCTTGTTGTTCCACGACACCACGCTCACCTCCATGCCTTCCTTGAGGTACTTGCGCTGGTCGCCGATCTGCTTGGCGGTGAGGCGGGTCTCCTCGTAGGAGGCCATGTCCATGAACACGTAGTCGTCGCCCTCCATGTAGGTGTGCTGGAGGGTGGCCTTCTCGAGCAGGGCGGAGGGCACCGACTCACCGGCCCGGAACGTCTTCTCCACCACGTTGCCGCTCTGCACGGCCTTGAGCTTGGTGCGCACGAAGGCGGAGCCCTTGCCCGGCTTCACGTGGAGGAACTCGACGACGCGCCAGACCTGGCCATCCAGCTCGATCGTGGTACCGGTACGAAAGTCGTTGCTGGAAATCATTCCGGCCGCTCGGTTTGGAGGGATTGTACGTCTGGCTACCGGCCCTCCCCCGGGGCCGGCGCCGGCCGATGGAGCGGTTGTGCCAGAGTCCGCTCAGAACGAGACTTCAGCCATGCGCGCAGCGGGCCCCCCTGGCGACAGCAGCGGCCTCCTCCGCCGCTTCACCGGCCTGATGCTGGCCCTGGCACTCGTGCTGGCCACCGGCCTGCTGCCGGCCGCGCCGGCCCTGGCGGCCCTGCCCCAGGGGAACGCCGTGAAGGATCCCGATGCGATCCTGCGCAATGCCCTGCCGGTGCAGGCGCCGCAGCTGCAGGAGCTGCAGCACCGGCTCGAATCCACCAGCGACGACCTGCGGGCCAAGCGCTGGAAGCCGCTCAGCGCCACCGTGCGCCGCTGCCAGGCGCTGCTCACCAGCCAGCGCGCCACCATTCTCGAGGCCTTCAGCGACGCCGACCTGCCCCGGGCCACCGCCCTGCTCGACGAGCTCCAGACCCAGCTGGAGGCGGTGGCCGTGGCGGCCGATGCCCGCGACCGCGACACCTTCCTGGCCGGCCGCCGCGCCGCCCTCACCGGCATCGGCAACGCCGAAGCGATGCTGGTGGGCGACTTCCCCTTCACCATCCCGGCGGAGTTCAACGCCCTGCCGCGGCTGATGGGCCGGGCCACCGTACGCATCAGCACCACCAAGGGCGATCTCACCACGGTGGTGGACGGCTTCAACGCACCGCTCACGGCCGGGGCCTTCGTGGACCTGGTGCAGCGCAAGTTCTACGACGGCCTGCCCTTCACCAGGGCGGAAGACTTCTACGTGCTGCAGACAGGCGACCCCAAGGGTGACGCCCTCGGCTACGTCGACCCCAAGAGCGGCCAGGAGCGCCACGTGCCCCTGGAGATCCGCATCACGGGCGACGCGGAGCCCGTGTACAACCAGACCTTCGAGGACATCGGCCGCTACAAGGCGGAGCCGGTGCTGCCCTTCGCCACCTACGGCACCCTCGGCTGGGCCCACTCCGACGACCAGCTCGACGACGGCTCCTCCCAGTTCTTCTTCTTCCTCTACGAGGCGGAGCTCACCCCTGCCGGCCTCAACCTGGTGGATGGCCGCAACGCCGCCTTCGGCTACGTGGTGGATGGCTTCGACGTGCTCGAGGAGCTCACCGTCGACGACGCGATCGTGACCGCCCGGGTGATCGACGGCGGCGAGAACCTCCAGGCCCATGGCTGATCCCACCCTCGCCGAACTCGGCGAGGGGGAGCTGATCCGCCGGCTGGGGGCCTTCGCCCCCGCCGGCCAGTTCGATGACGACGCCGCCCTGCTTCCCGGCGATGGCGCCGGGGAGCTGGTGCTGAACACGGATGTGCTGGTGGAGGGCATCCACTTCAGCGACGCCACCACCGCGCCCGCGGACGTGGGCTGGCGCGCCGCCGCCGCCAACCTCTCCGACCTGGCGGCCATGGGCTGCACCCAGGTGGAGGGGATCACGGTGGGCCTGGTGGCGCCGGCGCAGACCCCCTGGTCGTGGGTGGAGGGGGTGTACACGGGCCTGGGGCAGGCCCTCGAGGCCCACGGCGGCACCCTGCTGGGGGGCGACTGCAGCGGCGGGGCCCAGCGGCTCCTGGCGGTGACGGCCCTCGGCCGGCTGCCGGCCTCGGCCGGCGGTCCGATCCGCCGACGGGATGGGCGGCCGGGCGATCGGCTGGTGTGCACCGGCGCCCACGGCCTCAGCCGGCTGGGGCTGGCCCTGCTGCACGGCGAGATGGGCCAGGCGGCGGATGGGCTGCCGGCCGGCCTGGCGCAGCGGGCGATCACGGCCCACCGCCGGCCCCGGCCCCGCTTCGATGCCGTTGAGGCCCTGCGCAGCAGCCGGCCGGAGCTGCAGCCGTGGCGGGTGGGCGGCTGCGACAGCAGCGATGGGCTGGCGGCGGCGGCGGCGGCCATCGCCGCTGCCAGCGGCTGCGAAGCGGTGCTGGAGCGCCATGCCCTGCCCCTGGAGGCGGAGATGGCCCAGCTGGCCTGCGCCGAATCCTGGTGCCTGGCGGGCGGTGAGGATTTCGAGCTGCTGCTCGCCCTGCCACCCGACTGGGCGGAGGCGCTGCTGGCGGCCCTGCCGGGATCGCGCGGCATCGGCGGGCTGCGGCAGGGAGCCATGCCCGGGAACCTCTATTGGGAGAGCGGCGCCGCTGTGGCGCTCGATCCGGAGGCCTTCCGCCACTTCACAGCCGCCCGCACCTGAAGAACGGCGAAGACGTCCGGAACAGGCCGGATGCAGGTTCCGAATCAGGAGCCCCCGATCCCGCCAGCCTGAAGGACTCCTTCAGCCGAGGCCAAGGCACTGGCGCCAACGGGCAAGGAAACTCACCCGATCAACCCAGAATAATTTAGGCTCTGTTCCTAATTTAATCCATTGACCATAGAGATTCTCTGCCCAGGCTGACGGTAGAGAACTGAGGGTTGAATGAACCCTGTCGACGAACTGTCGGGCGGCGTCGCGGCCCTGCCGTTGCTGCCTGGGCTGCGCACGGATGCCGGCGCCTATGGCCTGCCCCAGGCGGGGATCAGCGCCGATGATTTCAGCGCGAACGTGCGCACCACCGGCCTGGTGCCGGTGGGCGGATCCCGCGGCGGCGTGCTTGAGCTGCGACGCGACCGCGACTGGTTTGCCACCGAGCTGCAGGCCGGCCGCACCTACGCGATCCGCCAGGTGGGCGTGGGTCTCAGCAACCCGCTGCTGCGGCTGCGCTCCGATCGGGGGCGACTGCTGGCCACCAACGACGATGCCGAGGGAAGCCGGAACTCCCTGATCACCTGGACGGCCGACCGCAGCGGCCGCTTCTTCCTCGAAGCGGGAGCCTGGCGCGACAGCCTCACGGGCAGCTACCGGGTGTCGGTCACCGATGTGACGCCCTCCCCGGTGACGCCGCCCCCTGTAACGCCGCCTCCGATGACGCCGCCCCCAACCGGGCCGGTAACGAATCCGCCGCCGCTGGGCTTCAGCAGCGTGGAGGGCTATGGCGAGCTGAACGTGGCCCGGGCGCTGGATCTGCTCACCGGGGTGCCGCTGCCACGCCAGGCGGCCCTGGGCGGGGTGCACTGGGCCCTCGACCGGATCGGCGCGCCGAGCGCCTGGGCCGCCGGGATCAACGGAGCCGGCATCACCGTGGCGGTGGTGGACACGGGGGTGGACCACCTCCACCCGGATCTGCAGGGCACGCTCTGGAGCAACAGCCGGGAGATCGCCGGCAACGGGCTTGACGACGACGCCAACGGCTATGTGGACGATGCGCTGGGCTGGGACTTCGTGGACGGCGACAACGACCCGATGGACGCCCACGGCCACGGCACCCACGTGGCCGGCCTGATCGCCGCCCAGCACAACGGCCAGGGCGGCAGCGGCGTGGCGCCAGGGGCCCGGATCATGCCGGTGCGGGTGCTCGGGGCCAGCGGCACGGGCTCCTTCTCCACCGTGGCCAGCGGCGTGCGCTACGCGGTGGCCAACGGCGCCCGGGTGATCAACCTGAGCATCACGGGGGCGATCGGCACCCCCGACCTGGCCGCCGCGATCGTGGAGGCCTCCTCCCTGGGGGCCCTCGTGGTGATGGCCGCGGGCAACGAGGGCGCAGCCAGCCCCGCCGATCCCGCCGCCTTCGCCGCGATCGCCGGGCTGGCGGGCCTGGCGGTGGGGGCCGTGGACTCCTCGGGCCTGCTGGCGGCCTTCTCCAACCGGGCCGGCCCCACCCCGCTCGACTACCTCACCGCCCCAGGTGTGGGACTGATCTCCAGCCTGCCGGGGGCTTCCTTCGGCAGCCTCACCGGCACCTCGATGGCGGCACCGCTGGTGGCCGGCGCGGCGGCCCTGCTGCTGAGCCAGCGGCCCACGCTCACGGCGCTGGATCTGGAGGGCCTGTTGATCGCCTCGGCCAGCCGCGGCAGCGGCCAGTTCAACCCCACCGCGGCAGGCCCCGGCCCTGCAACAGCAGCCACCGCAGAGCCGCTGCCGGTGCCAGCGCCTGCGCCGGCACCGGCCTCGGCGGGGAACCGGGCCGACACCCTGGCGACTGCCGCCCCGCTGGCCGCCCGCGACGCCAGGCCGACCCCGGCGCGCCCGGAGCTGGAGCGCTCAACCATGGAGCAGCCTGAGCTCGAGGACGACGAAGACGGCGAGGGCGACGAGCCACAGCCAGGCCGTGGTGCGACCCCGTGGCCCGAGGCCCTCCTCAGCGGCCGCTCAGGACGCAGCGAGGCCGGCAGCGACGCCTTTTTGATGGCGAGCCTGCCGCTCGCCATCAAAAAGGCCGCCCCGAAGGGCGGCCCGGTGATCGCAGGGTGGTGAACGCAGGGTCTGGTTCAGGACCAGGCCCTGTGAACCTGGCCGGAGATCACTTCCAGTTGGTGGCCACCAGCTCGGCCAGGTCGACAACGCGCTGGCTGTAGCCCCACTCGTTGTCGTACCAGCAGACGATCTTCACCATGTTGCCGCCCATCACCAGGGTGAGATCGGCGTCAACGATGGTGCTCTCGTCGGTACCGGCGTGATCGCTCGACACCAGGGGCAGATCGCAGTACTTGATGATCCCCTTCATGCCGTTCTCGGAAGCGGCCTTCAGCACGGCATTCACTTCCTCAGCGGTGGTGTCGCGGCCGGTCTCAAAGACCATGTCGCACACCGACACATTGGGGGTGGGGACGCGCAGGGCGATGCCGCTGAGCTTGCCCTTCACTTCGGGGTACACCAGGGCCACGGCCTTGGCAGCGCCGGTGCTGGTGGGAACGATGTTCACGGCTGCGGCGCGGGCGCGGCGCAGGTCGCGGTGGGCAGCATCGAGGATGCGCTGGTCACCCGTGTAGCTGTGGGTGGTGGTCATCGTGCCCTTCACGA
>VFQS010002196.1_pt1 | contig 16479 bp, 20 predicted proteins | sample 3512361 | NCBI WGS metagenome assembly VFQS01 (sample SAMN10412375, study PRJNA504923) | tailings metagenome | isolation source: Relicate 1 Philex TSF3 active mining | place: Philippines
GAGGATGCACGAAGCGTGTTCGCCGAAGTCAGGGCATTCCTGACCGAGGCGCTGGCGCTCACGGTGTCCGAGGAGAAAAGCGGTATCCGCAAGGCGAGCGATGGAGCCGCCTTCCTTGGATATGAGGTCCGCACATATACGACACGCCAACGGGTTGTCCGGAGCCGACAAGGTTCCGTCAGCTTCCTTCGTAGGCCGCCGTCGGAAGTGATGCAGCTGCATGTCCCTTGGGAGAAGGTCCACGCGTTCGCTTCTGCAAAAGGTTATGGTGATCTGTCGGTGTTGAAGCCGCGTCATCGTAGCCTGCTGCTCAGCTGCAGCGACGTTGAGATCGTCCTAGCTTACAACGCCGAATTGCGGGGTTTTGCGAACTACTATGCTCTCGCCAAGGATGTGAGCTTCAAGCTGAACAGGCTTGAGTTTCTCCAGCGGTGGAGCTTGTTCAAGACCTTGGCCAGCAAGCACAAAACCAATGTGCGAGCGGTCTTGGCCCGCATGAGGACGGGGCAGGAATTCACCATCGGCTACGACGTCGATGGCCAGCCCCGATCGGTCAAAGTCTGGAAACTGGCTCATCTGAAACGTGATCCGGCCACCTCGTCCAGGATTGATATCCAGCCTTGGACGCAGGTGTTCACCCACTCACGTACGGACTGGGTTGATCGTCAGAATGCCAAGCAATGCGAGGCTTGCGGTCGATCCGATGTTCCGTGTCAGGTGCACCATATCCGGGGGATGGCCGATGTTTCGCACCGCGGTTTTGTCGTGAGAATGAAGGTGGCACGCGCCCGCAGGACGGTGGTCCTGTGCGAGCAATGCCACTGGGATACTCACAGAGGCCGCCTGCCCGATCTACGGCAAAGTGATGGTTCGTCACAGTGGAGAGCCGCATGCGGTGAAAGCTGCACGTGCGGTTCGGCGGGGGGATCAGGGCTGACTCCATGAGCAGCACCAATCCTACCCGACTGACCGAAACCATGGGCCCCTACAATTACGGATGCCCAGCGCGCATTCTCGACCTGCTTTCGCCGACCGACAACGAATACGCCCTGGCCTGGCGCGAAAAATGCCGCGCCCAGTTGGCGCTCACGGGTAGGCGCAAGCCTGCGACCGGCGATATCGTGATCCTGCCCGAGGCGATCGCGTTCAGCGATGGCGTCACCGAAGCCTGTTTCACGGCGACCGAGCACAGATCGCGCCTCGTGTTCCGCCGGGGGGCCGACAACCGCCTCGTCCGGATCGACAACCTGATGAAACGGCAATGGAAGCTGATCCCGGCTGCTGCGGGCCTGCGCTGACCTGTGCATCATGACCCGGAGCAATCAATGTCTGCGATGAAACCCTCCGACAAGCGAAAGGCCTTATGCAGCATAGAGCATGCGAACAGGGTCGCTACCCAGGTTGCCGAGCGCACGAGCACCGACACGGCGGTTGTCTCGACCGACAACCCGCTGCAGCCTTACCGGGTCGTACTGGCCAGACATGCACCCACGCGACGCATCGTCTCCCGGGTCCTCACCTGCGGCGCCCCAGATCGTTGACCATTCGGTCACACCGCAGAGCGCACTAGCGTGGGCCTGGCCCCCGCTCCACCGACCAAGATCTTCCAAGCGGAAACTGGGTGTCGCCCGCCACGATTGGCCCATCGGGTTCTTCACTGACATAGGGTGATTGCAGCGCCTTGCGGGCGATGCGCTTGCGCGACAACGAACCTGCCACCCGTCCGCGCGCGACGAGCAGCGCGCTCAACCAGTCGAGGGCTTCAAGCATGGCCACAACGCCGCGCCCGGCGAGGGCGTAGTAGAGCGCACGCTGGAAGTCGTCGCAGCGGTTCGCCAGAATCCGCACCAGCTTCTCGCGGCCACCCTCGGCGTCGTTCAACACCAGGGTCACCGCCTCGCGCAGTTCGCGCGCCGAATAGTAGGCGTCATTGACGTCCATGCCGATACACAGCGCGGCGATCACGCGGTGGACGGGCAATTGATCGGGGTCGCACGAGGCGTCGCGCAGGGCGATGTCGAGATCGAAGCCATCGCAGAAGTCGTGAAGCAGGTTGGTCATTTGTTTCCCCTTGGTCGGGACATACCGTGAACATGTGTGGCGCGTCAACATGAGGGGAGGGGGGCAGGGCGGGGTGAGCACAACGGAGCCGACCACCCATGAACCCTGCCCTTTCCGCTGATCCCGCGTACCAGCATCGCGCCCGCATTGCCCAACTCAACGACGCGGCGCGTCATCGCCGCCTGAAGAACTCGCGCGTGGTATTCACCGCCTCGCTGTTGGCGACGCTGTTGCCCGAAACGCTGGCCGAGGCCGAGCGCGCCGCCCGTTCGCTCCTGCTGCAGCCGACGCTCCTGCGGCACGTTCAACGCAGCGAATTTACCTCCGCCAACGACCCGCAAGGCGAGCGCGATTTCGGTTCGTTCGAATACGAGGGCCACAAAGTGTTCTGGAAAATCGATGTCTACGAAAACGACGGCAGCTTCCAATGGGGCGCGGCGCGGCCATGGGACGAGACCAGCAGCTTCCGCGTCCTCACTATCATGCTGGCGAGCGATTACTGAGATGTCGCGCTATTCGCTGAGACCCTTGCCCGAGCTCACCCACGTCTACGAAGTGGCGATTGGCTGGGATCAGGCGATGGCGACCTATTTCGTCGCGATCTTCGGGCCGCCCGACGAGCAAGGCGATCCGGCCCTGCTGCGTTGGATGGGCGCGACCTTCGGTGAAGCGCAAAACCCCCAGACCGCGGTCAGCTTTGCCCGCCGCGTCGCCGAGGTGCCCTGTGATCTCTACCGCCGCCTGCGCCGCGACTGCGAACGCGCGCCGCCCCCCGACAGTCCCCCGGAACCCACGATCGCGAGGTTCCTAACCAGGCCACCGATGATCGATGCACAATCCGAACCTTGAACCCCAACCGAAAGGAACTTGCCATGGGCGACCGTGCACAATGCCATATCGAGATCGGCGGCACTCTGCCTGCGGCCCTGCTCGACCAGCTAGCCAAACACATCGCTGACTACGACCTCCGCATTGAATGGGACGGCGAACCCTTCGATCCAGCTTTACTGCCCGAGGATGCGGTTCTTGACCTCTATGGTGACCAGCTCAACGGCGGTCTGGTACCCGACCTGGAACGTTTCTGCACCGAAAACGGCCTTGCTTACCGCCGTTGGTCAGGTGGCTGTCTCGGCGCTTTCAATCCTGAAATCGTCGTTCATTACGGTCCAGGCGACAGCCACGACGCTGCTGCCGACGACGACGAGAACCCGGTGTTCACCGCCGGAGACATACAACGGGCACAGTCACTTGATGACCTGAAGCGCATTGCTGGCAACTTTGGCCGCGAACTACTGCCCTTTCGCCTTTTGCCGTGACCGGTCACGCCCGGCGGGTCAGTGCAACAACATGCCTGACGCCATCGGGAGACATCCGGCCCAGCGCATGGTCGCGCCTTCGTTCTCGACGAGAGTGCTGGTGATCGCAGCAATCGCCTCCTCCCAGGCCGCTGGCTCGAGACTGAACGTGCCGCCGCACAGCCGCATTTCTGCAAGTCGCATCGCGCAAACACCGGCGACCGCGCGCGGATCGAGCGGCATGGTGTTGCTCACCATCATCAGGTCAAACTCTGGATCGAGGCAGACCCGCCCTGGCCCGTAAAGCGAGCTGTCTGGTCCGAACGCCGCATCCGCAATCTGTACGCCATCGACACTGAAGGCGAGTTCGCCATCGACCGCAGAGATCTTGCGCTCCTCGATCCCGATCTCCGGAACGAGCGAGCGCACGATTGCATCCGCGGTTTCAACGCTTTGCGCAAAGCCCCGGAACGCCGCTTCACGCGCTTCCTCATCGGCACCAAGCATCGCTTCTACCCGGTCAAGCAGCCGGCCGAGATTGCGCTCGGTCAGGTCTCGTGCATCCATGCCGGTCAGACGGAAATGGAGATGGTCTTCGTCGCAATCCTCTTCGACGATTGTATGGCAGGCATACGGCGGTACATGGGCTTCGTAGAACCGTGCGAAATCGCCACTCGCGTATTCGCCGACGGAGCCATTGGCGCCGATGTAAAGGAACAGATAGTGGCGCAGGCGGTCGCATAGCGACGCATAGCACTCGCTGCCGCGTAGCGCGGCGTTCTCGTTGAGTAGCACCGCGAGTTCGCCAAGCGCCATCGGCGGGGCATCGGCATCGATCGACAGATCCCAGGAGAAGCGCAAACCTAGCGAGCCAAGCACTTCCACGAACCGGCGCCCGGCCGTGAGCGCAATGGCTAAACCTTCGCGGGCGAAATCCATTTCGAGGATCGCGCCGCCCGGCGATACGACGATCCGACAATCGGCGATTCCGTCATCCTCATCCACCGTGATGGCAAATGTTCCGAGCGCGACGTCGGCCGCTTCCTCGAAGTCCGGACAGGCCGGATTTGCCGGTACGCCAAGACTCAGCCGCAGGCCGAGACCCGCAATGTCGGCAATCGATCGGGCTTCCTCACGCTGCATTGGCAGTCCTTTCGGTCGCTGGCGGTGATACGGCGCGCCGCCAGGGCGCGGGCAGCGCTTCGCCCCTGACCCAGATTGCATGGTCGATCCCGGTGGTGTCCATCCTGGCCGCGAGTGGCTCGCCGACGCGCTCTTGAGGATCGTGGAGATAGACGGCCGTCGCCACATCTCCGGTGTCCTTGAGCACTAGGTTGGCGATTGGCACGTCGCGCTCGAGATTGACCCGCATGCCCTTGACGAACCGCCTCTTGAGCCGTGCCGCCTCCGTGACCAACTGCTCTTCCTCGACGCTTTCATAGGGTAGCCATTGTGCGGTGACCGGCATCACGGTTACTTCGACCAGGTCGAGCAAGCCTGAACGACGGCGACAGAACGAACCCGCGACGATGAGATGGCCTTCGTTGTTCGGCCTGCGCCACAGGCCGATTTCTTCTGCGAATCGCTTTTCGAACCGACGGCTCATCTCGACATCCATGTCGAAGCTCTCTTCGCCGTTATGGCGCACGAAGACGCGCTTCTGGTGATTGTCTTCGCGGATATCCTTCACCTCGCCGATCAGGATCATCAAGTTTTCGGCTGATGCCTTGACCCGCGCCAGTGCCGCCCGCTTGCGCGCCGCCCAACCCTGGACATCATCGTCGCTGCGATAGGTCTCGGGAATGAACAGCGCCGCCATCATTGGCTGCTGTTTGACCCTGCACCGCGCTGCAGCTTCGAGCAATGCGCGTCGCACCACGAACCAATTGCGCTTGCCAGCCATCTTTGGATGCCAATGGGTCAGCTCTGCCCGATCCCACAAGTAATGCAGTAGCCCGCGCATCGAGAGTTTCTGCCCTGTGGATTTGATCGCAGGTTTGTCGTTGGTCAGCGCGCTTGGAGCGGCGCGAGCGGCACCGCGCGATAGTGGGAAACCAACCTTTAACGTGCTTTCGCCGCTATCCTCGTCGTCGATCACCGCGCTGCCGCGCACCTGGCCGAGCCCCGTGAGCGTGTCGGGCGCATCGAAATGATCACAGGAGGTGGCATGGTCCGCTCCGGAACCCGGCCAGCGCGCCAGCACCCATTTGTCGTAGCGCAAAGCGATGTAGAGCGGCAACGCCTCGCCCTTGCGGCACAGACAATAGGCCTTCTGCTTGCGAGAGTGGGCTTCGGCGAGGAGGTTCTGAAATTCTTGCGAAGGACCCGCGTCGAAGGTCCGACCGAATACACGGTAGCGTTGCGTCATGGTCTTACTCCATCCCGCGATCCGACGCTGCCCGTCCGACCTCTCGCGCCTTTCTCCTGTTGCCAATGCTGTGGAACCCAGTGTCCCGAGGCCGATCACTATTGCCATCTTCTTGTCGCCGCGCAAGGAATTAACGAGACCGGAGACATCCCACAAACGAGCCCGCTCATCTCGAAACTCGTCCAGAGGCCGAGCAGACCTGACCATCTGAGTTGACGGAAGAAATTGGCGAATCTTTGGACCAATATTCTAACCCAGTTGGTCAATAGTAGGCGCATTCTCGTATTCGCGATGCAACCAGATCCACATTCGCCTTGTGCATTGTCGATGAATGCAGCTGGGAGAACTATATTTCGAACTTGATTGTTCGCCCGAGGAGGCGGAGCTGTTCTATGCAGCTGTCATCTTTCTCTGGGACCGAAAGACCGATCCGCGCGCCAAGCCAGCGCCCGAGATCGACGCCGCACTGAACGGCGAAGCGGCCCGGGTCATAGCCGAATTGGCCAAGGATCTCGACGATTTCGGGATCGAGTGTCTCTTCGATGAAACCATCGGAAAACTCACCATAATGGACATCGACCGCGCGCCCAACCTGTCGGCGCTCGCGCAGCTGCTCGTCCACCTCTATCCGCACAAGCTCCCGGTCGTCTTTCCGTTCGCCAGGCGCGACAATCCTGCGAAGACGCTCTGGACGGTCCTCTCGGCCGAACGGACACTCGCGACCGACGATTGGGAGGAAGTTCAAGCCGAACTCGACAGGCACTCCCGCGGCGGAACGGGGGAGCCCTCCGCCCTTCACTGATCACGCAGGTACGGCTTCGCGTGAGACATCTTGCGTGCGAAAGTGAAGGCGAGTCCGTCGCCAAGGCATCACGTTGACGAACAGCACTGGGTGAACTTAAGCATTGTCTGGCAAGGGGGATGACGATGAAATCACCGCGATCTGCGAAATGTCTTCTTGTCGGATTGACCATTCTGGCGGCATCCGCTGCCGTTGCAGGCAACATACGCCCGGCTACTCCAATCGGCGGTAGCCGGAGCGCAGGCTTTTTCGACAGTATCTATGCGCGCGAGCAAGGAGTTCAGCACTTAGGTGTCGATATCCCCGCGCGGGAAAATTCAGATGTACGGTCCCCGATCGACGGAACGGTCGTGTTGAACAACACTTGGGCGACGGACGTCAATTCGGCATACCTGGTGATCAGAGGCACAGATGCGGAGCATGTGCTTGGCCACATAGCAAGTACCCTTACTCCAGGAACGAGCGTAAGGCGCAATCAGGTTATCGGGAAAGTGCGTCCCTGGCCTGGCAATTCGCATGTACACTGGGGGATCAACACCAAAGGGGTGTCGCAATCAATAAAAGGCAGGTGGGGCTGGGGCCGTGCGCCGCTGAATGCGACAGTCAGGGACGCGACGGACAGAGGCTGGGTGAATTTCTGAGCAGCCAAAAGGCCCTGGCGTTAGTTCGATGAACTTCCAACCACAGTTATGCGATTACCGCGTCACCCATAGATCACCGTCTAACGCCGGGCAGGCTAGAGCGCTCGATCACAACCTGGCTGCCACCTCCTACGGGTCCGCGGTGCAGGGGAGCGGCATATCCGTCGAACACGGTCGTGCCCTTGCGCAAGGTAATCGCAACCTGCTTTTCTGCCACGTTCCCGTTGCGCGAAACGGGGATCGCACCGTCAATGATCGCGCCTGTTCCGCGTGCGCTGGAGCGTGACCAGTATGAGTATCGCTGGCCCGGGACACCGTACCTGAACTCAGGTCTGCTATAGACCCGATAGAAGGTCGTGTCGCGTCCCAGGATCACCTGGTTGTAGGAGCCGCCACGAAAGGAATTGCCGATATTCTCCGGCAGCGGGCAGGGATTTGATCGACGACAGAGCGAGGTCGACCAACGACGAACAACCCGGTCTGCGGCTTCGCGCCGGACCGCGCTGCCGGCCGCGACGCGTTCGGACCGGGCCACCGACCTCTCGACCGCCGCACGCTCTGCTCGTCGCGCGGCCGCGCGTGCCGCTGCACGCTCCGCAGCGCCCAGTATCTGGGCGCCAGCAGGGTTCGTTGGCACCATAACGGGCAGCAACAGCAGTAGGGCACACAGGTGGTGCAGGCATGCCTTGCGGTAGAATGGAGGAGTGTCTGAAGCCATGGATCCACCCTGATCTGCCCGTCCGGAAAGAATAGTCATCGGATTCACTGTCCTGCGCGCCGGAGCCAGCCAGAAATTCGGACCTTGTCATCGCGGGCCTTGCGCCATTCGGCCCAAGCCTGACCTTCCCGCAATTGCAGCGTCAGACGCTCTTGTGACGGGCACCTTCCATCTGCACCCTCGCCGATACGGTCGAAGCGCTCCCACATCTCCAATCCTCCAGCAGAATTCTGGCGCAGAAAGAGATTGCTCGTGCAGAACAACCGCGTTTGCCCCCTGATGTCCGCCCCATGATATTCAACGGTCCCGACCCGTTCGTTCGGCCTGCCTCCTTGGATATTAACCACCATGACAAACGGAAGCTTGAATATGAAACCTTTGGCTTCGATCTGGCCGACCCACCTTCCGACATAGGCCCTTGAAATCGAACCAACCATGTTTGCCGGGGCAAGATCGGTCACATCGGGCCAGTGCTCCGAAAGGAACCCGCGCGGATCGAGCCCCGCCCTGTAACCGCTGATGCTCGGCTTGCCGTTGCTGCAAACCCAGATCGGCACCGTGTTTCCGGTAGTCTCCCCCGGAATTTCGCCTCGTCGCTTGCCAGTGCAATATTGCACCATCTCCGGCGTAGGCTCGCGCTCCTGCGAGGGAATTGCGCACAGGTTGCGGCCCGTTGAACTGGCACAGGCCAGGACGCGGCGATTCATGCAGCGCCAGTTGTAGGACACGGAACCAGAGTTCGCAGCCGGCTGACGCCCGGCCATCGGCAATGCAGCGGCGATCCAGTCGGGAACCGGAGGCCCTCTATAAGTTGCGCCAGGCGCATCCATATCGGGATTGGCCGTGCAATAGGCCACCGGGTCGCTGAAGCTGGACGGGCGAGCGACTGGTTGCGGCGCTGCTTGCCGCTGTCTCGCTGGCCTTGTCGCCGGTTGAGGCGCGGGACGAGGCCTCGCCTGCGGCTTCGGCCGCGGCGCAGGCACCGGTTCCGTGAAGACTTGGGCTTGCGCGACGGTGGACAAATGATCCGGTCCTGACGCGGCAAAGGCCATCAAGGCAAACACTGACAAGGCTCTGATGACGTGCTTGTTCACTTGCCTGTGTTCCTTGTTAGCTTGCCTGGCCTCAAGACATGGAGCCGTTTCACTGCGCCGCATTCCTTTCCAACTGGCCGGACATCATAACCGCGCCGGTGTCGGGATTCAGCCATGTGGCCTGGACCGATTGCACGACCCCATCGGCGCTCACGGGCTGTCCGGAGATGTCCAAGCTGACCGGAATTGCCCGTGGGCAAGCTTTCTGACCGGCCACAGTCACCTGCCGGAACTTCAGCGGGGCCGCAGGTTCGGGCGCGCTGCCGTGCCCGGATTCCGGTTCAAGGGCCGAACCGCAGCTCCTCCCGGTGACGACATTGGAATAAGTAACGACTGCGCCGAGCTGCGCCAGGGGCGAAGGCGGGCCGATGACCGTCAGCACGACGTCCTGGTCGGACAGAAGCGCAGCGTAGGCACCTTGCATGACGGGCGTGACTGGGCCGGCAGCGGCCGAGGCTGGCACTTCCGAAGCCATTTCGTTCGCCGCTGTTTCGACCGTTGTGGCCATCTGGGGCGTTCCTTCATTCCCTGCCATCGCCGACCTGAGCGCATAGCCCCCGCCGATGATAACAAGCAGGCCGACAGCGCCGGCGATCAGGTAGCCGGTCAGGGTAACCTTTGCCTTGCGCTTCAGCAGCGACATCGCCCAGCCTGCGGCCTGCTCTCCTTCCGGCGAGGCGGCCATTTCCTCCGCTTTGCGCTTCAGCAGCGAGATCGCACCGCTCTCGACCAACGATCCTCGCAACCACGGAGCGGTCGCTTCCGGTTCGATTTTAGGTTCAATTTCATGTTCTGGCTCAAGCTCCGCGTCCCCTTCAGGTGTCTGTTCAGACTCAGGTTCGGGTCCAGATTCCAGCTCCGGCTCCGCAGCACTGGCTGGCGCGAGGGATTCGCCGCAACCACGACAGTACTTGGCTTCGGCCTTGTTGGCGGTTCCGCATTTCCGGCATTCAAGGCCGGGGTCGGCGTGCGGAGGCGTTTCAACCGCTGCCATGCCGGCACCACAGTGACGGCAGTACTTCTTGCCGAACTGGTTCGGTTTGCCGCAAACCGGACAAGGAACTTGGGCCTCTTCTGTCCCGCTTTGAATGTCTGCCATGATCCCTTACTCGCTTGGTGCGGCCCGACGCTGCCAGCTGATTACATCAGGACGCTGCGACGCGCCTTGGGAGCGCCTTCGCTGGCAGCGTGCTGGCCCGATGCCGGTATCGCCCGCTCGCGGCCCCAGGCCCGGATCGCTTCGACCGATTCCGGGTTGGTCTTTGAAAGCGGTACGATGTTGGCGAACACCGAACGCCAGTAATCGTCGTCGATCACGACCGTTCCGGCTGCAGCCGAGCCATCTTCCTTCGCAATCACGTCGGCCTGCGCGATTTCCGCGACGGCTGCGTCGAGATCCGCACCGGCGAAGCCATCGGATAGTTCGACCAGTTCGGCGACCATCTCGGCCGACCGCGGTTCAAGCTTGTAGCGCTTGGTATAGAGCAGGATGATCTCCTCGCGCTCTGCGGAGGTCGGCAGGTCGACGAAGAACAGCTCGTCGAAACGCCCACGCCGGAACAGTTCGGGGGGCAATTTCGAGATGTCGTTAGCGGTCGCCACTACGAATATGCGGGCACGGCCTTCCTGCAGCCAGAACAGGAAATGGCCGAGCAGGCGAGTCGAAGCGCCGCCATCGTTGGAACTCCCGGCCCCGGCAAGGCCCTTCTCGATTTCGTCGATCCACAGCACACAGGGGGCCACCCTGTCCGCGGTGCTCAAGGCTTCCTTCAGCCGCGACTCCGATTGGCCGACATACATGCCGTGGATGTTCGCAAGATCCAGTCGGTAGAGCGGAAGTCGCCAGCTTGCGGCAATCGCCTTTGCCGAAAGGGATTTTCCGCATCCAGGAACACCGACCAGCAGAACCCCCCGCGGCTGCCTGAGGTTTCGCGCCCGCAGGTCCTTCATCATCAGCTTGCGCTTCTTGTCGAGCCAGCTGTGCAGGCCGGCAAGCCCTCCCACCGCGAGGTCGTTCGCGGCCAGGGTGACACGCTCCAGCCCGGAAATGTCCGAGAAAATCCTGTCCTTGACCCTGCTCAGCTCATCAAGGTCCGAATTCTTGATCGCTCCTTTCGCGCAAAGGCTGGCAACCGCATTTTCCGCCTCGATCCGGGTGACGCCTGCGAGGATCGTTGCCGCTTCGGAATACTCCGCCTCACCCCACTCGATCGGCTGCGGCTGATCGGAAAGGAACGCCTTGATCAGCCCCCGCATCTCGTCCTCGTTGGGAGGGTCGAGCGTGACGGTCATGCCCTGGCGCTGCAGCCGCGGCCAGATCGACGAAGACGTGATAACGGCGATCGAACCGCCGCGCTCGGTTGCCGCCACGACCACGTCGAGCAGTTGGCGGCTCACCGGGGAATCGTCCTCGATCCCCGGGATCTCGGTCAGGACGAAGTTGAAGTGCTGGCGCTGGAGAATTTGCTGGCTGGCATAGTCCAGTGCCCCATGCACCGATCGGTCTTCGTTGACGACCCGCCCTGCTACGACATCCCGCGACCCCGCCGTCAGGGTATGCAGGTAAATCGGAATATTGAGCTCGCCGGACAATTCCTTGAGAAGCTCCGTCGCCCGGTCGCGTTCGTCGGTCTTGATGGCAATGAACGGTATGCGCGCTTTAAGGTAAAGCTTCAGGTCTTCGCGACATTCGGCATAGGTGGACATCTGGGCTCTCGTCTCTCAAGAAAGGATTGTACGTCGGCGGGATGGCGGATTGGCCTCCACCGCCGGTGAAGGCGCGGGAGCTGCCTCCGGAGCGGAAATCCCCGCGCTGAGCGGGTGGTCGCGCAAGGTCTTGAGCAGATGCCCGTAGTCCCGGTGCCGGAACCTTTCGGCGTGACGTTCGAGTGCTTCCTGCGTGCCCGTCGCCCACCCGGTCAGTTCCGCTGACAGGTTGGCCCTGATGTCTTCCCGGATCGCCTCGATCCCGATGAAGGCCTGCAGCGGCCGAAGACCGCGCCGCGCCAGGAGCATGGCATGGGCGACGCCGTCGATATCCCGGGCACGGTCAAGCGCAGTTTGAAGCAGGTCGGAAAGTGACCGAAGCCTGGACTGGAAGGCCCTCGCAACCTGAAGGGTCCAGCGCTCGGCGACTACGTTCGTCCATTCGATCGAGCCTTGCTGCATGACCGGTACGACTTCATCCTCGCCGCAGCCGAAACGCTCCAGCAAAACCACCCAGTCGGCGTATATGACCGGCGGCGTGGTCATCTGCGGCTGCTACCTGCGAGCGCCGGGGCCGTCATTGCTTGTGTCCGCATTCGGAACAGAAGGCTGAACCGGGTTCCAGCTGAGCGTCGCACTTGCTGCACTTGTCGGCGTCTACCGCAGGCGAAGCAGCGGCCTCGGCTTCGATGTCGGTGACGGGCAGCTCCGCGTCGGCATCGTTCATGGGTTCCGGGGCGACAGCCTCTGCCGCCAGCGGTGCTGGATCGGCTTCGACTTCAACATCCGGCGCCTCCACAACTGGTCTCGGCTCAATTGGCTCCGGCTCGACTGCCACCGGCGCTGGCGGCGTCACTTCGACCGGTGGCTCAATCACGGCGACCGGCTTGGGCTTCCTGGGCTTCCTGACCAGAAACGCGTGCGGCGGGACCAGATCCCAACCCGGCAACTGGCTGGCCAGTTCCTGGTCGAGAGGCTCGAGGTCGGCAAATCCGCCGGCCGCCACTTCTGGCGTGCTCGCGGAAGAATCTAGAATTGCTCTGCTCATGGCGGTTCCTAGTTGAGAACGGTTCGGGACTGTGCGGGGCGCCTGAGCACCATCTGCTGGCTGTCGAGGGCGTTCAGCAGAGCCGTCACCGTCGCAGCCTGATTGTCGTTTCGGGTGAATTCGCGGCGATAGTCGACCAGTTCTGCCAGCGCTGCGCGCAGGATAGCGAGCGCACGTTCGCATTCCGCTTCGAGTTCCTCGCGGGCGCGTCGGCGAACGTTTTCAAGGTCGTTGTGCTTGTACCAATAGAACCCCCCGGCGCCCGCCATCAGCAGGAGGCCGAACCAGGATATGCCGCCGCCACTGCCGAGGCTGGACAGGAACGACCAGGCACCGATCAGCCCGGCTGCGCCAACCCCCAACCAGGTCTGGGTCGTAATCTTGACCGCCTCCACCGCCTGCGTGATCAGGTCGGCGTAATGCCCGTTCAGGCTGGAGGCCAGTTCCGCCTCGTTCGTCCCATCGACGCTCTTGCCCGACCACGAACCGGCCTTGATCTCTACCTCGTGGGGGACCGCCGCCCGCGACTGGCCGGTCAGGTCATGGAACCCCTCGAGAATCCAGTCGCGCGAACGGGCGACCGCAAAGCGCTGGGTGCCCCGACTGGCACCAGACAGTTCGGGGTGCATGGCCGCATTGGTCAGCATGGCAGCGAAGTCGGTCTTTTCCTGGAGAGCTTCCACCTCGACCGCGAACCGGTGGTCGGCCCGGGATGAATCGCCGGCTTCCTCGACGATGAGCCGCAAGCGCAGCTCTTCGCTCTTCAAAGGAAGCTCTTCGGCATCGTAGTCGGTCACCAGCTTGGTCAGAAGATCGTCGACATGGACTTCGAGGCTGTGAGGAACGACGAGTTCGCCGGTGAACAGGCTGTCGAAGAAATCATGGATCACCGGATTGCGGCGCGCTGCCGCGAGCGAGGTCTCCAGTTGCGGCCAGGTCGGGCTGTGCTGGCGAAGCGTCGGATAGAGCCCGTCCTCGATCCGCGGCGTCTTCAGTTCCAGCGCTGCCGCCCAACGGGTCCGCTGCCGGTCGACGAAGCCGGGATCGTCCTGCAGGTCCTCAAGCCACAAGTCGACCACATCAGAGCATTGCCGCAAGGCTGCGCCACCGAAGACACCGTTGACCATTGAATCGAGCATGACCACGACTTCACGGTCGAGCTCCGTCGGGTTCTGAAGGTGGAAGTAGTGGACGAGCCAGCGACCGCATGCTTCGCCTCGGCCCGCCCGGCGAGTGACCAGGGCGAAGAACAGCGACATCTTCATGCTGTTGACCCTGAGGCCGGTATCCAGGGCCTTCTTCGCCAGCTCTTCCTTGCCGCTGATCCAGCTGCTCAGCGCGACAAGGCCCGGCGCCAGCCAATAGCGCGGACAGTCCAGCATCAGCTCTTCGGACGCGGTCTCGATCGTCGTCTTGCGGACGATCCCCGCATCCTTCGCCTGGAGGATCCCGGTCGCATGACGCCGCACCGTATCGTAATGGCCGAACTTCTTCTCGATTTCCTGGCGGACCTCGATGATCCGCGTCTGCGCGAACTGGCGCTGCTTCTCGCGCTGGTCGCTGAGCACGAACTCTCGGAATTCCTCATAGAGGCCATCGAGTCGAGTGCGGGTCAATTCCTGTTCAGTCGAGACCGCATCGACTTGCTGACTAACGTGACCGAGGTCGTCACGTAATCGACCAATTCCTTCACTCAGAACGGACAGGTTCTCGTTTACGGTAATGACGTTTCGGTGGATGACATCTAGGCCGTCACTCATGAATACGCTCCCTTGCGCGGATTATCGCTCGATAACGGATACGGAGCCGTCCTCGGACACGGCCCGGAGTGTGTCCGCATAGACCTCGATGAAGCTGTAGGTGCTATGCCGAGCCAGGCTGCGGGCGCGCTCGAAGAGCGCAGACATCGACCGCCCCAGTTCGAAATGCTCGACGATCCCGCCCGCAAGATCGCAGACGTGGACCTCGTAAGGATGGCCAAGGTAGCACTTTGCCACGATCCCGAGCGGGCGCTGCTCGATCGTCAAGTCGGGGAACTCTGCGCCGATCACCGCGATCAGCTGGTCCAACGCCTGTTGATCATGGTGGCGGTGACCCGCATCGATCTTGCCAATCTGATCGAGAAGACTCTTCGACCGCTTTTGCCGCAAGCGGGCTGCCAACCGAGGTCCGCTAAGCGTTTGATCAATCCGTATCTGCGTCTTGAGCTCTGTCGTAGGGCTTTGTGTTGTTCCCCCCAAAATTTGCCGTCCCATTGCCCCTCCAACCGGAAAACTACTTCCCCACAAGTCCAACAGTTACCAATAACCGTGTGCCCCGTATCGTAAAGCTCGAAGTCGAATAGCAACAGGAAACCCTGCGCTCCTTTTCTGGCTTGTCCGCCTATCTGGCAGCAACCGGCCGGTTGCGCCAGACGCCTGTCTCATCAAACGCTGGTGATTTGAGACTGTGCCCCCGTGGGACACGACCGTCGCCGTCAAAGGCAAGGTTTTGACCACCGTACAATCCGTTGCCTAGCGGCGTGCTCTTGGGCATAAGATCGCGCTCAAATCCCCTGGAGACAGGGGTGAGGCGTCGTAACCTCCCGCCGCGAACAGCCGACCAGACCACTGGCCGGGTGGCTGTCGAACATGTCCAAGGCTCTGCCCAAAATCGGCAGCGCCTTGTGTTCGCGCAGGGTTACGAACGCCCGGCTCGGGCCGCCTCTCGATTATTCGCGAACGAGGCGCCGATGTACCGCTGGTCAGCACCGCACATTCCCTTGCCGCGAGCGGTCGTATTGCGCCGCCCGCCTGCCAGGCTCTGCGCGGCAACCGGGCGATGAAGCCGATCGCCCTTCATTGCGAGTTCGATTGCTCGATCGAGGAAGCCGCGCTTTTCGAGGATGTCATTGGGTTTCTCGACCGGCGCAGAACCGACCCGCTGCTCTGTCCCGGCCCCAGGCTCGATCGCGCGCTTGGCGGTGCAGCGGCGCGGATCCTCGGCAGCATTGCCGAGGACATCGATGACTTCGGAATCGCCTGCAGCTATGATGCCGATCGAGGCAGGCTTGCCGTTACGGATCGCGGCGGGGCACCCAATCTCGGAGCCTTGCCGCTCCTTCTCGTCCAGCTCTTTCCCGGCAAGCTGCCGATACCTTACCGGGTCTCCCGCCCGGGCAGCCCCAACCCGCCGATCTGGTCGGTCATCTCCGAGGACCGCTTCCTGGTGACCGACGATCCCGACCGTCTGCGCCGCGAGCTAGCGGACACACCCGAACCGTGTTTGGCCAGGCCTTCCGGACGCGCGCACTGACCCTCCCCTTGGCTGCGTCCAGGGATCACCGCCTGACGGGATACCTGTCCGCGCTTGCGCGCGGACATAACCGTGCCCGCCGGATCTGAACCAACGGTGTTCCAGTAGGCCGGCATTCCGTTCATTTCCTGTCTTTCGGTCCCGGTCCTCATGGCTTCGGTCGCTGCATCCGATCTGGTCTGCAGGGTGGGGAAGGGGGCGCACCGGACGAGCGCGGCCTTTGCGGCCGCCTCGACCGGCAAAGGCGTCCGGGCTTGCTAGGCCTCGCGCGCTGGCTTGCGCAACAGCGCGCCAGACCAAGCGCGCCAAACGGACGGCGGACCTTGGCGTCCTACCTGTTCAAGTGAAAGCTTCTAACGGCAACCTTGATTCAAGAAGCGGATCAATATCTTCTTGACCCACATTTCCCAAGTAAGGCGCTGATTTCGCTGTCCTGACCATTATATTTCCTA
>VFQS010002197.1_pt1 | contig 16478 bp, 12 predicted proteins | sample 3512361 | NCBI WGS metagenome assembly VFQS01 (sample SAMN10412375, study PRJNA504923) | tailings metagenome | isolation source: Relicate 1 Philex TSF3 active mining | place: Philippines
CTGGCCTTTGCGATGTGGATCGCAACGTTAGTTGTTCCCGGAATCTCAATTGATGGAGGAGTGGGAACCTATCTTTGGGTGGCACTCCTCTTTGGTCTTATCAATACCATCTTTGGTTCCATTATTAAGGTGCTCACCTTTCCAGTGTCCATCGTGACTTTTGGGCTCTTTCTCTTAGTGGTAAATGCGGCAATGCTTGCGCTGACCGCGCGATGGAGCGACAAGTTTGAGGTAAATGGATTCTGGGCAGCGCTCTTCGCATCTTTGATTATTAGCGTGATTACTGCTGTATTTAAATCAAGTAAGAAGTTGGCTTAGCCCTGAAAGCGGTTGCGCTTGTCTCTGCCGGTGGCGCACTTGGCTCACTGGTGCGCTGGTTTCTTTCATTGCTCATTCCCCAGAGCCAATGGGGTACTTTGGCGGCAAATCTTCTTGGAGTAGCACTTGCAGTTATCTTTCTAGTGCTTATGGAACGACGTGGAATAACTAGTCTGCGCTACTTTCTTCTTCCTGGTTTTTGTGGAGGAATGACTACATTTTCTGCAGTCACGATTGAAGTTGTAATTCCAGATAGCTCTGGATTTATCTATCTGGCCTTAACAATCGTCAGCTCCCTTGCTGTGGCTCATCTAGCTATGGTGACATCCCGCAAAATAATTAAGGAGCGCCAAATATGAGAGCGCTCTTCATCATTTTCGGCGCAGCACTTGGAGCACCAGCACGATTTTTGATTGACCAGTACTTCAAAAGATTTACCGATAAACCGCTGGGAACTTTTGTAGTTAATGTCGCTGGATCATTTCTCATTGGGTTATCAGTGGCCAGCCCTGATAGATGGCACGATTTCATTGCGGTGGGGTTTGCTGGAGCGTTCACCACATGGTCAACATTTGTGCTCGATTTATATCTGGGCTACGAACTCAAACGCTATAGAGCAGTGCTCATCAATCTGACAGCGTCAATTACCTTTGGATTATTGGCAGCTTACAGCGGTTACTTGTTAGCGTCCTAGAATTCGCTTCATCCACTTTTCAATATCATCTGGATGACGAGGAATATCCTCGCTCAAGTTGCGACAACCATCAGCAGTCACGACAACATCATCTTCAATACGAATTCCAATTCCACGATATTCCGGTGCAAAGAGTTCATCATCTGGCTGGATGTATAAGCCTGGTTCGACTGTGAGCACCATTCCCTCTTGAAGTGGTGCGTCGAGGTACATCTCTTTTCGTGCCTGTGCACAGTCATGTACATCAAGTCCGAGATGATGACTTACTCCATGAAGAGTCCAGCGACGGTGCAGACCAACCTCTGGTTTGAGAGATTCTTCAGCAGAGACAGTGAGCACTCCCATATCGGCAAGTCCTTTTGCAAGAACCTCTTGGCAGGCTTTATTAATCTCAGAGAAGAGCACGCCCGGTTTGATTGCCGCAAAGCCAGCAAGCTGAGATTCATAGACCAACATATAGAGCGCCCGCTGTGCTGGTGAGAATTTTCCATCTACGGGAATCGTGCGGGTGATGTCGGCGGTGTAGAAAGATTCCATTTCAACGCCGGCATCTACAAGTACAAGTTCACCACGACGGACATCGCCATCATTGCGGATCCAATGCAGCACACATGCATGAGAACCTGCACCCACAATAGTGTTGTAACCAAGATCGTTGCCCAGGATTCGTGCCCGGCCGTAGAAAGCAGCATCTAAGACTCGTTCACCTCTTGGAGTTTCGACAGCTGCTGGAATCGCAGCGATGACATCGTTAAAACCAAGAGCAGATGCATCTACGGCTGCCTGAAGTTCACGTATTTCATAATCGTCTTTGCAGAATCTCTGCTCGGAGACAAATGTGGCAAATTCTTCTTCACGCCCGTGAACTTTGATCTTTTCATCAACGAGAGCATCGACTGAGCGAAGCGTTAAAGTCTCTTTGCTATCTGCCAAAAGTGCTTCTAATTCGGAGAGATGGCGAGTATCTATTTGATATCGCGCTTTTGCTTCATCTAATGTGAAGCGGCGGCCAACCCAAAGTTCACCATACTTTGCATCTCGATAGAAAGCATCAGTATCGCGCGTTGAACGCGGATTCATATAGAGATATGTAATGTGTGAATCACCTGAAGGTTCAAGAACAAGAACTGCTTCTGCAGTCGCATCTGCGCCTTGGACACCGCTGTAATAAACAAATGCGCTGTGAGGGCGATAGTTGTAATCAGTATCGTTGGCGCGCACTTTGTAGCCACCAGCAGGAAAGACAAGCCGAATTCCTTTGAAATTTTCGGATAAGACCTGGCGACGAGAAAATGCATAGGTAACAACTTCTAGCGGCGCCAAGTCGTTGAGATTTGATGGCGCCCAGCCTGACTTCATGAAATTAGAAAATTGCTCCGAAGGAGCTTGGTCATGAATCCGTTTTGGTTTTTCAGTAGTTACATCAGCGCTCTCATTATTCATTTTTCAATCTTACGCTTTTCAACGCCACATTTATAGAGCCTGCAAGGGGCAATTTCACTTGGTAACCTTGCCAAATGCCTTCCATCTTCACGACTGACGCGTCGCTGGATCGACTAGCTACGACTGCAATCGCACAGACGAAAGAATTGATGCACCAGTCTGAGAAGTTACGTGATCGTCGTGAAAAAGCCAGCCGCAAACGCGTGGCGCGACTCTTCAAAGACCCGAAGGCAATAGAAGCCACCATTACGCTCACAGATGAGGTAATGCGAATTAGTTCTGTGCAATCTTCATCGCGCATATTCCGCAGAGCCGCAAAAAAAGCCAGCTTGGTGGGATTTGGGGCGATAAATGCGCTTGGACTTCACTTCATTGGAGTCATATCTCGAGTATTGCCAGGGCCGATTGTGCGCGTTGTTCATCAGCGAGTTCGAGCTCTATCCAAGGATCTCATTCTCGCCTCTGAAAACGAAAAGTTATCCAAGCATTTGGCAAAACGTGCCACAAAAGGAATCGCGCTCAACATCAATGTTTTAGGTGAAGCTGTTCTTGGTGATCATGAGGCTGAGCAGCGTTTTCAATCGATACTCGAGATGATGCGTCGACCAGAAGTTAATTATATTTCCGTTAAATTGTCTTCCATCGTTGCACAACTCATCATCATTGATGTTGAAGGATCCATAAATCGAGTTTCTGAAAAAATGCGAGTGCTTTATCGCCAAGCCGAGCAGCATGGAGTCTTTGTAAATTTGGATATGGAAGAGTATCGAGATCTTCCAATGACGGTCTCAGCGTTCAAGCGCGTTCTGGATGAAGATGAATTCGCAGCCATGAAGGCTGGAATCGTTTTACAGGCTTATCTGCCCGAATCACACTATTTCTTCGGCGAACTAGTGACATGGGCGAAGGCGCGCTATGAAAGAGCCGGTGGAACAATCAAAGTACGTCTAGTAAAAGGCGCAAACTTGGCCATGGAACGTGCTGAAGCAGAACTACATGGCTGGAGCCCTGCTCCTTATCGCACCAAAGCTGATGTTGATGCCTCTTATGTTCGTTTGGTTGATGCCGCGCTCAGACCTGAACATGCGAAAGCAGTGCGCATTGGAATTGCTTCTCACAACCTCTTCCATATGACTTGGGCGATAGAAGTCGCAAAATCTCGCGGTGTTATAGATCAGATTGATATTGAAATGTTGGAAGGAATGGCAAACGCTGAAGCATTTGCGGTCACCCGCGCTGGACAGCCGGTGTTGCTTTACGCTCCGGTGACTCGAAAAGATGATTTTGCAGCAGCAGTTGCATACCTAGTGCGTCGTTTGGACGAAAACACATCGGATGAGAATTATCTGAAAGCCGCCTTTGATATTGCAAAAAACCCCACAAAATTTGCTGATCAAGAAGCGCGATTTTTAAAATCAATTGCAGAACGCCACACAATTACAACTGAAACTTTGCGCCATGTCGAGCATGGTCAGATAACAGGATTGACATTTGAAAACGAACCTAATGCGGACCCCACCGAACCTAATTTTATTGCCGCCGTAGAGAAAGCAATCAAAAAGATACGAGGAATTAAAGATCAAGAGATCCCTCTTGTTATCAACGGTAAAGAAATCTTTACTAAAGAACAAGAAGAGGGCCGAGACCCTTCAGATAATGGAAAGGTTTGGTATCACTATTCAGTAGGCAGCGCTAGCGATGTAGATAGCGCGATTGCAACTGCAAAAGGGGCACAATCCAGATGGAGCGCCCTCTCAATTGAAGAGCGCGCAAAAATTCTCTTCGCTGCAGCCACTGTGATGCAGAAAGCGACTACCGAAACGATTGCTGTCATGTCTCGTGATGCTGGAAAGACTGTTGCTGAAGCAGATCCAGAGGTTGCAGAAGCGATTGACTTTGCTCGTTTTTATGCGACAACTGCACAGAATTTTGGAGAATCAACACCACTCGGAACTATTTTGGTAGTGCCGCCATGGAACTTCCCATACGCAATACCTATGGGCGGAGTCTGCGCCGCACTTGCTGCAGGCAATACCGTTATCCTGAAACCTGCTCCAGAGACAGTTGCAACTGCATGGGAAATTGTTACTCATCTATGGGCGGGTGGAGTTCCAAAGGATGTTCTGCAATTTTTACCGATGCGCGATGACGAAAATGGAAAGTACCTTATTACCCATCCCGAAATTGATGGGCTGATACTTACAGGATCTTTCGATACCGCAGCGCTCTTTACTTCTTGGCGCCCCGAAATCAATCTCATGGCTGAAACCAGCGGAAAGAATGCTGTACTTATTACTTCGTGTGCCGATATTGATGCTGCTGTGAAAGATTTGGTGCAATCTGCCTTTGGCCATGCTGGGCAAAAATGTTCAGCCGCATCCTTAGCCATTGTTGATACGCATATCTATAACGATCCAGCATTTATTAGACAACTTAAAGATGCGGTCGAATCACTGAGCATTGGTGCGGGCTGGAAGTTTTCTACAACAGTGGGCCCAATCATTCGACCAGCAGAGAGCGCGCTTAATCGGGCGTTAACTCAACTTGACTCTGGCGAGAGTTGGTTGGTCGAACCCAAGCAATTAGATGAGGCAGGTTTAATGTGGCGCCCAGGAGTCAAAGTTGGCGTCAAAGCAGGCTCTTGGTCACATCGCAATGAGTGGTTTGGACCAGTACTTGCAGTTATCGAGGCTCCTAATTTTGATACTGCGATCAATTGGCAGAATGAAACAGAATTTGGTTTAACTGCAGGAATTCAATCACTAGATGAAAAAGAGTGTGAAGAATGGATTAACCGCGTTCAAGCAGGTAATTTGTATGTCAATCGCGGAATCACCGGTGCAATTGTTAATCGCCAACCTTTTGGAGGCTGGAAGAAATCTGCGGTTGGACCAAATGCTAAAGCTGGTGGGCTAAATTATGTAAATACGTTGCGCAATTGGCCGCGAGTGACCAATGTAGAAGCTGCCATTTATGGAGTAAACACTTGGTGGAGCAAGGTCGGATCACAAGCAATTGATCGATCTGGTCTGATTGTAGAAAAGAATTTCCAACGCTACCGGCACTACCTCGCGCCGATAGCCGTTGTTGTAGATGAGTCGACAACTCAAGCCGAGAAATCACTTATTCATTACATCTGTGAAAAGACTGGAGCCAAAGCAATCTTTACAACGGATTTATCAGATGTAAATGAGCCAATTTCTCGTATTCGTTGGCTGGCATCGAGCAAGCCTCCAGTATTAGAAGCGCTACAAAAAGGAATCTCGGTTGATCACCGACCTGTGGCACAACGTGGCGATATCGAAGCACCTCGTTGGTTGATAGAACAATCTGTTGCAATTACCTATCACCGCTATGGAAATCCAAATGGAGGACCAAAACCTTCTTGTAGCGGCCTTACCGCTTAACTCGTTTGAGGATAGGATAAGAAGATGCGCAGCGCTGATTGGTATGGCGGAAATTCCAAAGATGCTTATATCCATCGTGCTTGGATGCGCCGTGGAAATCCCGATTCAGCGCTCAACGGTAAACGTCCTCAGATAGCAATTCTCAATACTGCATCGGACCTTTCTCCATGCAATATGCATTTAGATGAAGTTGCACAGAGCGTTAAAAATGGAATTTGGGAAGCTGGTGGAGTTCCTTATAACTTACCTATGGTCTCTCTCGGAGAATCAAATGTTCGCCCCACCGCAGCTTTGTGGCGCAACATGGTTGCCATGTCTACCGAAGAAATGATTCGTGCTAATCCAGTTGATGGCGTCGTACTTCTGGGTGGTTGCGACAAGACAATCCCAGCCCTCTTAATGGGAGCTGCTTCAGTAAATTTGCCAGCCATTGTCATCTCCGGTGGACCGATGCTCAACGGTACTTTTAAAGGAAAATTACTGGGCTGCGGTACTGGCGTCTGGAAATTTAGCGAAGAAGTTCGCGCTGGAAAGATGTCGCAAGAAGATTTTTATAGCTCTGAAAAGTCGATGATTCGTAGCAAGGGTCATTGCAACACCATGGGAACTGCTTCAACTATGAGCAGTATGGCCGAGCTCCTTGGAATGAGCCTTCCAGGTTTGGCTGGCGTGCCAGCACCTGATAGTCGCCTTTATCAAGGAGCGCACGAATCTGGCATTCGCATTGTAAAAATGGTGGAAGAAGATTTAAAGCCAAGTGACATCATGACTAAAGGTGCGTTCAGTAACGCCATTGTTGGTCTAGGAGCAATTGGTGGCTCTACCAACGCAGTTGTTCATCTCTTGGCTATTGCCGGTCGCCTTGGTGTTGATTTAGCGCTTGATGACTTTGATCGAATTGGTTCTCGCATTCCGCTCTTAGTAAATCTGCAACCAGCTGGCGAATTTCTGATGGAAGACTTATTCCGTGCTGGCGGTCTAATGGCGGTAATGAAAGAGGTAGAAAAACACCTCGATCGAACTCCAATTACCGTCACCGGAAAGCCGTATGTAGATGCAATAAAGAACTCTGAAATCTTTGATGAGACGGTCATTAAAAAATACGAAGCACCACTACAGCCTGAAGCAGGTATCGCGGTATTGCGCGGCAATATTGCACCCGATGGGGCAGTGATCAAACCCGCTGCAGCGAGCAAAGAGTTATTGGTGCACACAGGTAAGGCAGTAATCTTTGAGAGCATTGAAGATTTTCATGCTCGGATTGATGATCCTGATTTGGACGTTGATAAAGATAGCGTTCTCGTTTTACGCGGCTGTGGGCCAAGGGGATATCCCGGAATGCCTGAAGTTTCCAATATGGCACTTCCCAAGAAGTTACTGGAAAAGGGAATCATTGATTTGGTCCGTATCTGCGATGGCCGCATGAGCGGAACTGCATTTGGAACAGTGGTCCTTCACGTGTCACCCGAAGGTGCGGTAGGCGGACCACTATCTAAATTGCAAAATGGTGATGTTATTGAACTCAATGTTCCGGAGCGAACCTTGAATGTGAAAATTTCAGATGAGGAATTGGCGGCTCGAAAACCTTCGGATGCAATGATGAATGCGCTGGCAAAACCGGTACGTGGCTGGGAGCGCCTCTTTATTGATCATGTAGAGCAATCACATCTTGGTGCAGATTTAGATTTCTTGCGTGGAGCGAGCGGATCAAAAACTCCACGCGAATCGCATTAAGCCCCAGCAAATAAAGTCGTTGGAGTACCAGTAAATCCAGTTTCACAGATAAATGTCTGGCCATCATGTTTGGTACTGGTGGGATTGTTGCGTTCTGCGCTCGTGATAATTAATTGATCTAAGTTCTTTCCAGCGAAGGCGCACGATGTGGTGCGGGTTGCTGGCACGCTAATCTCGTGCGTCATTTCAAAGTTATTGCGAGTGTCGAAGCGACGGATAGCCGCTCCGTTATAAAAGGCGATCCAAAGACCATCCTCAGTGTCGATACACATTCCATCTGGGTAACCGAGGTCTTGGCTGAAGGCAACTGCTACGCGACGATTACTGATTCCATCAGCAGAGTAATCAAATGCATCTACACCGAAATTTAAGGTATCTATGTAAAAGAAAGTCTTTCTATCCGCGCTCCATGCTAATCCGTTGCTAATACTCGTTCCCGGAACAAACTTCTTTAACTCTTTACCTCGTAAGCGATAGAGAGCTCCGTAACCACCATCTTCGGTATATGACATTGAGCCGAGCCATAAATCGCCAGCAGGATCCACCTTGGCATCGTTCCACCGCATCGGAGTGACATCCTCTTCATTGCGTGCAACAAAAGGAGTGAAATCTCTTCCGTCATAGAGAACTGGTCCACTGACTGTCCCCAGTAAGTTCTTGCCAGTTGCTGTGGGGATAACGAAGCCAATGTGCTCACTTACTGAATATTCATCAGCTACACCTGTATCGAGATTACGTGAGAGAACCTTCATTCCTTCGATATCTACCCACTGCACATCTGAGTGAGTAGGCCCTGAGGAAACCGGGCCTTCACCAAGGATGCATTGGCGCTCGTCGAAAATATCAACTTTTATCTGCGATGTTCTCATTTGGAAATAGTAGCGTGAGTAAACTAAAAGGGTGAGAGCCCGTATAAATATTTTTAAAAAGGCAGCTCTACTGCTCTGCGGATTTTTGATCGCCTCACCGCTGGCGCCAGCTCAAGCAGCCGAAGGCTCCTTTACGGTCATGTCTCGCAACTTATATTTAGGGGCTGATGTAGGAGTCGCTCTTGAATTGATTCCTGATCTACCAGCCGCTGCTACCTTCATGTGGGAACAGGTTCAACAAACAAATTTTTCAGAACGTAAATCAATACTGGTTAAAGAAATTTTAGAAAATTCACCAGATGTAATTGGCCTACAAGAGGCAACTATTTGGTACTGCAAAGCAAAACCATGGAGCAAGAAAATTGAAGTCTTCAACTTTACCGATGAGTTACTAGCCGCCCTTGGCGGTGCTTATGTGATTGCAGAAAAAGATGGAGTAAAGGCTTTTAACCCAGGTTATTCAATCGGACCTATTCCATATTTAACACAAGTAAATGATGCTAAGACCTTTCAGCCACTCTTTAACCAAAGTTCAGCCTCGTGCGGCTTTCAAATTGGAGATGCACTTCTCATAAAGAAAGAGTTAAAACAGTATGTAAATCAGGTCGGAAATTCAGAGTATGAGGCTGTCTACAAGGTTGTTCCTACAATCATGGAGATTTATCGCGGCTATACCTGGGCTGATATCACTATGCAGGGAAGCAACGTTCGATTTGTCAGCACCCATCTTGAATCTTTATGGGATGCGAACAAAGTCCCTAAGGCGGCCGAGCAAGCACGTCAGCTTGTCGAAGATTTAAGGCAGACAAAATCACCCATAGTTGTTATCGGGGATTTCAACTCAGATCCAAGAGATCCTCGCCCCAAGGGATTTTCTAATCCTGGCGAACAACCAGAGGCGAGCCAAACCTGCGTTGCTAATTCGTCGCTATGTAACGCATACAAAGTCATGATCGAATCAAAATTTACTGATGCTGGCCCCGATGCCAGCGATCCCGCAACCTATACATGGGGGATGAACGCACTTCTAACTGGTGCAGATCCAAAACGACAGAGTGCCGCTACCAAGATGGGAAATGAATATGGTTTTACCGATCGCCTTGATTACATCTTTGTAAAAAATGGAATTGATGTACTGAGTTCTAAAATAATTGGACAGATCCCTCCTTACGGCAGTGATCACGCTGGAGTGGTTTCACAATTACGTGTTTCTGCCGAGGGTTCTGTAGTCAGCGCAGCTCTTGCAACTCATTCAAGATTTCCAATCTCCTTCTGGGAAGGCGTTGGGCTCGCCGTACTCGCTCTCATTATCTGGAGAATTGTGCGCAGAATTCGTCGCCGTTAGGGCTGCATTTCAGTAATTGGCACTCAGTAGACTCCCACCACTATGCAAAACTGGAGTAAGAATATTGATTTCAATGATCGAGAATACTTTCTCCCAGAATCGCTCTCCGAACTTCAAGAGTTAATTCAATCGAGCCAAAAGATTCGTGCACGCGGTAGCGCACATAGTTTTAACGAGATAGCCAATACCAGCAGCCGCGCAATCAACCTTTCCAAGATGCCTAAAGTTATTGAAATTGACGTTGGCTCGAAGTCGGTAAAGGTTTCTGCAGGACTTACCTACGGTGAGTTAGCGCCAGTGTTACATCAACAAGGATGGGCAATCAGTAATTTAGCGTCACTTCCCCATATTTCAATTGCCGGATCAATTTCTACCGGTACCCATGGGTCAGGAATTAAGAATCAAAACCTCGCTAACCAGGTCTTATCTTTTGACATTGTCACTTCTGAAGGAGAAGTGCGACACATAGATCGCACCAATCCGGCGTTTAACGCCCTGGTTATCGGCTTAGGTATGAGTGGAATTGTCTATCAATACGAAATAAAGATAGAACCTACATACCAGATTCGACAGGTAATTTACCCTGATATCCCAATTGATATCTTGCAACGCAACTTTGATCAGATAATGGGCACTGCCTACAGCGTTAGTTACTTTACAGAGTGGACAAGTAGCCAATCTGGAAACCTTTGGTGCAAATTTCGTGACGCTGAATCAATCCCTGAAAGCATCGGGGGAAGTAGTAAAGCTAAAGTTAAGTATCACCCCATTCCCTCTGTAGATCCAGTTGCTTGCACAGATCAATTTGGCGAACCTGGTGATTGGTATCTACGTCTGCCCCACTTTAAACTTGAATTTATTCCCAGTGTTGGCGAAGAGATTCAAAGTGAATTCTTTATTGCTCGAAAAGATGCTCCATCTGCACTTGAAGAGTTATTGAAAATTAGTGACGTGATTGCTCCGCTGTTATGGATTTCAGAACTTCGCACCATTGCTGCAGATGAACTATGGCTCAGCGGGGCGTATCAAAGAGAGAGTGTAGGAATCCACTTCACTTGGAAGAAGGTAGATTCGATTAATTCAGTCATCCAAAGAGTTGAAGATGCGCTACGCCCATTTCACTACCGCCCACATTGGGGAAAGGCATTTACCGCCGATGCAAAGTACCTCAGCTCCGTCTATCCAAAGATGAGCGAGTTCAAGGCGCTCGCACTCGCTCTCAATCCGGCGAAGAAATTCGAAAATACATTTACTCGCCAGATGCTCTCCTAAACCGCGTGGATAGCGCAGGGTGAGGGTCGCGGTAGACTGTGCCCACACTTGGAGACGTCGCATAGCCCGGTCGAGTGCGCCTCACTGCTAACGAGGTAAGGTGTAAAAACCTTCGAGAGTTCAAATCTCTCCGTCTCCGCAGATTAAAGATAGGCTTTCGCGCATGTCATCTTCTGACGAAAAGTACGTCATTGGCGTTGATTACGGAACGCTCTCAGGTCGAGCTCTTCTAGTACGTGTATCTGATGGAGCTGAAATTGCTACCGCCGTCTTTGAATACCCACATGCAGTCGTTGAAGATGTTCTTCCCGCATCTGGAGCAAAGCTGCCACCTGATTGGGCGCTACAAGTTCCATCTGATTATGTTGATGTTCTCAAGAAAACAGTTCCTGAAGTACTTAAGTCATCTGGTATTAATCCAAACCAAGTGATTGGTATTGCTACAGATTTCACCGCGTGCACGGTATTACCTGTGAAGAGCGATGGCACGCCACTTTCTGAGCTACCTGAATTTTCTAATAACCCACATGCATATGTAAAGCTCTGGAAACATCATGCCGCACAACCACATGCCGATCGCATCACTGAGTTAGCTCATGCGCGGAAAGAACCATGGATCGCACGTTACGGCGGCAAGATTTCTTCAGAATGGGAATTTGCAAAGGCGCTACAACTTCTTGAAGAAGCTCCTGAGATTTATCACGCAATGGATAAATGGGTTGAAGCTGCAGATTGGATTATCTGGCAGTTATGCGGCAAGTATGTGCGAAATATCTGCACAGCTGGCTACAAAGGCATGTTGCAAGATGGCCACTATCCCAGCAAAGATTATTTAGCAGCACTTAATCCAAAGTTTGAAAATTTCATCACTGAAAAACTCGAACATGAAATCGGTCAACTAGGAGCGCTCGCTGGAACGCTTACAGCAGAGGCGGCAAGTTGGACTGGCCTTCCTGAAGGAATTGCGGTTGCGGTCGGAAACGTAGATGCACATGTCACATCCGCTGCAGCGAATGCAGTCAATCCTGGTCAGATGGTTGCGATCATGGGCACTTCAACCTGTCATGTGATGGTCTCTGAAAAGTTTGCTGAAGTTCCGGGAATGTGCGGAGTCGTAGATGGCGGAATTATCAGCGGAAAACTTGGCTATGAAGCTGGTCAATCTGGAGTTGGCGACATCTTCGGCTGGTTTGCAAATAACTATGCACCGGCCTCCTACACCGCAGCAGCAGAAAAAGCTGGCGTTGATATTCATACCTATCTATCGCAGTTAGCGAGCAAGCAACCAGTCGGAGCACATGGCCTGGTGGCACTTGATTGGCAGAGTGGTAACCGCTCAACGCTGGTAGACCACCAACTCTCCGGCTTAATTGTAGGAATGACTCTTGCCACAAAACCTGAAGAAATTTATCGAGCGATTGTCGAATCGACGGCTTTTGGTGCTCGCAAAATTGTGCAGACATTTAATGAATCAGGCGTACCGGTAAAAGAATTTATTGCAGCAGGTGGATTGATTAAAAACAGTTTTGTGATGCAAATTTATGCAGATGTATTAAATATGCCAATCACAATCATCCGCTCAGCACAGGGCCCAGCTTTAGGCTCTGCTATCCATGCAGCTGTCGCCGCTGGGGCTTATCCAGATGTTGTTACTGCAGGGGCAGCTATGGGCGGCGTTGCTGCGCAGTCATATCAACCAAACGCTGCTAGCGCCGAGGTGTATGACCAGCTCTATCGACACTACAACGAACTCTATGAAGATTTTGGCCATAACGGAGCTATGCATTCACTACGCGCAATCCGCGATCGCGCACTTGCAGGAGGAATTTAATGAGCACTCACAACCAACTGCGAGAGAAGATTTGCGAACTCAATATTGATTTGCAACGTTATGGTCTGGTTGCTTGGACATCTGGCAACGTTTCAGAACGTCTTGATGATGGCAAAAGTTTCATGATTAAACCAAGCGGCGTGAAGTATGAAGATCTAAAGCCAGCGCAGATGATTATCTGCGATCTCGATGGAAACGTTTTAGAAGGTGAATTAGCTCCTTCTAGTGATACCCAAACGCATGCTTACATCTACCGCCACATGAGCCATGTCAATGGAGTCGTACACACCCATTCAAATTACGCGGCCGCCTGGGCAGCTATCCATAGCGCCATTCCGTGTGCACTAACAGCGATGGCTGATGAGTTCGGTGGAGAAATTCCACTGGGACCATTCGCTCTGATTGGCGACGATGCCATCGGTAGAGGCGTTGTTGAAACACTTAATGGCCATCGTTCCACTGCGGTCCTTATGAAGAATCACGGGGTATTTACCATCGGCAAAAGCGCCACTGCCGCTGTGAAATCTGCTGTGATGTGTGAAGATGTTGCAAAGACAACGTGGATTGCCAAGACCATGGGAACACTTCAGATTATTGACCCAGCAGATATCGATAAATTATTTGATCGGTATCAAAACGTCTACGGTCAACCTGGAACTGCTAAATAGCTGTTCGCGCTAACTCCGCTAGCGGTGGTCGACAGATAATGACGTTTGCACCCGAGACTGAGTAATTTCCTGCAGCATGTGGAATCACTAAGGCATCACCTTGCGTAATCTCCATCGTATCTGCGTTATCAAATGCGATAGTGCCTGAACCATTAAGAACGAGAGCGATAGCAAACCCTGCTTCAAAATCTCCAGCTTGCGGCGCTAGGTGTGCTCTGAAATATCCATCTGCCTTGAGCGGCAAGATTGAACGAAGAGCTCCACCAGAAAGCACGTTTCGCAGAATTAGCGATTCAAATTCGCTATCAGTAAGCGGATCAAGTTTGAGAGCGTCGGTTACAGTTTCAAAACCAAGTCCTAAATGGCCATCCTTGATGCCATCGACTGCAAATCCTTCCCATTCAAGGAGAGCTGATAAATCAGTCGGCTCTTGCAGCTCGAGTAAGAAGATTCCGGCATCGATGGCATGCGCAACTCCGGCAGGAACAAGAATCGCATCGCCGACAGAAACTTCAGAACGACGCAATGAAGCTAAGAGAGCGGCAGAATCTTGGTTACGCACCAACGAGAGTAGATCTTCCTTATTTTGACTCTCTGTAAAGCCTAGCCCCACGCCGCTACCGGATGGAGCTTCCAAGATAATCCAGGCCTCAGTCTTACCGTGATCTAAACCTAAGTGTTGCTTTGAAAATGATTTATTTGGATGAAAGTGAACTGGGAGGCGCTGATCTGGATCTAGTAGTTTGATAAGAATTTCTGTACTTAATCCAAAATTCTTTACATGGTCTGCCCCGAGCCAACTATCGGGGTTGGCTTTGATAGCGTCTTTCAGCAAAGTCCCGTCGCTTAACCGCGAAAGCCCTTGTTCGGCCTCACCAAAACGAGTTGTTACAGAACCAATCCATTCTTCAGGTCGCATTGGTCCACCCGGTCCGTGACGTAGCGCTCCGATGCGGTTTCCGCCGCGGTAGAAGTGATCGAATTGATTAGATGGTAATTTCGCTGGAACAGCTGAACTCTGTGACATAGCAAAAGAATAGCCGTTAATATTTCACAATGACAGAGCAAATCATTGGTAAAGATGGCGCTCTGGCTCGCATCAAGAATTTGTTAAGTTCGTCATCAGATCGCACTCTTGTCGGAATCGTCGGAAAACCTGGGGCTGGAAAATCAACGCTTTCGGCATATCTGCTTGAGCAGATAAAGAGTTCACAATTGAGCGTTGTTCCCATGGATGGCTATCACTTAAGCAACTTCGTCCTAAAGGCGCTTGGCCGCGATCAGCGCAAAGGAGCCCCCGACACCTTTGACGTTGTGGGATTTGCAACTTTACTGCGTCGAATCAAGTCCGAGAAGAATGAAGATATTTATTATCCAATCTTTGATCGGACAATCGAAGAATCAATAGCGGCACAAGGAGTAGTTTCCAAAGAGACCGCAATTGTGATTGTAGAAGGCAACTATTTGCTGCATGATCAAGATGGGTGGGAACAAGTCGCAGAACTTCTTGATGAAATTTGGTTCATCGATGTTGATGATGAATTACGTTTGCAACGTCTAATTAATCGCCACATTGCATACGGAAAGAGTCCAGATTTGGCAGAAAAATGGGCTCGAGGAAGCGATGAAATCAATGCACAGATAATTGCCGCAGGCAGAGATCGTGCGCATGCGGTGATCAATATTCGTGAATAGCGGTAACCTTGGGCAGTGCCTCAATACAAAGTTGCGATTGTCGGAGCTGGTCCTGCTGGCTACTTTGCCGCCCTTGCCCTCAATAATCTGCAGACGGATGAGCTTAAGTTCTCAATCGACATGATTGAGCGTCTACCTACTCCATGGGGATTGGTCCGCAGTGGCGTAGCCCCAGATCATCCAAAGATTAAGACTGTCGCAAAGGTCTTTGAAAAAGTTGCTAACGAACCAAATTTTAGATTATTCGCCAATGTCGAATTGGGTTCTGATTTAACGATTGAGCAACTCAAAGAGATGTATGACGCTGTTGTGATTGCAACTGGCTCTGCTCTCGGCAAGCGATTAGGTATTCCAGGTGAAGACCTACCAGGGTCCATGTCAGCTGCTGCCTTTGTACCTTGGTATAACGCGCATCCAGATTTCAAAGATGAAGAAATTGATTTGAACTGCGATACAGCGGTGGTAATCGGTGCGGGCAATGTCGCCATGGATGTTGCTCGTATGCTCGCGCTTGAACCAAGTGAACTAGACCCTACCGATACTGCTGACCATGCAATTGATGCATTTAAAAAGAGCGCCGTTCGAAATGTGGTTATTAGCGCTCGCCGTGGGCCAGAGAACGCTGCATTCACTTCTCCTGAGCTACGTGAACTACCTAAACTCGAACATACAAATGTGATTATTGATAAATCAGATATTGAGGCTGCCATTTCACGAGTGGGTGCGGAACCCGAAAAGGATGTAAAGAGCAACCTTGATGCAATGTTGATGATTGCTGACCAAACTGCAACCAACCATGAACGCACCATGACTTTCCAATTTCTGGCAACGCCTGTAGAAATAAAGGGTAAGGATCGCGTTGAAGAGGTAGTTTTCAAGAGAACGGGCACCGAAGAAACATTTAGTATCAAATGCGGACTTGTTATCACTGCAATTGGTTATGAGGCAGCATCGCTTGAAGGAATTCCTTACGCAAAAGGTAAAGTGGTAAACACCGATGGTCGAGTACAAGAAAATGTTTATGTTGTTGGCTGGGCCAAACGTGGGCCATCCGGAGTAATCGGCACAAATAAGTCTGATGCAGCAGAAGTAATGAAGTTGTTAGTTGAAGATTTAAAGGCTCCAAAAAATGGTGGCGATATTTCGCAGATCATCAATCACAATAAAGTCGTTACCCAGATGCACTGGCAAGCCATCAATGA
>VFQS010002198.1_pt1 | contig 16477 bp, 5 predicted proteins | sample 3512361 | NCBI WGS metagenome assembly VFQS01 (sample SAMN10412375, study PRJNA504923) | tailings metagenome | isolation source: Relicate 1 Philex TSF3 active mining | place: Philippines
GGAGCAGCAGGAGCAGCAGGAGCAGCAGGAGCAGCAGGAGCAGCAGGAGCAGCAGTATTTGATCCTGCCGAAATAGCAAGAAGATTAGCCGAAATAGATACTGAAGAAAAGTTATTAGATGGTTTAAGTTATTTAGAATTAGAAAATAGATTTAGAAAAATAAATAATAATTATGAAATGATGCATGATGGGACGAGAAGTTGGGTTCGATTAAATGATTCATATCCGGCAGAACATAGTGCAGAAAAATGTTATACAACCGGAACAAATTTTTTAGGAGTAAATTGCGACAATTTTATAAAAAGATTATTAGATGGAAATGTTACAGTACAACAATTAAATAGTGTTGGAACAGTAACTCGAGATGATGTTAAGAAGACACATCCAAAATTAGCGATAAAATTATTAAAAGATTTAGGATTTAAAAGAATGAGATCAAATAGTGGATTATGGTATATTCAATCGGTTGAAAAAGTATTAAACAAATCAGAAAGTAGATTAGCATGGTTAAATAGAGGAAGACAACCATTAAATTCAGATGCGAGAAATTATTTAAATTTATTAGTTGCACTTGTAAATTCGAATGCTATATATAATACTAGTTTATCAGTAAAACCAGAAATTTCAACATCTGAATTAAAAAAGGCAGAGGGCTCACCATCGGGTTTATTAGAAAGATTAGGATTTAGAAGACATGATCCATTAAATAAAAAGTCAGATACACTTATAAATTGGAGTTCAGTAACAAGAAATCCGTATAATAGATTAATGAGTCCATCATTAGGTTCAACAATAGATGTTGGATTTGGATTAAGTCCAGCAATTAGAATGTCGGCATTAGGATCAACACCAACATATGGAATGATAGGTGGAGCAACAGGAATAAAAGGACAACAAACATCGGCAATAAATGATATAGCAGAAAAACTAATGACAAAATTAAGAGCAAAAGGTCATTTAACGGAAGCAGAAATAGAACAAATAAATAGGAAATTAAAAGAAATGGATGATATAGAAATAGAATTATTTAATATATTAAGAACATATGATAGATACAATCAATTATTAAATGCCGGATTAAAAGTATCAGAAGGACCAAAAACAAAAGATATGATGGAAAGATTAGTAGCAAAATGGGAATCTTTATTAAACAAACACACAAGACATTCAGTAGCAACATTAGAATTAGTGTCAGCATTACAAGAAGCATTAGGAACGGGAGAAACAGATTTATAAAATAAAAAGTTTATAAATTAAAATTGAAAACACAACCAGCGATACCTTTATTAATGCGAAGGATGTTAAGATGAGAAGAGAATGATTTGAATATATATTTATTATAATTATTATCGAATGATTTGAATTTGGTAATAATGGAGATATCATTAAAGAGTGTCATATTACATGAACCGGAAACTTGAAGATTACGAGGATAAAGAGAGAATGGAATAAGACATATACCATTGGTAGGGTAAGCTTTATCGAAAGACAGATAAGGGAGTAGATGTTGGAAGAATTCGATATTTTGAGTATCGATATATGATTTAGAATTAAGAAGGATAGAAGCATCTTTAAAGATGGAAATATTATTAGTAATATTAGAAGAATAATCAAAGGAAGTGGTATAATTAAAAAAGTCATTAACATTGACATTAGAGAAATATTTAGGTTGAGCCATAAAAACGATAAATTTACAAGGATTAATAAGTTCAAGATTATTTTTAGAGGATAAATTTTGAAGATATTTATTACCAGAAAAATATATTTGTTCGATAATATATTCGTGTTTATTATTATAAAATCTATTTCTTTCATCATTATCGATATAAATGTAATCAATTAAAAGATATAAATTTTTAAGAGAAATATTAAGAAGTTCTTTATATAAATAAATTTTTTCAGCATTATCTGAAAAATCATTTGGTTTAATTATGAAAATAGATTTAGATTTAGTACCATAAATAACATAATATTTGGTGATATTATTATTAATATAATCATTAAGTATGTTAGAAAGAGAAAGAGAATTAAAATAATCAGATTTAGTGGTGATGAAAGAGACATCGGAAATTTTACGATAATATAGATTATAATCAATAACAGATAAATCATTTTTATTAACATTATTTATATCAATACTATCAAAAGTAGCCCAAGCAACACCATTAGGAGAAATTTGAATAAGTGGTTCATTAAAAATAGGATTGCCATAATATTTAATAATATTTACATAATTAGAAGGAGAAAATATACCACATTCATTAAATTCCCGTAATTTAACAGAAATTCTAACAGTAGAATATTCTAAACAGAGTATAGGGAGAGCGAACCCTGAAGAGGCACAAAACCAAAAAGCAAGAGGTAAAAATAATTTTTTAGAATCAATGCCATTTGAAGTAAATTTAAAATCAAAAAATTCAGAAGTATTGCCAATAAAAGAATTAATATTATTATTGTAATTTGGAAAATTAAAATCATTTAATACATTCATCCATTCACCCCATTGTCTATTAATAACTTGACCACCAATTTCTATATCAACATATTCTACAAGTGCATAAGCTAATTTACGACACCAAGCAAATTTTAATTTTTGATCAACAATATTGGAGAGATTATAGATGATAGGGATGTTAGGTAATTCTATAACGAGCCACATTTTAGAAACAAGATCGCCGAGTTTAGAGAGTTCGAAAGAGAATTTTTTACCAAAATCAGGTTGATAAAGGGGATTATTTTGAATAGTTTCTATAGAAAAGTTGGAATATCTTCTATAAACTATTTTAAAGAAAGAAATTTGAGGTTGATGAGAGAGAAACATATTTTCTTCACCATATGCAACAAGTATGATTTCACCACCTGGCATAATATAATGATTTATAATATTATAATATTATAATATTATTTATTATCAATTAATCTATAAAAAAATAATATTATAAAGTAATAGAAAAGTCATTAGTGGAAGGAATAAAAGAAATATTAAATTTATAATTATCAGTAATAATTTGATTAAAATAAATATTATCGGAATCTTTAATAAATTTAACACCATCAGATTTAGATTTAGTAGAAATATCGAGTAAATCTATATTATTATGAAGTTGTGTAAATTGATATTTAGGAGTTCTATTAGAAAAGTGATTAATATATAAAATTTTATAATTAGAAGTTTTAGAAAGTAAAAGATTATTTAATTTATAAAGATTAATAATGTCGGAATCGATATTTTTATTATTATTTTGGTTAACATTTAGAATGATAAATAATTTATTATTAGAATTATTTAATAAATTAATAAATCTATTGACACATCTAGAATAATAGTCATAAATTTCAGGTTTTAGAGGATTATAATGATTAAACATGGAATTGCCATATAAAGAATGAGAACAAGCAGGTGAATTTTTAACATTAACATAATATTTTTTATCTAAAAATTTAGAAAAATTATCTTCTAAACAATCAATAATAACATTTATATTAGAATAAATCCAGTCAAAAGGATAAGATTCTGTTTTAAGATTTGACTGTTTGATAAAATATGAAGTATGACATAAAGTACCTAAAGAACAAACATTATTAAATTCCATATTATATAATTAAGTAATAAATAAATTATTATCATTATTATTATTAATATTATTTTTAATATTAAATTTATACAAGTTATTAAAAATTGAATCAAAATAATAATTATCATTATCATTAATAAATTTTAAACCATAACATTTAGATTTAGTATTAAGCAATAAATAATCAATATTATTTTCATTAAAAAATTCATATCTTTGTTTTCTATTGGAAAAATGAAAAATACATAATATTTTGTAATTTTTAGTTTTCATTTTTAATAAATTATCCAATTTTACTAAATTATCTTTAATACTATTAACTTCTTTATTATTGTAATTCGGATAAAATATTATAAATAATTTAGTCTCTTCACTCATTAATAATTCTCTAAATCTATTTACACATCTTATATAATAATTATAATGTTCTTCGTTTATTGGATTATAATGTCTAAACATATCTTTTATATATTTTAAATGACTACATCTACCATTTGTGTGATTTTTATAATATTTTTTATCTAAAAATGAATTAAAATCATCTTCTATACAATCAATAATAATATTAATATTAGAAAAAATCCAATCAAATGGATATGAAGATATTTTTAAATTATTTCTTTTCAATAATGTAGCAGTATGACATAATGTTCCTAATGAACAAACATTATTAATTTCCATATATATAAAAATAATAAATTAAAAATTAAAAAAAATAAAATTATTTATTAAATAATAAACCAGAAATGCCGGCTTGATATCTGATAATATTATATTCAAAAGTGAATAAACTTAATTTAATACTTAATTTTTGTAGATTACTAATATTATTTATTTTAGTAATATAGTTAATTAATTTATTGCCATCAATAATTAATTCAATAGAGAATTTTTTGATAACACTCATATTTAAAACACCTGATGGTTGTAATTCTTCTGGAGTTAAAGCAAAACTATAATTGTTATAAATATTTTTTCCATATGATCTTGTATTATATTTATATTTATTAAGTATATTATATACATTTGTCATATTTTTATTAGTAATACCTTCTCTTTTTACTCCATCAATATAAAAAACATACGAAATAATATAATTATAAATAGAATTAATATTATTAAGTTCATTATTAATTTTATAATCATTGATATAAAGATCTATATTCCAAAATAATTCTTTAACAAGATTAATCATATCAAAATCAAACATTAATCTAATATTATTATTAATATCTAAATTAATATTATCAATATTATCAATATTATTATTAATAAAATTAATATTTTTGGTTAATTCATAAATAGTATGTCTTTCAATAATATTGTCTATTGTATTTATACTTAATCTTTTTCTTTCATCTTTCTCTAAAATAACAAAATCACATATTAAACTAGTTTTAATATCATTATTAGATAGAAATTTGTATTTATAGAAATCTTTTAATAAAAATTTATTATTTAATTTTAATTTAATATAAATATTCGTATATAAAGCAGAAATTAATGGAATCGCATTTTGTCTTCTATCAAAAAAGAAATATAATGGTAAATACAAACTATTTTCTTTCATTTTAATTATATAAGCTGAATCATAATTATGAATATTATTATCATTCGCACCAATTAAATTTTTGATAGAATTATATTTATAATATTCTGTCATATATTCAATAATAATTTTATAGATATCATAATTAAGTGTGTCTATAAGTTCATCACCGAAAAGTAATTTAATATTATCAAACATTTTGATGATACCATATGAATTAACAAAACCATTCGTAATTTTAGAGATTTCGTTGATATATAATTTATTAATATTATAAATATTGTCATTCATAGTGGATTTTAAATATAAAATAATTTCAGAAGAATTTGGTTCAATAATAGAAACTAAAATATTTTTATAATTAAATATTCTTGGATAAATAAGAATTTGATTAATTAATAAAGAATTAAAATTAGAATTAAAATCAATAATGTTGGTGGTAAAATTTTTATTATTAATTAAATTATTAAAGAAAGAATTAATTTTATTTGATAATTCTAAATTATTGTATTTAGTATTTATAAAAGAATTTAATAAATTAAAGAAATCTGAATTATTTTTATAATCAATAATTTTATTATTTACTATATTTATTAACAAATAAATATCACTTTTTTCTCGAGTATTATAAGATAAATAAATAATTAGAATGATATAATATAATAAAGAAACAAACATTTCATAATTAAAAGATTCTAATTTGAAATATTCGAAATTATTATAAATAAGAGTCATAATAGTAATAATTTTATCATCTAATTTATAAACAGGATCAGATAATATGTTAATCATTTGATTAATAGTAATAGAAATATTAGATGTAGAAGTAATATTACCACCTAATACTTTTTTATGTAAATCCAATTTTTTATTAATTCTAGTAATAATTAATGTAAATATATCATTTATTATTATATTATTATTTTTGAATAAATTATTATCTGCTATTATTTCTGTAGTATCATCTAAATAATTTATTAATGTATTTAAAAAATAAATTTTGCCTATAGTATTTTCATCTTTAATACCTAAATCATTAGTTATTTTATTATAAATATCTATAATGATAGAATCAGAAACATGATAATTAAAAATATTTTGTTTATTATTATAATAAATAATATCTTTAATAGAATTATCTATGATATCTTTATAGTAATTTTCTATTTTGTTATTATTGATAATATTGCGATTAATATATTCAGTAATATAAGAAATATCATTATTTAAATCAAAAACATTAATTTTTTGTCCAAAATCAATATAATTGTTATTTTTTGTTAATATAATATTTATATTCGTAAATATTAGTTTATCATTAATATTGATAGCATGATATAATAAAATATAAATTAAATATAATAATTCTAATTTATTATTTTTATTAATAATAATACTAAAATCATAATTTATATCAATATTATTGTCTATATTTGTCATATAAATATAATAATAATTATTAAATGATATCTGATTATAAATATTACTATTATTAACTATTTTATCATAATTATCTATTAATAATCCCCAATAAGGATTATCAATCAATTTTAAATTATATATTAATAATGATTGTGGAATATTACTGATATCAATATTTGAATCATAATTTTTAAAAATATTTTTATTAGAAATAACAGAAAATATATTATTAAGATATTCATAAAGTTCATTAAATATATTAATATCTAAATTAGAATTATCAAGAATATTAGTATTAGTAAATAGGATATTATTAATATAAGTAATGAGATATCTGCCACATAAATAAGTATAACTAGTAAAATCATCAAAAGTTAGAATAAAGAATTCAGTAATTTCGATATCTTGAACATATTTTTTATAGAAGAATTTTTTATTAGCAAATAAATTATTATACAAACCGAATAAATAAGCAAAAGATGCGATATTTTCTTTATAATAAAATAAATTTTGCATTGCAATACTAAATAATATAATAAACTCTTGATAATTGACAGAATTAATTATTTTATCATATATATAAGGATTATTATAATTATTTTTAACTAATTCGTTGTATTTATAAATAAAATAATCATTAATTCTATCAGGAGAACATAATATTAATTTAATATTATTAAATATACTATCAAGTGAATTATTATTATAATTAATATTAGGATTATTAATATTAGAATTAATAATATAATTTATATTTTGAATATTAAAAATAAAAGCGAGTTGAAGTTTATATAGGATATTTAAAATATATCCATAATATTCTTGATAGAAATTATTTTTAGTAGTGATAGAAGTTAATAAAAGATTTAATTCAGAATTAATGGAAATTGGATTATAATTTTTAATAATATCATTAAATATTTCGTAATTATATAATTCTAAAATAAAAATTTTCATATCTTCTAAAGATTTTATATTTTTGAATAGAGAATTTAAATAAATTTGATTATCAAGATTAGTAATATTGGATGTATTTTCATTTAATCTAAAAGAAAAATTATATTTATAATATAAATTAATTATTTCTTTAAAAGTTTCTATAAAAATGTTATTATCATCGATAAATTTATAATAAGTATTTGCAAATTTAGTATATATAATATCTTTAAAAATCTTATTATAATAGTTAATATTATTATTTTTAATATTTGTTAAATAATCTTTATTAATAATATTTTGATAATATTTATCTTTGGTATCATAAATAGAAATAAAATTGTTAGAATATTTATAAAAATTATAATCATCAAAATATTTTATATACAAGTTAGTTTTATTATTAAAAATAAGTTGTTGATTAATGAATAAAGGTTCATAATCATAATCATTTGGTGTTATAAAACTAAAATTATTATTTTGATTGATAGTCATTTTAGAAAGAATATTAATATTAGAAATTTTAGTAAAGAAATCATTAATATTAGATTCATTTGAGGAGTTAGTATTAATAAAATCAGTTAAAATAGAATAGTTTGAATTTAAACCTTTTAATTTTTCTTCTAAATCATTCATAAAACAAGGAGAAATTCTAAAATAAGTAATAATATCACTAACATTATTAAATAAATCAGAATATGTGATATTATAATATTTAAGAATATTAATAACAAAATAATAAAGTAAATTAATTTTGCTTATAATAGTTTTATTGTATAATGATAAAATATTATGATTATTAACTGAAATAATATTAGATTCATTAATATGTAAATCAAATAAATCATTTATAATAAGTGAATAATTTATGTCAATATCCATAAAAGTATTAATAGTAATAAAATAATTATTGGAGTTATTAGAATTTGTGTCATTATTATAAATACTATTAATAATTGAAATATAATCATTTATTTTAATCATTTTATGGTATGAATCAATAAAATTATAAACAAAATCACCAAATAAATATTTATTTTTTAGATTAATAATATTAGAATTAATAATTTCTATTATTTTTTTTATTCTATCATCATCAATATTAACATTAAATAAATTGGTAAAATTATCATCAATTTTATAAAGATTATAAATAATATTTTTAATAATATTTTGGATTTCAATATCAAAAACATTATTAAGATTTACATTAATATTTTCATTTTGGAGATAATAAATAAGATAATTATGAAAATTAATATTATTAAAGAAGTTTTCTGCAATATAAACAGCCATGAGAGAGTGAATTAAATAAGTCATAAAAGAAAAAATACATAATTTTTTGATTATAAGATCATTATTAATGGATAAATTGATATTGATATTATTATTAGAAATTTTATTAAATTGGATAATATTATTATAAATATTAAAAGGAGAAAAATTATCATTATTTGTGAGAAAAGAATAAATTAATTCATATAATTCAGGATAATTGGCTATATCATTAAAATAATCAAAAACGGAAACTCCATTATTAAGTAATAAATTATTAATAAGATTAAGATTTTTGATATATAAATAGAATTTTTGGTAATAATAAAAGAAAGAATTAATATCGAGAGGATTTTCATTAATATTAGATAATAAATCAAGAAAAACAGAATTTTGTAAAAGAGAATATGTGTCATTAAAATTATTAATATTGAGTAATTGGGTAATTTGTTCATTTTGATATAATGAAGTATTATAAATTGGATTATTAAGATTATCAAACAGTTTTACAATGTTATAAAGCGAATTATTAGAAAGATAATTAATATTACTAGGATTTTTAATAAGTTTAATAACATAAAGAGAGGTAAAATAATAAAGTAATCTATTAATTTCTTTTTCAATAATGATAGAATATAGAATTTTAAAATTGAAGAAATCATTAGAATATTCGATAATATTGTTAATAAATTTAAGATTTTGATTATTTTTGGCAATATTTTGAGTTAAAATGTCATTAATGTAAATAATATTATTAAAAGAAGGATCAAAATTATTATAATATAGATTGTATGAATAAACATTTTTAAATAATAACAGAGAATTAAAACAGTCATTAATAATACGATATTTATATTTATCATTAAAATTATTGATATTAGTGTAATAGACATTGTATAAATTATTATAAATTGTATTTTGTTTATCAAGAATTATAGAATAATTTGAATTTTTATAAATATTAAAAAGATTATTTATAGAAACATTATTAATATTAGAACTAATAAAATCTTTATTAATAACACTATAATCAATAATAGTAAACAAGAATTTAGATAATTGTTGATAAATATTACCAATCGCAAAATTATAGATATCATAAATAAAACCGTCATATGTAGAACTTTTAATAGAAATATTATTTAATTTAGTATCATAAATTTTAATAATATCATTATCATTGATAATTTTATCAAAGATACTTTGTTTAGGTTGTTCATTAATAAATTCAGAATCATTAATATTAGAGAAATTATCGACAAAAATTTTATTAATATCATTAACAGAATCTAGATTATCTAGTCTAATATTAAATTTATAGAGATTAAGAGAAGAGAAATCTAAATAAATTTTATAATTATTGTTATCAATTAGAGAAATAATATCTTCAAGACATTGGATATAGATATTAATAGAGTATTTATTTAATAAATAGGTATCAAATTGAACAAATTCTTTTTTTTCGTAAATATAATATGAAATATCAGAAAAAAGACATTCAGAAATGAATTTATAATATAAATAGAAGATAATGATATATTTATTATAAATAAATTTAGAATTGGTGATAATATCAAAAGATACAGTAGAATTATTTTTTTTATTAAAAATACTAATATATGATTTAATAATGTTGATAGATTTATAGAAGAGGATATCTTCCGTGATATAATTATTAAGATAGTTATAATTATCGATAATATATTTTTGAATACCTGAAATATAGAATGAATAATAATAATAAGAAGAAATATAATAATTAATAACAAGATAATTGAATAAAAATTTAAAATATTTGAAACCATTACTTAATTGGGATTTATCAATAAAATTGGAATATTGTTTGATGTCATAATATTGAGGACAAAAATAATTGGATAAATATGTATAATTTTTATAATTAGTAATATTATTGACAATATTATTGATGGTATCAATAAGTAATTTATTAAAATTATCATAAAGATTGCCAAAATTAAAGAGAACATAATAAATGTCAGAATAATTAGAATTATAAAGAATGTCTATATTATAGAAAAGATTATTAGAGTTATTATATTGTGATAAATCGGAGAAAATATTAAAAATATTATTAACAATATTATTATAATCATAATTATTTTTATTAATGAAACTAGAAATTAATTTAAAAATATTATTAGGATTTTTGTAATAACTTAAATTAGAATTAAAGAAACCAATAAATTTTTCCACAACATTATCATCAAAATTAATTCTTGAATTAGAGTTAATATTTAAAAATATATCATCAATAGATTGATTTTTATCATAATTATTATAATTATTTTTAGTAAAATAGAATGGAGAATATATACAGAATATATTACTAGAAAAATCTAAATTTTGGAGATTATTAAAAATATTGATACTATCATAAACTATAAAATTGTAATCAAAATCTAATTCTGAAAAGTTTATATTATATACAAAATTTTTTAATTCATAATTTTGTTTAATTTCATCACTAAAACTAAAATCATTATTATAATATTCGATATAAGAAACAATAAATAATAATAATTGGTCTCTTAATATTATAATATCGGATGGTATATTATTAATTAAACTTGTATCATTAGAAATTTGACAAAGATAAATAAATATATTAAATAATCTAAAATAAGGAGAATGAAATATAAATAAAAATTTAGTATAATCAATATTAAAATTAGAATTAGTAAATGCTTTATTAAAGATGACAGTATCGATAATATTAAATAAATTTTGAAAAATAAAATTGATAATATTGGGAGTATTATAGATATTTAGAGTATAAGAATTAAAATTAGAATAATTTAAATAAAATTTATTAATATCGATAGAATTAAGATAATATTGAGATTTAGAATAATAATTTTCGACAAATAATAGAATATTGAATTCAGAATTAGGATTAAGTTTTTGGTTAAAATCTTCTTGATTGATGGGAAGATTGAATGTAATTTTATTATTAAATTTATAATATTGATAAATAAAGGAATTATAGATAAAATTTTTAATTTTATTTTTGTAAGTTAATTCAGGAGTATTGAAATAAACATTATTAGTGATATTATTAATAAAAAGATTGCTAGAAAGCGGTAATATAACATAATTAATATTTTTTGTTTTTCCATCAAAATCATAAATAAGATTTGATTTTTTATTATAAATTAGTGGCAAAATTGTTAATGATTGAGTTATTAAAAGATTAGTAAAAATAATATTAAAATAATTAATAATATAATCAATAATATTTTCTCTGCTAATATTATTGATATTTTTTATTAAATTATATGTTAATTCCTTATTAATATCATATATTTGTTTTATTTCATATAAATTATTATTATAATTAGTATTAATTAATTCATTATAAAAATCTACTAAATTAAAACTACTATTTGAATTATTGATAGAATTTATCAAATATAAATCATCTACAAACATTTGTGTTAAATCTATTGGATTATTAAATTCTTTATTTATTCTATCAAATATGAATTTATATAATGTTTTGTTTATTATTATATCTTGAAAATTATTATTTTTTTTATTATTTATCAAAATATTTTCTTTTTTATTAATATTATTCTGAAATATCATACTTAAAATATTATTTGTATTTGTTATTATTGTTTTCGGATCTATTAAAACATCTAATATTTTATTATAATATATATTAATATCATTCATATATCTTTTATTTATAAATGTTACTTTATTATTAATATTTGATAAATATTCATTTATATCTAAATTTCCATATATATTTATCATTATTCTTATATATGTTATCAAATCAATATACATCACATTTGGAACATTCAAATTATTTATTATACTGTTCTCACTATATATTAAACAATCATTATAATCATTTATATCTAAATTTCCAAAATTTATCTCTTCCTTGTTATTATATATCTCTATTAAACTTCTATTATTATCATTATTATCATTATTATTATTATCATTATTATTATTATCATTATTATTATTATTATAATAAATAACATAGAAGATAGGATTAGAAGATTTATTAACAAATAGAGAATTGACGATAGAGTTATTGGAAGTGAAAGATTTAGAATTAATTTTATTAGAATGTAGAGTGATATTAATAAGATTGGAAGAAGAGAATAAGTTTAAAAGATAGGAAGAGAAGAAAGAATTAGGATTTTGGAATTGAATGTATAAGGAGGTTAAATTAATTTTGATATTAGTATTAAAAAAATCGAATAAGTTAGAGACGAGTGATTTAAAGATAAATTCAAAATTTAGATTATATAATTTGAAGGAAGTTTTATTATAAATGAAATCGACAATAATGTAATTAATTTTAGAGAAATTGATATTAAATAGTTGGTTAGTGAGTAAATTATCGAAAGTAGAATTAGAATTATAGATGAAAGAGTAAAAATGAAGATAATTATTAAGATTATAGTAAATATTATTGATATCAGTTTCTAAAACGATATTATCATTATAGATTAGTAAATCTTTAATGGATTGATTAAAATTTTTGGAGAGAATGGTGAAGATGGTGTTATTATTGAGGATGAATTTTATTTTGAAAGATTGAAGATTAATATTTTTGATGGAAGATTTAAGAAAGTCATTAACAGAAACATTGAAGGTGTCATATAAATTTAGGATATTAGTATTAAAAGTGTTATAAATATTACCAGAATTAAGAATTTCGATATAAGTTTCGGGAAAATTGATTTTAATGAAAGATTTAGAGAGTAAATCTCCGTTATTAGGGATATTAAAAATCAAATTATTATTTTTATTATAACTATTACCAATAATTTCATCAGTATTAATAAAGAAATTAGTGTATCTACGATATATTGAATGAAAAAATGATATTTGTGGATTATTATGTAGAAATTGTTTCTCATTTCCACTTGCTAATATTTGAATAAAACCACTCGGCATTATATAATTATTATTTAAATTTCTTATATAATTATTAATAAAACAAATAAATCATTTATAAATCAAATAAATCAAATAATTTAAGTAAAAGCGAGTCCAGCAATACCGCCGACGATGCGGATGACATTATAATTGACACAAATAAATTTGGTATAAAAATCATTAAGATTAGAGTTAAGATTATCTATATTTTTATCAATAATATTAAGATTATTATAAGAATCTAAATTTAGTGAATAATCATTAAGATTATAAAGATTATCAGAATTATTAGTATTATAGATATTTAATTTTATATTTAATTTAGGAATTCTGCTAAAATTACAACTACCTGAAGGTTGAATTTCTGTAGGATTAAGAGAGAAAGAGTAAATATTAATACCAAAAGAGGGGATTGAATTATAATAAAGATAAGGATGTAAGAAATTATAGAAATTATTATCAAAATCAGTTAAATTGACACCATTAAGAATGATAGAAGAATGAGAAATAGGAGATAATTTATTATAAGTTTTAGTTAAAAGAAGATTAACATCATTATTATAATTAGTAAAATTATTATAGATATAATTATTAAAGAATAACAAACCAGAAATGAATTTAAAATAATCAAATTTGACAAAAGGATTATAAATAATATTAAGATAGTCAATATAGATGTTATTATTGATGGTATAATTTTTATTAGAATAATCGATATCATATTTAGAATAGAGATTATTACCGATGATATTATTAATATATTTATTTTGTTTAGAGAACCAGTATAATTCTTTAGAACAGTGGAAGAAGTCTAAATCGAAATTATTATTAATAGTGGAAGTATTTTTGAAATCAATTTCTTGAATTTGAGTGATAAGATATTCGTGAGATGATTGAGCGAATTTTTTTCTTTCAGCAGAATCAAGATAAATATATTCACAAATGAGATTAATTTCTAATTTGGAAGTAAAAATTTCATTAATATTAGAAAGAAAGATATCAGTAATTTTTGCCAAAATTTCGTTAGTGATAAATTTATTAAAAGATTTAGGTAGAGAGAAGTGGACACAATCAATTAATTTTTTAATTTTAATTTTGATATTAATATCATTATATTGGAGAGCAATAAGTGGGACAGCCAAACCGTAATTTTTATAAAACCAGAAAGGGATATTAAGATAGATATCAAAAGAAGATTTAGAAGTTTCAGGATTAGTAAGATTAATATTATTACCGATAACATTATTAAATAATCTTCTATTAGCATTATATAATTCAGAATTAATATTAACATAATCAGCAGAAAAAAGATTATAAGATTGAGAACCGATAGAAAGTTCGAAAGAATCAAAAAGGAATATTGCGAGTTGATTAATCCAAGCCATAGAGATATTATTAATATTTAGAGTTAAATTGGTGATAATGTTATAGAATATGTTATTAAGTTCGTTAAGAATGTCAAGATTGGCGTAAATAGCATTTTTAAAGAGGATAAAGTTGATATCATTAAAATTTGAATAAATGAAGGTAAGATTAAGATTTAAAATTTTGTAAAGAGAGGCATTTTTGAAGTAAGAAAGATTGAAATTAATTTTTTTATTAATTTCGGAGGAGATAAAATTATTGAATATAAAATCGATGATAGCGAAATATTGGAAGAATTCGTCATTATTGATGTATTTTTTAATAAAATTATCTAGATCATTAACAAAAGTGATAGAAGTGTCATCATAATTAAGGAAGAAGTTATTAATAACATTAGAAAGTTTATCTTTGAAGACGATAAAAAAGTCATAATATTTATAATAAATTTCTTTTTCGTTGTTAATATAACTAGTAATATCAACATTTTTGGAAATATAATCATTAAGGAATTTTAGATTAAAAGAGGGAGTTTTAATATGTAGAATAGTTTTAGCGAGTAAATCGCCAGTTTTTGGGATATTAACAGAAACAACACTATTAAAATTGATTTCATTGTCGAAGGGGACATTAACATAAGTTTTTCCGAAGTTGGTATATCTTCTATAAATGTATTTAAAAAAGGTAATTTCAGGATTACCAGTTAGCATAATATCTTGATTACCATATGAGACAATTTGCATTAAACCGCCAGTCATTATAATATAATTTAAAGAATAAAAATAATTTTTAAATATAATATATATGATAAATTTGTGTTTAGGAATAGATTTTGGAACATCAAATTCTTGTATTTCATTATGGTATAAGAATCAGAATATTTTGATACAAGATATAGATGGTAATAGTATAATACCGACAATTATAGAAATAAATGATAATAGAAAGATAGTAGGAAAGACGGCATATATAAGGAAGGACATAAACAATAATTCATTTACGATATATGAAATAAAGAAATTGATAGGGAAAAAGTTTTCATCATTGGATGAAAATTTCAAAAAATTATTAGCATATAATATTAAATCTGATGAAAATGATAATATAATTATAGTAAATAATGAAAATAAAGAATTTTATGTTGAAGAAATAGCTACTCATATTTTTATGTCATTTAAATCAATTACACAAAATTATCTTAAAAATATTATAAAAGAAGAATTCAATATTGATAATGTCATTATTTCCGTTCCAGCCTATTTTAATGAAATGCAACGAGAAACTATTAAAAAATCTGCCGAAAATGCCAATTTTACCGTTTTAAGACTCATTAATGAACCTACTGCCGCCGCTATCGCTTATGGTTATAATAAAAATATTAATAATAATAATAATAATAATAATAATAATAATAATAATAATAATAATAATA
>VFQS010002200.1_pt1 | contig 16468 bp, 13 predicted proteins | sample 3512361 | NCBI WGS metagenome assembly VFQS01 (sample SAMN10412375, study PRJNA504923) | tailings metagenome | isolation source: Relicate 1 Philex TSF3 active mining | place: Philippines
ATGTTGACGCAGTTTGCGTTTTGCGTGTTCATATTCGGGGTAGATTGATTCGACAGTCGCCCAAAATTTTGCGCTGTGATTCATTTCAAGTAAATGTGAAAGTTCATGCGCGATCACGTAATCAATAATATCGATTGAAAAGTGTATAAGTCGCCAGTTCAGCCGAATTTTTCCTTGAGATGTACAAGAGCCCCACCGAGTCCCCGCTGATGACAAGCTCATGGAGTGATAACTTACACCCAATCGTTGTGCAAACAAAGGCATGCGTTGATTGAATAAGTGTTTTGCTTCTTGTTGCAACCAAGCTTTGACACGATCTTTTATTTGTTGCTCGTGACTATCGGGCGGTATGGAAATAGTTAGAATATCTTGCTCAGCATCGTGGTAAATGGATGCTCGGCTTTGTTCGCGGATATGCAGCGTCAGATGCTTGCCAAGATAGGGCAAACGTGCACCATCTTCCCAACGCATTGTGGCTTCTTTGCGCCTGTGATTCTGTTCTCGTTTTTCACTTAGTTTGGCAATGATCCATTGCTGCTTTTCGCGTATCGCTTGTTCGATGTCGGCAACAGTTACCCAACGAGGTGCAGTGATACGTAGGCCTTCATCGCCAATTAAAAAGCCGATGCTGCGTCGCTTTGATCGACGCAATTCATAGTCGAGAACTTGGTCTTGAATCAGAATTTGGCGTTTGCGCACGCCATTGGCGGGGTCGATTATGTTTGGCGGACGGCGAGGCGTGACAACTTTCTCATTACCGCCAAATAAATCGTTGAAAAAATCTAATTGCAAGGCACGTTGCAATCCTTGGATCAAGCTTGCTTGTGCTGAACCTGCAGTATTTTTAGAATTCTCAGCGGACATGACTTCTCTCAATCTAATCTGTAGCGCAGCGCTTGCTTGGATAAGCTTTATAAAACCAAGCGAGCAGCTGACGCTAACGAGTTTAGCACGGCTTTGATTGAGCGGCTTATTTGTAGATAACTTGTAGGCTTACTTGTAGGCTTGCGGAGAGATGACGCGCATTTCTGCTTCTATCCAATCTTCAACTTTGGTCATCAATTCAGTGGCATTCATGTCGCCTGGTGCGATCGGTTTTCCTACTGAGACGGTGATCAAGCCGGGGCGTTTGATGAAAGAATTTTTAGGCCAGCATTCGCCAGAATTTAAGGCAATCGGAATGACTGGTGTATTGGTTTCAATCGCGAGTCGCGTACCGCCACCTTTGTAGTTACCTTTTTGTCCAACTGGGATACGGGTACCTTCTGGGAACATGATGACCCATTGGCCGTCGGCCAAACGCTTACGTCCTATCGTCACAACTTGTGCGAAGGCGTCTTTTCCTTTACTACGATCAATCGGGATCATTTTCATTAAAGAAATTGCCCAACCAAAAAAGGGAATATAGGTAATCGATTTCTTAAACACAAACACCAATGGACGCGGGGTCGACATTAATAAGAAAATGGTTTCCCAAGCAGATTGATGTTTTGATAAAACGATCACTGGACCGTCAGGAAAATTCTCATATCCACGGGTTTGATAACGAATCCCGCAAATTACTTTTGCTGCCCAGATGATGAAAACGTTCCAGCGTGCGGTTGCCCAATAGCGTTGATTGTAAGGAAGCGGCGCGAACAAAAAACAAATCGGTGCCCAAATCACGGTGGCGACGACCATCACAATCGTGAAAAGCAAAGAGCGGATAAAACATAATGCTGAATACATGAATAATCCTGAAGCAAAAGAAATAAGTTTAAAAATTAGTCGGCTGCGGCTTCCGCATGGAGCAGTGCTTCCACCATCGCCGCGAGGTCGGAATGGATTTGTGTTCCTGGTGGTAAACCACCTTTGTTCATCGTTCCTTGACCTTTGCCAGTCAATACTAAATTCGGAATGCAGCCCATCACAAAACCAGATTGCAAATCACGTAAAGAGTCGCCGACACAATGCACACCTTTGAGCGAGATATTGTAGCGGCTTGCGATCTCTTGCAGCATGCCGGGTTTGGGTTTGCGGCAGTCGCAATTATCATCCGCGCTGTGCGGGCAAAAAAACACAGCGTCGATTAAGCCACCCACTTGCTCGACAGTTGCATGCATTTTTTGATGAATCGCATTGAGTGTAGTCATTGGAAACAGCTTACGTGCTACACCAGACTGGTTAGTTGCTACTACCACGGTATAGCCCGCTTGATTCAAACGCGCAATCGCTTGTGCTGAACCGGGTATGACTTGCCATTCATCAGGTGATTTGATGAAGGCGTCGGAGTCATGATTGATGACGCCATCGCGGTCGAGGATGATGAGTTTTGGTGGTGTCATTGTTGTTCCCTAACATTCTTTGCTTTAGCGCCCTTGTCCCGCAAGCGGCAGAAGGGTTGGGATGAGGGTGGTTCGGATTCCAATAAACTATTTCAAGTTCGCATTTTTTGACCACAACGCGTCGCGGTTTTACTTTTGAATGCTTTTGCGGTATCTGAATTACCCTCACCCTAGCCCTCTCCCGCTGGCGGGAGAGGGGAGTTTGAATTACTTATGTGAATTGCTTACGCCGCCAACTTCGAAATATCCGCGACTTGGTTCAACATGCCATGCAGAGATGCGAGTAATGCCAAACGGTTATTGCGCAATGCTAAATCTTCCGCATTGACCATCACATCATTAAAGAATGCATCGACACCTTCACGCAAGGCTGCTAAAGTTTTCAACGCACCTGTAAAGTCGCCCGCTGCATACGCGGCGTCAACGCTAGGTTTGACATCGACCATGGCTTTGTACAATGCCTGTTCTGCTGCTTCTTGCAACAGGCTAGCATTAATTTCACCTGGCGTAGCTTCCGCTTTTTTCAAGATGTTGGTGATACGTTTGTTCGCTGCCGCTAATGAAGCAGATTCTGGCAATGCCGCGAAGCTTTGTACGGCTTGTAAGCGTTCCACAATGTTGTCCAAGCTATCTGGGTTTTGTGCAACCACTGCTTCTACTTCGCTTTGTGAGAAACCGCGTTCACGCAATTGACCACGTAAGCGGTCATACAAGAAGGTCAGTACGTCAGCGCTTGGATCTTTGAAATTCGCATTGCCAGCAAATAATGTGGTGGCAGCAGCGATCAAGGATTGCAGAGAAATCGCCAAACGTTTTTCGACCAACATACGCAAGATGCCGAGCGCGTGACGACGTAAGGCGAATGGATCTTTGTCGCCCGTTGGTTGCAAACCGATACCCCAGATACCGACCAGAGTTTCGAGCTTGTCGGCAAGCGCGACGGCAGTACCCGTAGCTGTTGCAGGCAAAGCATCACCCGCGAAACGTGGTTGGTAATGTTCGGAAGCTGCCGCCGCGACTTCATCGTGCTCGCCATCATGCTTGGCATAGTAGGTGCCCATAATGCCTTGCAACTCAGGGAATTCACCGACCATGTCGGTCAACAAGTCAGCCTTCGCCAATAAGGCACCGCGCTCAGCGAGCACCACATCTGCACCGATTAATTTTGCAATCGTGCCAGCCAGAGACTGAACCCGTTGCGTACGTTCTGCTTGGCTACCGAGTTTATTGTGATACACGACATTGGCTAATTGCGGCAAACGGTCGGCTAAAGATTTTTTCTTATCTTGTTCAAAGAAGAATTTCGCATCAGATAAACGCGGACGCACAACACGTTCATTGCCTTGAATGATGTGTTCTGGTGTGTCGGTCGCTAAGTTAGAAACGATCAAGAAACGTGAACGCAATTTGCCAGCAGCATCCGTCACAGCGAAATATTTCTGATTGGTTTGCATGGTCAGAATTAAGCATTCTTGCGGCACGGCCAAGAACTCTTCTTCGAAATGGCATTCATACACGACAGGCCATTCAACTAAAGCTGCGACTTCGTCGAGCAAAGATTCTGGCATTAAGACCTGATCACCATTGGCTTTCGCCAGCAAAGCTTGGCGAATTTGTTCTTTGCGTTCAGTGACGTTGGCAGTGACTTTGCCTTCTTCTTTCAAGGCGCGGTTGTAGTCTTCCGCATCAGCGATATTCACTTGGCCGGCGGACAAGAAACGGTGACCTTGAGTGACACGCCCAGCCGTTAAGCCAAGCGCGCTGAGTGGGACGATGTCTTTGCCATGCAAGGCGATAATGCTATGCACCGGGCGCACGAAATGCACGGTCGCACCATCAGGACGTTGATAGCTCATGACCTTAGGAATCGGCAACTTGCTGATGGATTCCTCGAGTGCCAATTGCAAGCTGCCTGCCAATGCGCTACCTGGTGCTGTGTAACTGTAGAAGAAGCTTTCTGCTTTGCCGTCGATAGCGCGTTCTAAGTCGGATACTTGCAAATTTGGGAAACCCAAGGCCGCGAGTTTTTTGCTTAAGGGCGCTGTGGCATTGCCATTCGCATCGATTGCCACGGACACAGGCAATACTTTTTCACGCATTTGTTTATCTGGAGAAGTGCCGCGTACTTTGCTGATACTCACAGCCAAACGGCGTGGTGAAGCAAAGCTAGTAACAACGGAATCTGCTTCTAAGAAATCACGCGATTTCAAACCATTGACGATGCCTGCAGCAAATGCTTCGCCTAATTTGGCGAGGGCTTTTGGTGGCAATTCTTCGGTAAACAATTCAACTAAAAGTGTTTGGTTCATGTTCAATCTCAATTCTGTACTTGTCTATGGCTGAGCGAAGTGCTTAAGCTGCTGTCGCTGCTGCTTGTGCTGTAGCTTTCGCGAGTTGTGCTTCGATCGCGGCTACAACCTCACGTTTATGTTGGTCGTCTTCTGCGCACATAGGGAAGCCCAATTGATAGCGTGCAGACAAATATGCTGCCGCAACAGCACGTGATAAGTTACGAATACGGCCAATATAAGCAGCACGTTCGGTGACTGAGATTGCGCCGCGTGCGTCCAACAAGTTGAAGGTGTGCGCTGCTTTCAAAATCATTTCGTAAGCAGGCAAGGCCAAAGATTTTTCGGTGACTTCGAGCAAACGTTTCGCTTCTGCTTCGTAATTGCTGAACAGAGAGAATAAGAAATCGGTGTTCGAATATTCAAAATTGAAAGTCGATTGCTCTACTTCGTTTTGGTGGAAAACGTCACCGTAAGACAAACGCACGGTTTTGCCGTTCTCTTCGCGTTCAGTCCAAACCAAGTCATAGACATTTTCTACGCCTTGCAAATACATCGCCAAACGTTCGATACCGTAGGTGATTTCACCGAGAATCGGTTTGCAATCTAAGCCGCCCACTTGTTGGAAGTAGGTAAATTGCGTCACTTCCATACCGTTCAACCACACTTCCCAGCCTAAGCCCCATGCGCCTAAGGTTGGGTTTTCCCAGTCATCTTCGACGAAACGAATATCGTTCTGTTGCAGGTCGAGACCCAGGGCTTTCAAAGAGCCTAAATACAAGTCCAAAATATTTTCTGGTGCTGGTTTTAACACTACTTGATATTGATAGTAATGTTGCAGGCGGTTTGGGTTTTCACCGTAGCGACCATCTTTTGGACGGCGTGATGGTTGCACATAGGCAGCGCGCCAAGGCTCAGGGCCAATCGCACGTAAGAAGGTTCCTGTATGCGATGTACCCGCGCCGACTTCCATATCGATAGGTTGCAGCAATGCGCAGCCTTGTTTGTCCCAATAATCTTGTAAGGTCAAAATAATTTGTTGAAATGTGAGCATAGCTCTTCTGCCTTTGTGCTGGATTGTTGCTCTATATCATGTGTCTCGAAAAGCAAGCTGAACGACATGAGCAAGGAATTTATAAACCTTTGATTTTAACCTTTTTTCGCCCTTATTCGTCAGCTATCACTGAGCTTTTCGCTCTAAATGCATGCTTTTAGTGGATCGAGATCGCATCAAGGTTAAGGATGCCGAAAAATTTCTGCATTCGCCTATACTTTTGCTATTTCGTGAATTGTTTATTCCTTCAGTTTTGCCCTTGTCTTGGAGTTTGTTATGCGCGCTTACGCTGTTCCCCGTAGTTTGCGGTTCGCTTACCTCGTGTTATTGGCTGCCATTAGTTTTTCTGTTTGGGGTCAAGAACCGCAATTGGAAGTGAGTGATGGTGTTTCATCAAAACAATGGAGTCGTAGCGCTTTATTGGCGGAATCGCTTCCCATTCAAATCGACAAAGATTCTGCCTATAAGCGCAGCATGACTTACCGCGCGGTGGCTTTCGCGAAGTTGATGCCGATGTTGATGACAAAAACGGCTGCAAATGCTTCGGTGCAGTTTCTTGCTTCGGACGGATTTGTTGCCAATATCGCAGCTGCCGATTTAGTTGGCAAAGGACAGCCATATCTGGCGATTGAGACAGACCAACAGCCATGGCCAGCGATCGACCCAAATAATCCAGCAAAAACTGCCAGCGCAGGGCCGTTTTATTTGGTCTGGTTGAATCCTGAAGCAGGCAAGATTAGTAATGAGCAATGGCCTTATCAAGTGGTAAAGATCCGGGTGGAATTGCCTTTGCAGCAAAGATTTCCTCAAATAATTCCTTCACCAAAATTATCGAAAAATTATCAGCAAGCTATGCAGGGTATGCAAATTTATATCAAAAATTGTGCGGTCTGCCATAGTATGAATGGCGGAGGAGATGCTGCGATAGGTCCTGATTTAAACCAGCCATTTAGTCCTACCGAGTATTTTCACGAAGCGTATTTGCGTAAGTTGATTCGCCACCCGGCGGCTGTGCGAAGCTGGAAGCAAGCACTGATGCCAGGATTTGATCACCAGTCGATATCCGAATCCGATTTAGACGCTTTGCTGGTCTATTTCAAGCACATGGCTGCACTCCGTCGCATGAAATGAGCGTGTTTGTGAAATGAATTCGAGTCAAATGACACTTTGTTCCTCGGTTTTTGCATTCTGTCGCAATTCACTAGAAGCGCCTAGCGGCGATCCCTACAATGCAGTCATCGGATCAGCAATTACGAGTTAGCCACAGAGCGTTAGTCATTGACGACCGATTGAGAGAACGAAGCAGTTTTTGCTTAAATACATAAGGGGAATAAAAATGAAAACGAATCACCGCAACATTCTTATCGCTATCGCCATTATTGTGGGCTTGCTGTTCTTGACCTATTTATCGATTGACACATCGCATATTGTTATTGATGGCGAAGAGATCGGCGATATTGGCGGCTTTACTGGATTCTTAATTGCCTGCGTGGTTGGTTTTGGCGCTTTGTTCTTCGCTTTAAGTATTACAGGTTTGGTGCTGGCGATGGTGGCCTTAGTCTTGGTAGTGGTCTTGGGTGCAGTGCTTGGTTCATTCGCGATTGCATTGCTTCCACTGATGATTCCGTTCTTAATTTTGTATGGCTTATTTGTACTGATTTCTCGTAGTTCACGCAAAAAGGCAGCCTAAGCTTTCTTGATATGCACCGATAGAAGTGATCTTGTTTAAAGAAGCGATCACCAAAATTAAGTGTAAAACCGAGCTCAGTTTTAACCACATAGAAGTAAAAGAGGTAAATCATGTCGACACTAAAAACTTTCACAATGCGTCGCCGCTTATTGGCAACAGCATTTATTGCCACCGCATTTGCCGCAACCCCAGCGTCCGCTAGTTGGGGTAACTGGTGGGGAAAATCGGTTGAGGGTTCTGGTAAAGTTGTAAAGCAAGAGCGGAATGTGCAGGATTTTCGTGCGATACAGATTTCTGTACCTGGCAAGGTTGAACTCAAACAGGGCAATCATGAGGCGGTATCGATTGAAACCGATGACAATATTCAAGCCATGCTAGAAGTCGTCGTTGAAGGCAATACCTTAAAGATACGCTCAAAAGAGAAGAATCAATACCCAAAAACACGTAACCTGTCGATCGTCGTGCATTTTAAGAATTTGGATGATTTTGCCTTAGAGAGTTCTGGTAGTGTGAAGAGCGATAAAATCATCGGCACCGATTTAAAACTGCGGATTGGCGGTTCTGGCGAGATGGATGTGAATGAGTTAAAGGCAGAGACTTTAAAAGTCAGTATCGGCGGCAGTGGTAACTTTAGCGCTCGCGGTGTTGTGCCACAAATCGCAGGAACTATAGGCGGCTCAGGTGAATTGAATATGGCTAAACTAGCTGCCAAAGATGTCAGAATTAGTATTGGTGGTTCTGGTTCAGTGCAGACTTGGGTCAGCGACAATTTAAATGTGCGTATTGGTGGCTCTGGTACCGTGAACTATTACGGTGATCCGCAAGTCAGTAAATCGATTGGTGGTTCAGGCAGCGTCAATCGTAAGGGTGCGCAACCATAAAGATTACTCAAACGTATTCGACCGAAGTAAAGCAAAAAGGCGACCATTGGTCGCCTTTTTGTTTTCTTATACTTAAGATTTTTTCTGAAAACCAATCTGCGTGAACACAGTCAACATCGTTAACGATTTTGCAGGGAATATGATTATGAGCCTGTATTGTTGCGATTATTTGCTCAATAGCAAAAAGTAGTTGTCGCGTGAATCTTTATGGCATCATGAGTCGCTACGATTCAATTGCTTTATTTCACTGTTAATTTTTAAAGTAAATTTGAGTTATTTTTGTTTTTCCTTACTTAAATGAAAATGTATTAATGAATCAATTCGTTTCTCCTCTCACGGAACCAATTCCCACTCTGCCAGATTATCCTGGCATAGCCTTAAACCAAATTATTTTGGTGCAAAATCAAACACAATTAGATTTAGCGCGCACTAACTTACTCTCGCGTTCATGTCTAGGCTACGACACGGAATCAAAGCCAGTATTCACCGCCGGAAAAGAGTCTGATGGACCGCATCTGATTCAACTAGCGACTGAAAAGCTTGCCTTTCTTTTCCCTCTGGTATCGTCAGAGCAGATCAACTTTAGTCGTGGATTATTGCGGGAAGTATTGGAATCGGATCAGATTAAAAAAGTCGGATTTGGTTTATCCGATGATAATCAAATGTTATCGCGCAAGCTTGGAATTCGTATTGCAAATGTGCTTGATTTATCCCGTAGCTTAAGTGACAGCCGTAAAAAGCAAATGGGTGCAAAGCGCGCCGTCGAAAAATACTTTGGTCAGATTTTGCAAAAATCAAAACGCGTATCGACTTCGAATTGGGCGGCCGAACGATTAACGGATAAGCAACTAAAATATGCGGCAGATGATGCGCAGTCTGCTTTGCTAGTCTATTTGCTCGCTAGCGCCCAATCCGCACCTAAAGCCTAGCACAGTTGAATTTGGATTCGCGCGACTGAACTCATTGGTCTTTTCTTAGTCATACTCACCTAGCAACATCGTTTTGGGACTTATTCATGCCTAATTTTTACAAATTTTTACCATATATTTTTGTTGCTGGAATTGGTGTAAGCACCCATGCGAGCGCAGATGGTCTATCTGATTTGAAAGCAGCATTAGTGCGATTGCAAGGGCAGACGCCGGTGAAAGCCTTCGTCGAAGCGAAAACTTGGAATCTGCAAGGCGAAGGTAAAGATCAAGAAGAAACACAGGGTTTGGCGAGTGTCAGCATTGAAGAAAGTTCGCGCGGGCTACAAGTTTTGTATAGCAAGGAGATGTTGTTAAAACTAGAGTCTGAAGAACGTCAACGAGAAAAAGATAAAAAAGCGAAAACACCGACTTTATCTGCTTTGAGTGAGGTCAACTCTTCGGCATTGCGCCCTATGATTTCGGCCGCGAGTAGTTTAAGTCGAAGCTTAGAAAAGGCAAACTTTAAGAGCGAGAAAATGGATAGCTTTAATGGCAAACCTGCACGCTTGTTAAATTTTGAAATGTCGATCGATAAGCTAAACGAACGCGATCGTAAGTACATGAAAAAGTTTGATGGACAGATTGACGTTTGGATCGCTGCCGACGGTACGCCTTTGGCGAGTCGACTAACGCAGGCAGTATCTGGCCGCGCTTATGTCGTGATTAGTTTCGAAATGAAAAATGAAGAAGAATGGCTTTACGGCACAGTTGGAGATCGTCTAGTTGCTCTAAAAAAAGAGAGTAAAAATAGTGGTGCGGGTATGGGTGAAAAAGGGGAAGGAAAAGTGATTAAAACCCTGCAAATACAAGCTTTGTAAATCGTAGGAAAAAGTTCTTGATTCGTTCAATTTCTACTTAATCATTTCTTATTCAATCAGTTCTTACATCGTCGCCAAAATCATCAAATAATCAAAAAAACAAGTACAACATTTCGAGAAACAAGTAAGCAATAAATCATGAATCATTGGTTCGATAATTAAGCCAACATAAAGGAAAGAAGATGCAACATAAAAATCCAATAAAACGATCGAATGCTATCTTTAACACGTTCGTGCGCCCAGTTAGTGCCCTCGTTTTGGTTCTGGGTTTGCAAGCGATCAGCGTGCCACAAACGGCGATTGCGCAGTCCTCTACAACAAATGTGGAGGCGAATGCTACGAATCAGACGCAGACAGGGAAAAAACTCATTACGCACGATGTTTACGCCAATTGGCGCAGTATTCAAAACGCGGTGTTAAGCCGCGATGGACAGTGGGCAGCGTATGCATTAGTTGGGCAAGAATCCGATGGCGAAATCGTCATCAAAAATGTACGTGATGCTAAAGAGTGGCGTGCACCGCGCGGTAATAATCCAGTATTTAGTTACGACGGCAAATTCGTTGCATTCTCGGTGTTGCCAACACGTGCTGAACTGGAAAAAGCAAAGAAAGCAAAAGTAAAACCAGAAGACGCTCCGAAAGCGAGTGTCGGTGTTATGGACTTATCAACCGGCGTAGTCGAATACGTTGAACGTGTAAAACGCTTCAGCTTTCCAGAAGAAGGAACAAGCTTGTTGGCAGTCTTGTTAGAGCCTGCGAAAGAGCTGAAGAAAGAACTGAAAAAAGAAGAGACTGTAAAAGCAGACAGTTTAAGTGGTGACGACGCTAATGCCATGCAAGATGCAAGTGAGAATTCACAAGAGCAATATGATCAGCAAGCAATGATCGCTGCGGCTGGAGCAGCAGCGAAAAAGAAAGAACCGGGTACAGAATTAATCATTTGGGATTTAGCACAAAAACAGAAAACTTCTATCTCAGATGTCGCTGATGTGACTTGGAATAAAGCGGGCACTTTGCTCGCCTATTCCGTCTCACTGAAAGATGTCGCTAAGGACGCTGCAAAGGATGCTGCGAAGGAAGCAAGCAAGGAACCAAGTAAGGAAGTAAGTAAAGATCAATCGGCAGAAGCGGCAAAGTCTGACAACAACGCGGCGCAAGATAAAGTGAAAGCCGTTTCGCAAGCGGAAGGTGTCTACCTGTGGTCCGCTGATACCAAGCTAGCTAAGCCAATACTTACTGGCGCCGGTAGTTACAAATACTTACGTTTTGACGATGCTGGCCAACAATTTGCGGTGTTAAGTAATCGCGATGAGTTGGCTAAGAAAGCAAAGGATACACAAGTGTATTCGCTGTTTTATTGGCGCGCTGATGCGCCGCAAGCGAAGTTGCTGGTCAATGCAGAATCGAATGGAATGACCAAAGGTTGGGCGCCAAGTGAGTATGCTGATCTCAGTTTTAGCAAAGATGGTCAACGCTTGTTCTTGAGCACTGCTGAATTGCCCATCACACCGCCCAAAAATGCTGCTGAGCCGGTGAAAGTTGATCTTTGGCATTGGAAAGATCCCGAGTTACAGTCGATGCAAAAAGCCAACGCTGAGCGCGACAAACAACGCTCTTATCGTGCGGTCGTACATTTAGCTGAAGGTAAGTTTGTGCAGTTGGCTAATAAGCTGATTCCCCAGATTATGTTGAATGATAATGCCCAATTTGCGATGGGAATTAGCACGCTGCCCTATCGTCATTTGATGTCATGGGACAGTTTGTATTACGACGCTTATGCGGTTGATCTGCAAAATGGGCAAGCGAAAATACTGGTAGAAAAATCGCGCTTTATGCCGCAGTTTTCCCCAGCAGGTAAATATGTCGTCTACTTTGACGCCGATAAAAATGTGTGGTGGTCTCTTGCAACGACTGACGGCAAGAAAACAAATTTGACAGGACATATCAAGACACGTTTTGAAGACCAACAACGTGACACGCCAGAACCCAAAAATGCGTTTGGTGTAGCAGGTTGGACCAACGATGATGCCAGCGTCGTACTCTATGATCAATTCGATTTATGGGAAGTGAATTTGCAGTCTAAAGCAGCACGTAATTTGACTGCTGGTTTCGGTCGAAAAAATCAATTAGAGCTGCGCTATGTACATTTGGGTGATGTACGTCAAAGTCCGCAAACAAAAGCTTTACCTGCGGACAAACCGTGGATTTTGTCGGCGACGCATGACGTGAATCAGTCGACTGGTTACTACACCATTCAGCCTACCCTGAATCAGCCGCTTGAACCTAAGCGTCTGATTCATGGAGATAAGTTGTATTCTGGTTTAATGAAAGCAAAAGATAGCGACACGATTTTATTTACGCAGCAAACGTTCACAGAATTTCCTGATTTGTGGAGTGCGGATTTAAGTTTTGCCAAACCGCAGAAAATTAGCTATGCGAATCCTCAGCAAGTGCAATATAACTGGGGCACGCAAGAGATGATTGACTACACCAGCGCTGATGGGAAAAAACTCAAGGCTTTGCTCGCTAAGCCTGAGAACTTTGATCCGAAGAAAAAGTATCCGATGATGGTGTATATCTACGAAAAGATGACAGACAATATGCATCGTTTCGTCTCACCAGCGCCAGCGCAAAATATCAACGTCACACGTTATGTTAGCAACGGATATGTTGTGTTGCGTCCGGATATTGTTTACAAAACTGGTTACCCAGGTAAGAGTGCACTAGATACCGTAGTACCTGCGGTGCAGCAAGTGATTGCTAAGGGTTATGTTGATCCAAAACGTGTCGGTATTCAAGGACATAGTTGGGGCGCTTACCAAATCAGCTACATGATTACGCGCACCAATATTTTCCGCGCTGCTGAAGCTGGCGCGTCGATGGCAAATATGGTGAGTGGCTATGGCGGCATTCGTTGGGGCGCCGGTATTAGTCGAGCTTTTCAATATGAAAAGCAACAAAGCCGTATTGGTGGAACACCTTGGGATAGTACCGCGAAGTATGTAGAAAACTCACCGATTTTTGCGATCGATAAAGTGCAGACACCATTTTTGACAGTGCATAACGATGATGATGATGCTGTGCCTTGGTACCAAGCGATTGAGTTCTTTACTGCAATGCGTCGCTTGAATAAGGAAGCCTACTGGTTCAACTATAACGGTGAAAAACACGGTTTGCGTGACCGCGACAACATTAAGCATTTCACTGTTCACATGAGTGAATTCTTTGATCATTATTTGCTGAATAAACCACGTCCGGAATGGATGGATAAACCAGTGCCATATTTGGAAAAAGGTAAGCGTGATGTGATGGGACAATTCATTCCAGTTAAAGCAGCAGACGTGAAGAAATAGAAAGTCAAACTAAGTAGTTTCTTTTTTGTTTGTAACGGAAGGGCGATTCAATATCGCCCTTTTGCATTTGTTCGCACTGGTTTATTCTCTGCTCGTTTTATAATATTGCTTTAACAGATAAACGCTTGCGAAATATCATTCGAACTAGCTGAACTAGCAGCTAAAAGTTGAAATCGGAAGTCTCAAGATACAGCTTCAATTTCAAGTTTAAAGAATCTTCAAGGAATACAGAAACTATATGACGATCACGATTTATCACAATCCTCGATGCGGTACTTCTCGTAATACGCTCGCTCTCATCCGTAATAGCGGTGATGAACCTGTTGTGATTGAGTATTTAAAGCAAGTTCCGAGTAAACAAGAGCTTCAACAAATCTTAGCGGCAATGTCGTTTTCAGCCCGCCAGTTGATGCGAGAAAAAGAAAGTGTGTATCAAGAGCTGGGGCTGGCAGATGACAAATGGAGTGAAGATGCGCTCGTCGAAGTAATGCTTGCGAATCCCATCTTAATTAATCGACCGATTGTCGTTACTCCTTTGGGAACGAAGTTGTGTCGTCCATCTGAATTGGTATTAGAGATTCTTCCTTCTGCTCAGCGCGGTGAGTTTCGTAAAGAAGATGGTGAGTTAGTGATCGGCGCCGACGGTAAGCGGGTCTAAATACGTAATACAGATTAAAAAATAGTGGCATTCAATTTGCAATCAATCGCATATTGAATGCCACGATGATTTGGAACATATTTGTCTTTACTTTGTGAAGACCTTAGATTTTGGTACGCCTCATTTACTCAAGGTTTCATGAATACGGCCGACCTCCATCATCGCGGCAGAGCCATACCATTTATGGTACTCAGCAATCATTTCTCCTTTAATAATCACCGGATCTGTGGCGGTTAATTGTTTGGCTTCTTCTATATCTTTTACTGCGAAAATAAATAGACCTCGCCAGCCGTCGACACCATCGAAGGGGCCGGCAACTGCTAACTTTCCTTCTGCGGCGAGTCGTTTCATGTTGGCAAAGTGTCCTGCGAACATTTCATCTCTTTCTTTACCTGCGGCTATTTTATTGGGGCCAGTTTTCAAAACGACTAGCACGTAATTGCGCATGCCACGTTGATCTGCACCTAGACGTTCTGCCGTTGCCGCATCGTATTTGGGATTGGTCACAACCGTGGGTGTCTGTGCTTGTGCCAATGCGCCTATTGAAATCGAAAAAATTGTCGTGATGCTCAAGATACAATTTCGTACGCGACTCAGTACGCAACTTAGTAAGCGAATATTTGATCGCATAATGCACTCCTGTGGGTTGGGTGGTTAGACATTGTGGAGCTGTAGCCTACTTCTATAGTAATGGAATCTGCTAAAAATTGTATTGTCTTATTCAGTTTTTAATTTGGTAAAAGTGTCGTGAAAGTCCTACATCGCCTGAGACTTAACAATTTTTTTAGGTTCATTGTTGATAGATGATAGGAATGCGCGTGGTTTCCATGCACAATGATTGAACTATGTAGGTATTTCTGATCGATTAAAAGATGAGAAGAAGCAGGGTATTGGCTATTTAGGTGCTGACGCTTATTTGATGCTCATTTCCTTTTATTGAAATGGAAGAAAATTGCTAGTTCGTTTGTACATTTCGAAGTTTGCTATTGGTATACACGACATTCGTCTTTGCTTTCGCATTTTGATTCTCTTGATTGCGTCGGCAATCACATATCCCGTTTTTGCCGAATGTTCTCGAACGGTTCAAGTTCCGGTCTCCGTTACTGGCTTGAGTGTGATTGTCAAAGGTAATCGCTATACCGGGATTACGCCTGATTTTCTCAGTTTGCTAGAGGCGAAGTCCAACTGTCGCTTTGCTTATTATCAAGTGCCAAAAAATCGCCAAGAATTTTTATTTGAAAGCGGTAAAGCCGATCTGTTAATTACCACCGTAAAAACAGATAAGCGCGACAAAGTAGGCCACTTCGTTCCCTTGATTCAAATTCGAGCGACCGTGATTTCGATACAGTCTGCTGGATCGCCAATTCTAAGTTTGTCCGATTTACTATCGCGAGAACAACTCCGCTTGGTTGCGGTACGTGGATTTGACTATGGAGTTGGATATCAAGAAATTTTGAAAGAGATGGCGAAGCGTAAGCGATTAATCATTGAGCCTGATGCTGTGTCAGTAGCGCGTAGCATGCAAAAAAATAGTAATTATGTGACGATTATGACGCCGACTTTGTTTTCTGGATTCGTTCGTACCGAAAAAATACTGCACGATTTGGAAGGTAAGGTGCGTTACGACAAGTTAGACGAGTTACCTTGGACTGATAGCGGGATTTACATTTCAAAATCTGCCTTGCCGCCGAATGATCAGATCTATCTGAAAGCGCAGATGGACAAGCTCGCTGCAACGGATGTTGTTTGGAAATCCTATTTGAATGTTTATCCCCCCGACGTTGTTAAGCTCGGTTTGCGGCGCCATTCTGGCGCTTAACGTTTGCGGTGCAGCAACCTTTTTCCCCCGATATTTACACCTCTTCATTTACTACCGGCCTCATCGTGACACAGATCGATCGAGCCTTCAATTATTCATTGCGAGCACACCTCGACTCACTGGAACTAAGTTAAGATACCGCGGTCAATATTGATCTGTCTTTTATCCCTTTTTTCTTTGGAGTGTGTAATGCGCCCAGTTTATCCCGCTGTCACCTTAGGTTTTCTTTTGGCGAGTGCCGAAGTTTTAGCTCAATCTGCAGCTACCGTAGATAAAAATATTCCCGCTACAGCTCCCGCAAATGCGGCTCAGAAAGTCGAAGCTAAATCGGCTGCTAAAGCCCCCGTGGCTGCGACACCACGCCCTATTGAGATCGCCGATATGGCTGCTTTCAAAGGAATTAGTGCAGCGGTAGTGTCGGCAAACGGACAGTGGGCTGCGTGGCGTTTGAGCGAAGCGGAGGGCGATGCCACTGTCGTTGTCAAATCCTTGTTGGGCAAAGAGGAATATAGTTTTCCTGCAGGGCAGGGTGCAGGAAGTATTGAATTTTCTGAAGCTGGTTTGTGGGCGGCATTTACATCGCACATGAGCAAGAAAGAACAAGATGCCGCGAAG
>VFQS010002201.1_pt1 | contig 16467 bp, 22 predicted proteins | sample 3512361 | NCBI WGS metagenome assembly VFQS01 (sample SAMN10412375, study PRJNA504923) | tailings metagenome | isolation source: Relicate 1 Philex TSF3 active mining | place: Philippines
TGATGAGCGAAATCGGCACCTACTTCGATCGCGCCGCCGCTGCTGTCGGCTGATCCAGCCTGCTGATCCAGCCTTCCATGGCAACGCCTCCGGACCTAAGGGCCCGGAGGCGTTTTTCATGCGGTACCGCCGCCCGCAGCGCTCAGCTGAGGGTGGCCATCCCGGTTTCCCCGGTGCGGATGCGCACGGCATTGTCCAGACTGGACACGATGATCTTGCCGTCGCCGATCTCACCTGTGGCCGCCGAGCTCTGGATGGCGGCGAGCACGGCATCGAGTTGCTCATCGGTCACCACGGTGGTGAGCATCACCTTGGCGAGCAGGCGCGCGTCCCGCTTCACGCCGCGGTACACCTCCAGGTGCCCGAGCTGCTGACCGAAGCCGCGCACCTGATTCACGGTCATGCCGTTGATGCCCAGAGCCACCAGGGCCTCCTTCACCGGCTCCAGCTTTTCGGGGCGCACCACCGCCTGCACTTGCTTCATCACCGCGTTGTTGAGGTGTGCCAATTCTGGCGAACTTCACCGGTTCGTGCTGTTCAGCGCAAACCAGCGTTCATGCCAGCCTTGAACCACTGCCCCGTTGGCGCTGAGCTGGATCAAACACTGCCGCGATCGTGCGGATCAGCCAGCGGCCCTGATCGGTCACGCAAATGCGCCCATCGGGTACCAGCTCAACCAATCCATCGCTGCTGATCAGGCCGCCGTCGGCCGGCGTTGCTGCATGGCGTAGAGGACGGCCGCACCGCCAGCGGCCACCACGAGCCCACCGCTGATGGCCAGGAACACCAGGGTCTGGAGCAGCAGCAGGAAGGAGCCCAGCGCTGAGAACGCCGTGATGCGGATCTTGGCTTTGATCAGCAGGCTGAGCAGCAGCAGCACCGTGGCCTTGAGGGCCAGCACCCTGGCGGCGCTGAGGGGGCAGAAAGGGTTGAGCAACACGAGGAGATCCCTGTTGCCCCCATGTTGGCGGCGGGGCGACGGGTGATGCAGGGGCCATGGGCATGACCGTGGCCCCGGGCCTCATTCCCCCAGCGCCTCGGCGACGGCCTGCTGGAACACCGCTTCTTCCGGTGTGATGCCGGTCCAGCGCTGGAAGATCTGCATCGCCAGCTGCACCAGCATCTCCACCCCATCCACCACCGCACAGCCCCGTTCATGGGCTGAGGCCAGAAACGGCGTGATCCGCGGGTTGGTGATCACATCCACCACCGTGCAGGCCGGAGCCACCGTGGACCATTGCAGCGGCACCTCCTCCAGCTCCGGCGCGCAGCCCAGGTGGGTGGCATTCATCAGCAGCGTGGTGCCGGCCGGCACCGCCACTTTTCCCTGCCAGGACTGCCAGACGGCCGGCACCCCACTGGCTCGCGTGACGGTGGCGGCCACCTCCTCTCCCTGCTCCTGCCGTCGGGTCACCAGGGTGAGATGGGCGGCCCCGGCCCAGGCCAGTTCCACCGCCATCGCCCGGCCGGCACCACCGGCCCCGAGCATCACCACCCGCTGCCCAGCCAGTGGAGTGACCTTCTCGATGGCCTTCACGACGCCTTTGCCGTCGTTGTTGTGGCCGATCAGCCGGCCGTTCTCGATCGTGACGTAGTTGGCAGCGCCGATCGCCGTGACCTCGTCGTCGACCTCGTCCAGCAGGGGGATCACCGCCACCTTGTAGGGAACGGTGATGGCCATCCCCCGGTAGCCAAGCGGCACCAGGGCCTTCACGGCCAGGGCCAGATCAGCGTCCGTGGCGATGTCGTTCTTCCAGAACTGCCACGGCAGGCCGTAGTGGGCGTACACCGCATCGAACAGGCGATCGATCGGGTTCTCGGCCACCGGATGGCCGAGCATGCCGGTCATCTGCTTCTGAGCGGGAATCACGTGGGCCAGGGCAGAGACCCCAGCTTGGCGCGATCGGTGCTCTCCGTTACAAGCCTGGCCCGCGCCTGAAGGCTGCAGGTGGCTTCAGGCGTCGACGGGGGTGACGCTGCGCAGGTGGAGCCAGCGCTGGAGCCTCAGTTGCAGCAGCTCTTCTGTGCGGAACTGATCCAGGGCCGGATGCCACCAGAAGCGCTGCAGCAGGCCGCTGCGCAGCAGCAACCCACTCACCTGGCCGCTCCTGCTGTCCCACTGCCAGTGCACCAGGGCCGCCGCGCTGATGCCGCAGCGCTGCTGCAGCTCCTGGTCGAGGGCTGCAGCGACAAACCGAGGCCGCAGCCGATCGCAGGTCTGCCCCTGGAGCAGGTGGTTGCTGGGTTGGGGAAGGGCCAGCACCCAGCAGCGCAGCCGCTCCAGCCAACCGCCTGCTGCCAGGACCGTGGGATGAAGTGCTGGAGCTGCCTGCATGGGTGCCGTTGCGTTTGATTCAGCTTGACCCTGATCGGCGGTAAGTGCCAACAACACCGTTACAGCAGCCCCGGAACGGATTGGCAGCGCCGGCAGATCCGCTGCGCGGCCGTGGAGGGCCTCCATCCGGAGGGTCTTCAGCTCCAGCGGGGTTGGGCACTGCTCACGGCTGGATCGCGGCGGAACAGGCCGTCGAGGTAGTGACGGGCAACGGAACGGTCCTGGCAGCCGTGCTGGAAGAGGAAGCCCGCCAGGGCGGACTGCATCAGGCGGTATTGGTCCCACTGGGGGTGATCGGCGATGAAGCCGGTCATCGCCTGGTGAAGATCCTCGGGAAATTCATTGACGACGCTCACGTAAGCGGGCGCATGGTCGGGCACCTGGCTCATCCGATTCGATCAGCGACTCCACCCATCACGCCACGGGGACACGGACAACGTCAAAGTGACGGAATCACTACGAGAAGATCGCGTCGCTCACTGGGATCAACTGGCGCAGAGGGCATCTGGGGCCCAGGAGACGCCGACCTGCCAGGCGTGCGACCAGCGGTCAAGGGGAAGATCCGATTTCCGCGTTTGGCGGCCCGAAACGTCGACGGCGTGCTGGGTCTTGCCCGGAACACCTGGGGAAAACGTGGCCTTTTCTTTGGGGAAACCGCCGAAAGTGTTCTGAAAAGTCGACTGCTCAGCGCTGCTGATCAGTTCAGTCCGGCAGCCACTCCCGCAAGCAGGCCGCGCCGGATCCGCTGCGCCAACGCAGCCAGCTCGGGCTGCTTGCTCCAATCACGGCGATGCACCAACAGCCACACCTCGGCGTTGATCGGGATCTCAAGGGGAATGGTGTCCAGCTGCAGGCCGGTGGCCTCCAGCTGCCGCCGCCAGCCGGGCGACACCAGGGCCTCCACCGGATTACCAGCCAGGCTCTGGGCCCAGCTGGCCGGTTTGTTGTAGCCACTGCGCAGGTGCAGCCCCGGCCTCTGTTGCTGGCGCAGTTCGCTGGCAACGGCCGCGCAGCAGTCGATGGGTGGCAGCAGCACCCCGCTCCATCGCGGCATCCCTGCACGGCAGCGGGGTTGGGCGGTTGCCCGCACCAGGCTCAAGGGCATCAATCCCAGGGGAACCAGCAGGCATCCATCCCAGGGAACGGGGGCTGCCTGGGCCGTCTCAAGGAGGGGCAGTTGGGGCACCAGCAGCCGCAGCTCCTGGCCGCAGACCAGGGCGCCATCGGCCACATGGCTGCGCACCAGCGCATGCCACTGCTGAACCGGTCGAAACCGCGCCGGCAGCGGCAGCAGCCCATCCACTCCTTCCAGGGCCCCACCCAACCAGCCATCAGGCGCAAGGCGAGCCACCCCCGCCTCCAGCCGGTGGCACTTGGCGGCCCGCCGCAGCAAGCGCAGACAGGGGCCATCGCCGCAACGCAGACCCTCCTGGGCATGACCGGGCTGGCGCAGCTGCACCCCCAGGTCTTGGGCGATACCGCGGCTGCGGCGACTCACCGTGGGCTGGGAGAGGTTGAGCAGCTCCGCGGTGTGCACGGTGCTGCCGGTGAGCTCGAGCAGATCGAGCATGCTCACGGCCTGCAGCAACGCAGGAGGTCGATAGGCAGCAATGCCAGCAGCCGGCGCCATGGCCTACAGGAGGTGACTGGGAGCAGCGTCCTCCGGCTATGCGGTTTCTGAATCAAATCTCCTGCGAAAGACGGCCTTCTTCCGGTGGAAACCGCTCAGTGGCTGACGCAACTTCATGCTTTTCGCTTGGGAGTCACGATGCAGCCATGGCAAGCCGCCGCAGGCTGGCCCGAAACTCGGGGCTGAGATACTTCTTACCGTGGGCAGATATTGAAAGCAAACTTTGCAGTGATCAGCACAATCATGACCACCACATATGCTGGTCCAGCCTAAAAACGTGCCATAGCACCGATTTTTGCCAGCTTGTCAGCCGTGAGTCCATCGAGCTCGTCTAGATGAAGGAGTTGATCTTTAACGAGACTTGCAAACACAAAAAGAATGCCATCCAACCTGAAGTCAAAGCGGCCCTCGATGTTGTGGCGCTCAATACTGAGAAAGTCATGCAGATCCCAAACCGCTTGGGCAGAGCTCAGCTGCTCTGACCGCGTTCTCACAGCGTTGATAAGCTGATGAATCGCCCGACCGTAGGCCCGCTCGAACGCTTGCTTGGCGATGCCCTGCTCGGTTTCGGACCAGCCCTCCAAAAGCGATTCGGCCATCACGGGATCATGCAGTGTAGTGAACGCTACTTGGCCCACCAGGTTGCTGCGAGGGCGGGATGGCAGCGCTTGACTGCCGGCAGCTCGTGCCAGGCCAGCCCGGGATTCTCGTGGTGCTCCCGGTGGTAGCCAAAGTGGAAGCACACCAGCAATGACAGCCAGATCGGGAGATCCAGGCTGTCGGGAACCCGGTTGCGGGCGTCTCTCTGGCGCCGGTGGGGCAGATAGGTACCAAAGATAAAAAGCTGCAAGGAGCTCAGCAGTAATGGCAGGGTGCAGAACAGCAAGACCTTGACCACGGCTGCATAGGCCAGAGCCAAACCACTCCAGATGCTGAGCAGGCCCGCCATCTGCCCGATCGACAGATAGCGCATCAAAAATTGGCAGTACCAATGCATGGCATTGACATGGGGGCCAGAAACAAAGTCTGGATCCAAGGCTGTGGCTGCAAAACGATGGTGACGCCAGTGGCTGTCACGACAGCGTCGGTAGGGCAAGGCTGCGTAAAGAGCCAAAGCGATCATTCCCAGACGATCATTCCATGAACGCCTTGAAGGCCAGAGCACCGCATGCATGGCGTCATGGCCAATGATGAACAGCCCCGTTTGAAGCTGGGTTCTGATCAGTACGCCGATAACCAGGGCCCACCATGAAATATCATGGAGATCCAATGATAAAAGGCTGACCAAGGAGATCAGCCAGCCCATCAGAATGGCAGCGGCAAGCTTCAGTCCCCTGGTGGCTCCTGGGCTGGCCGCCGCACCGATTGCGCTCAACGCGCGAACTTCAGAAGCTCAGCGGGCGATGCCAACAGATCAATGGCAACGAAGTAGATCTTGCCCTCGGGGTTGAGCAGGAAACGCCAGGCCACATTCATTCCAATTCCGGCACCAAACCAAGGAGTTTGCACTTTGCCGGTGACTTTCACCTGGGTGAAGCCATCTTCTGCAGGCTCAGCATAGCCCCGTTCGGGCAGAAGTTTTAGATTCTGACAATCTTCCCGGAAGAAACGGAGGATAGCCTGAGTTCCTACGATGGGCTTCTGGAAAGGAGGCTGCAATGCGCCATCAGGCAGAAACAGCGCAATCAGGTTGTCAAAATCATTGGCATTCAATAAATCCATATAGTTATTAACTGTCGGGTTGATAACACCCTCGATGAAGACCTTTTTTCGCATTTCCTCCGGAGTGGGAGGAATCACTGGTTCGGTCACGCGCTGGCCGGCACCTTTTTCCGGATCATAGCCCATATCCACCACGAAATTACGCAGCAATGTGATTTGCTGCCCTTGATCAACTTGCTTCAGGGATGCAAGCACGGCTGAGGCATTGGCAGACAACTGATAACCCTCGGGTATGGGAGCCACGAGCCCTGCGGCCATCCACTCACCGAGCTGATACCAAAAGCCCAGCTTGATATTCACAGACCACAGGGAGTAGGTGCGGCCAATCGGTGTATCGGCACGGTTAGCCAGATCACACATCACCTGACTCTGCTGCGGGAAGCCCATCGCCTTGATCTCGTTCAGCGTCCGCTCGGCGAACTGCATCCGCGCTGCTGCCGGGGCAGCCACCGTGATGGTGGTTCCCATCTCGAGATAGGCGTACCAGATCAAGGCGAGCTGGTCTTCCGCGCTCAGGAGCTGAAACCGGGCCGTGATGGCCGGGACCACGTCTGCGGTTCGCGTTTCAGGAAAAATCTGCGAAGCCCGCTCAAGCGTGAACATGGAAACCAGTCGTGGTGAAGGTTTGTTTCAGACTGTAGCCCCCTGGGCGACGCTCTGGGCCTGTTACGGGTATTGAGCAGCTCAAGAGCCGCGTATCCGCCCATGCTCCACCGCGGACGCGACTGAGACAGAGCCGCAGACAGAGCAGCAGGCAGAGCAGCAGCAACTGCCGCTGGTCACCACCGTTGATCAGTGCAAAGCCCTGGGCCCTGCGGACTTGGGGCGCAACGCAGGGGGCGACGCCAATGGCTAAAATAGTTGAGCTAAATTGGGCCCAAACAGAACAACTGAACCCGAGAAGACCATTAAATTACGACACGGCTTTTGCTCCATATCTTGCAACTAGTAATAATTTAGCGCCGTTAACTTTTGACAGGGTATCAAAAAGCCCGCCTTGCGGCGGGCAGCAGCTCAGCAGGGGCTGGGCTTGGGATTGCACTTACCCCAATCAATACTGATCTTAGGGATGTAAATCTCCGGCAGTTTGATCACGGGAAGGCAGGGGGTGGGCAGCTTAGGCATGCAGGGGAGCTTGGGGCTGCAAGACTTGGGCATACACCAGTTGCCGCCCCGCAGGGCTTCAGCATCGTGATCACTCAGGGAGTTGAAGTGGGTCATCGTCATCGTGAGAATGAAGTCCGAAAGGACAACCCCACCTTGAAAACAATCGACTGCTCAGCCCGCCATCGGGCGCATTCGCTGCAGGGTCAGCACGCTTTTGCCGAGCTCAGTTCCACAGCGGCCCAAACAGGATCGGCATGCGGGTGGGCTGGGCCTGGGGCGATTGGCTCCACTTCACCTGACAGCTGAAGCCGTAGCCCTGCTGGTCAGTGAACTGACGCACCTTCATGGTGGTGACCGTCGCGCCCTGGGGCACCAGATACTGGGCCTGGTTACAGGCATCCACCTCCGATAGCCGAGAGCTGTAGTTCGCCCAGTCGGCACGGGCAGCAGCTGGAGCCAGCACCGCCGTGGTGGCGGCGACCAAGGCCAGCAGGGATGGGCGGTGGATCACAGCAAGGTTCAGCGCCAATGGGCCCTGTTTAGCGCGGAATGCCGCCCGATCAACCATGCAGCCGCTGGAACCAGAGGCCAGCCAGCTGCCACGACGACCAAAGAAAAGCCGCCAGGAAGAGCCAGTTCAGCCAGGCGGGACGCTGGGGCTTGTCGGTCATGGCACTGGATCAGGGATAGCGGTTGGGTACGAAGAACTGCTCCCAGCAGGGGGCGCTCCCCGTGCTTCAGCTTCGGATGCGGCGGCGACCTCAGTGCAGGGTGCTCGGCGGCGGGGGCGGCAGCAGCGCCTTCACCAATCGCACCAGACCAGCCACCAGGAGCACCAGAGCTCCCAAGGCAGCGGCCACCAGCGCCACCACCCCCAGCAGCTGCAGCACGCCCATGCCGAACCGGCTCAGCCCGCTGATCAGGTTGGCGATCGCATTGCTCACCAGCAGCAGGGTGTCGAGGCGCTCGGGCAACTGCAGCAGCGCCACCAGAAGTCCGGCTCCGGCGGCCAGCAGCAGCACACCGGTTCCGAACAGCTTGAAGCGCGTCTGACGGCGCCGCCTGCGCAACACGCGGCGGGCCTGGGGGGCCGCGCGCGGCAGCTGCAGAACGCGACGGCGATCGGGACTCATGCCTCCAGGTTGTATCCGGCGCCCCGCATCCAGCGCTCGAACTCCATCAGCACGAGCTCATTCGGACAGTCGATCAGCGAGAGATCCGCCACCGTGCAGTCCCCCTGGCCGCCGTGATGCAGCGAGAGGTGGAAGTTGTCGCCGCTGAGGCCGCACACCTCCGGATCGCTGCGCACCACCACGTTGAGCGTGGCACCGAGACGGGCCACACGGATGCGCAGTTGCGACCAGCTCATCGTCGTCATGGAATCAGTGTCTGGGGTGGGCGTCGCGCGTCAAGGGCTCGTGCTGGATTTCGGTTCGGCCGGGGTGGCCGGCGCCTCAGCAGCAGGGCGGGCCGCGGGCTGGTTGCCAGGCAGGGGGCGGGGCACCGGCAGCAGCAGCCCCACACCAGCCACCAGGGCCAGAGCCACGGCCCCACCGAGGGGAGCGGCGATCCGCTCCAGCAGGGGCCGGCGCTGCTCCAGCTCGCGGGCCCGCAGCGGCAGAGGCTCGGGCACGGGGATCGGCAGCTTCAGGCGTGGGTCCTGGCGCAGCTGATCCAGCACGCGCACCAGATCGGCCAGCTCGGCGTCATCGAGACACACCGTGAGCGGCGGTGTGTCGGGCTGGGAGCTGCGCAGCAGCAACTGGTGGCCGCCTTCGAGATGGGGCGCGATCTCCGCCGGATCGGGTGCGGCACCGAACGGGCGCTGCACGCCGCTGATCAGATAGCGCGCATAGGGCAGCACCACCGCCATCAGGGCCTCAAGATGCTCCTTGCGGCCCTCCAGCTCCGGGCGACCCGCCCACTGCAGGCTCCAGCCGGTGAGGATGCCCACGGCATCGGCGCTGTGGCCCGCCGAGACGTCAGGGAAACCCTCCACCTGCAGGCGGCAGCTGATCTGATCGAAGCGGAGGGTGGTCTTCATGCGGGAGGCGGGCAGGGCATCAGGCTGCCGCATCGAGCAGGCTGGCCCGCAGCCGCTCCACGCCGCCTGGGCCGGCGGCCAGGGCCAGGGTCTGGATCAGCTGACGGCGCTGGCCGAAGCCGGCCTCCGGATCCAGCAGGGCATGCACGGCGCCGCGCCGCGGATTCATCCGCTCCTTCACCAGTTCAGCCAGTCGCGCCTGGAACAGACCCCAGCGCTGCTGCGTGATGTCGGGCGGCTCGGCGGAGGTGAGCAGGGCTCGCAGCAGCGGATAGAGGCGATCGGCCATGGCGCAGAGAATGCGGATCAGCGCCTCGGATTCAGCGGGCGCCAGCGCATCGCGGCGGGTGGTGCGGCGCAGGGGGTTGGTGCAGCGGCGTTTCCAGAACTCCACCCGGTTGGGGAACAGCGCGCTGAAACCCAGCTGCTCGCTCATCCAGAGCATGGCCTCACCGCCGTTGAGGTCGAGGGCCTCGACCGCCAGCAACAGCAGATCGAGACGCTCCAGTCCCCGACGCGGCAGGCGCGTCGCCGACGCTGGCGTGGGGTCGGACGGCGGAGCGTCGAGAGCTTCAGGCATGGCTGCGATGATGCCAGCACACCGCGGCAGCGTCACGTTCATGGGCAGCACATCGGCCTCCAGTGCTGTGGATCTGCGCCAGCTGGTGCGCGATGTGCCCGATTTCCCCAAGCCGGGCATCCTGTTTCGCGACCTCACCCCCCTGATGCGCGATCCCGAGGGCTGGCAGGAGGTGATCCGCCAGCTGGCGGCGGTGTGTGAGCGGCTGCAGCCCGACCTGATCGTGGGCATCGAGTCGCGCGGGTTCATCGTGGGCACCGCCCTGGCCACCGCAATGCGGCTGGGCTTTGTGCCGGTGCGCAAGCCCGGCAAGCTGCCCGGCGAGGTGACCGGGGTGGATTACGCCCTGGAGTACGGCACCGATCGGCTGGAGATCCACAGCGATGCCCTGGCCGGTGGCCAGCGGGTGCTGGTGATCGACGATCTGCTGGCCACCGGCGGCACCGCCGCCGCCTGCGCCCAGCTGGTGGCCGCGGCGGGCGGGCAGCTCTGCGGCTTCGGGTTCGTGGCCGAACTGGCGGCCCTCGATGGCCGCAGCCGGCTGCCCCAGGAGCACCCGGTGGAATCGCTGATTATTTACAGCTGAGTCTGGCGGTCCTGCCAGCTGAGCACCTGATCCAGCTGCTCCAGGCTGATCAGGCCGAAGCGCCAGAGCACCGCCGGCAGCGGCGCCTGCTCCAGCTCGGCCTGGCGCAGTCCCAGGGCCACGGCGCTCTCGCTCAGCCCGAGCTGCTGGCGCAGAAAGCGCAGCAGCCCATCCGAAGGCGGCGGCTGGGGGGTGGTGGCATGCACCATGGCTGGCTCAGGGCAGGGCCAGACCATCGGTCATGACCATCAGGCTGAGGCGTCGCGCCGCAGCCAGACGCGCCAGCAGGGCGAGACTGAGCCGGCGGAGCGGCAGCAGCACGGGGGAGCGGTTGGAGAACAGCCGCACCAGCAGATCCGTGAAAACCAGTGTGGCGATCAGATCCGGCCAGCGCCGCCGCGCATAGGCCGCAGGCAACGCCTTCAGGGCCAGGCGTCCGCTGGCGGCCCGCTGGGCCAGACGATGCAGCACGGCCACATCCCGCCAACACAGATTGAGCCCTTGGCCGCCCACGGGATGGCAGCGGTGGGCGCTTTCCCCCACCAGCACCGCGTTGCCGCACTGGAGCCGGCGAGCCAGCAGCAACTGCAGCGGGAAGGCGCGCTGGCTGTCGAGCAGGGCATCGGGCTGGAAACGGCGGGGCAGGGCACCGGCCACCGCATCCAGGAAGCCCGTGGCATCGAGCCGCTCCAGCTGGCGGCAGCGCCGCTCCGGTGCGCTCCACACCAGCTGCACCTGCCGTCCCCCCAGGGGCAGCACGGCGAACGGCCCCTCGGGGCGAAACAGCTCCCAGGCCTGATCAGGGGCGCTGCCGCGCAGCTCCACCTGGGCGGTGAGGCAGTTCTGGCCATAGGCCAGCTGCCACACACCGATGCCGAGAGCCTCGCGGGTGGGGGAATGGGGCCCGTCGGCAGCCACCAGCAGATCGGGCGCTTCGCCCTGGGGATGGGCCTGGAGCGCAGCCGCCTCGGCGCCCAAGGCCAGGGTGATCGATGGCCGGGCCTCGGCCTGCTCCAGCAGCAGGGCCATCAGGGGCTGGTGCTGGCCGATCCAACCCACCGCCGCGCCGGGCTGAGCAGCGCGGCGCGGCCCCAGATCGGCCATGGCGAAGGGGACCTGTCGGCGCAGGGCCAGGTCGCAGAGCTCGAGGCGACGGAAAGGCACCAGCAAAAGCTCCACCTGGCTCCAGAGCCCCAGCCGCTGCAATAGCCGCTGGCTGGAGTGGGTGAAGGCATAGGCCCGGGAGCGCTCCACCAGTTGCTGACGCGGCTGGGGGTCGAGCAGCTGCACCCGCCAGCCGGCATCGGCCAGGGCCAGGGCCGTGAGCGCGCCAGTGGGACCAGCACCATGCACACGGGCCAGGGGAGCGGCAGACGGGGTCAAGAGCGGCAGAAGGCGGAGCGGAAAGCCATAAAAAAGCCGCAGCCATTGTGCTGCGGCAGGGCTGGGGGAACGGTTGGCTGCGGCCTGGTGAGAGGGCGGCGATCAGCCGATGCCCAGCAGACCGCGGGTGAAGGCTTCACCGCCAAGGGCGAACTCGGTGGCCAGCAGGGCAATGAAGCCGAGCATGGCCATGCGGCCGTTGAGCTTCTCAGCGCGCTCATGGAAGCCCCAGCCGCTCTCGGCACTCACCACTTCCATGCGGGGCTCAGCGGCGAAGGCATTGAGACGACCGCCGTCTTCGGTGGTGACGGTGGCGCCGCGGATCACGGGAGCACTGGGATTGGCCTGGGTCATGCCTGATCTCCTGGTCGGTTGTAAAGCAATGTTAACGCACGTCAAGCTGTTTTGAGCGCCGCGGCGGGAGCGGCCCGCCGGCGCGCTGGCCGATAGCCGCTGGCCGCTGGCCGCTGGCCGCTGGCCGATTCATACCGCAGGAGGCTGCGAAATCGACCGAATTGAATTCCGTACGGTCCGTACGGAATGCCAACACCCGCAATCGCCACCCAGCCATCACCGCCCTGCCGCCACCAGCTGCCGGCGCTCGCGCGGGTTCTCAGCGCAGCCGCTTGAGGCAGAGCTCCTCGAAAGCCGGCCGCAGCAGGAAGGGATACTCGCCCACCCAGAGCTTGAGCTGGGGGATCCAGGCATCGCTGAGGGCACCGATGCGGGAGAAATCCTTGCGCTCGCTCAACACCAGACAGCGCACCACCATGCCCCGGCGAATCGCCTTGTGCTTCTTGTCGTAGGGGAAGCGCAGCTGGCCGAGGTAGCCCTCATCGTCTTCCAGTTCCAGGCACAGCCAGGTGCGGCGGTTCTCCACCAGCTCTAGGCGGCCCTGCTTGTCGGTGGTTTCCTGGCGCCCTTCAATCAGCTCGCGGGTGAACAGATCGGCCACCTCACCCTCAAAGATCGCCGCCGCCGGATAGCGGCGCAAGGTGGCGTTCCTGCGGCTGGCCTCCACGATCGGGCCCCAGAGCACATAGAGCAGAAACACCACGCCGATCACCAGGAAGATCGGGCCGGCCTGGCTGGAGAACAGCAGCGTCTGGCTGATCAGCAGGGTGATCACCCCGCCGATCACCGAGATGAACAGGCGCTGCAACAGCCTCTGGGGGCTGCCGCTGCAGGCGTTGAACTGGGGGCCGGTGGCCACCGCCGGAATCAGGCGGGGCAGCTCACCGGGGCGCAGGGGGATCAGCATCGAGGCCCCCGGCTTACAGCAACCGCTCCAGGCCGTACACCAGGCCGCCCAGCTGGCGCACCTTGCGCACAGTGAGCAGCACCCCAGGCATGTAGGCCGAGCGGTCGATCGTGTCGTGGCGGAGGGTGTAGGTTTCGCCCGGTGCACCGAACATCACCTGCTGGTGGGCGACCAAACCGGGCAGGCGAATGGAGTGCAGGCGCAGACCACTCGCACGCTGGCCGCCGCGGCAGCCCGTGAGGGTTTCGTGCTCCTCCACCTGCTGGGGGTTAAAGCTCTTGCCCAGCTCCTCCATCAGTTCAGCCGTTTTGATGCAGGTGCCGCTGGGGGCATCAGCCTTGCGGTTGTGGTGCAGCTCGGTGAGCTCGGCGTCGTCGTAGAAGCGGGCGGCGGCGGCGGCGGCCTGCTGCAGCAGCACCATGCCCACCGAGAAGTTGGGGATCACGGCCCCACCCATCGATGCCTTCTCGGCAAAGGCCGCCAGATCTGCGAGCTGCTCGGGCGAAAGCCCCGTGGTGCCGATCACCGGATGCACGCCGTAGGCGATGGCGCCGCGGGTGTGCTCGTACACCACAGAGGGATGGGTGAAATCCACCAGCACCGCGCCACCACCGGGGCCGCTCTGACGCACGCTCTGGCTGGCCTGGCAGAGACAGCCCTCGAAATCGCTGGTGATCGCCACCTCCAGCTCCCCGAGCCCCAGCTCCAGCCCCGCGTCAGCGCCCTCCTTACCCGGGGTGGTGTCGATGGCACCCACCAGCTCGCAGTCGGTGGCGTTGGTGACCGCCTTCACCACCTCGGCGCCCATCCGGCCCAGGGCACCGGCCACCACCACCGGGATGGGCTGGGGGGATGGGCTGGCGGTCATCGGGCAAGTCACGGCGTGGGGCTGAGCCTATGGCGCATCACGGCGTGTGATCCCCACTCGCACAGGGGCTGGGCCGTTCGTAGGCTGCTTCACATTGCTCAAAAAAGCGCGCATGTTCACGCAGGTCCGTTCCGCCAGCCGTCGGGTCAGCCCTGCCGCCTCCCACAGCGGAGCCGTGATGCGTGCGGTGTATGTGGTGCTGGAGCCCCAATACCAGAACGCCCTCACCCAGGCGGCTACCTCCCTCAACGATCAGAACGGGCCACTGGCGATCGATCTGAGTGGCTACCTGATCGAGGAGCTGCGCGACCCGCAGAACTACGCCGATTTCTGCGACGACGTGGCCAACGCCGATGTGTTCATCGGCTCGCTGATCTTCATTGAGGATCTGGCCCAGAAGGTGGTGGAGGCGGTGGCGCCCCACCGCGAGCGGCTCAAGGCCGCCGTGGTGTTTCCCTCCATGCCGGAGGTGATGCGACTCAACAAGCTGGGCACGTTCTCGATGGCCCAGCTGGGCCAGAGCAAGAGCGCCATCGCCGGCTTCATGAAAAAGCGAAAGGAGGCCGGCGGTGCCGGCTTCCAGGACGCGATGCTCAAGCTGCTCAACACCCTGCCCACGGTGTTGAAGTATCTGCCGGTGGAGAAAGCGCAGGACGCGCGCTCCTTCATGCTCAGCTTCCAGTACTGGCTGGGCGGCACTCCGGACAACCTCCGGAACTTCCTGCTGATGCTGGCCGACAAGTACGTGTTCCCCAGGGGCGACACGGATCGGCCCGAGCTGGAAGTCGCTGAGCCCGAGGTGTTCCCCGACCTGGGCATCTGGCATCCCCTGGCGCCGGGGATGTTCGAAGACCTCAAGGAATACCTGAACTGGAGCGCCAGCCGCGGCGACCTCAGCGAGAAGGCGCGCAAGGGCCCGGTGATCGGCCTGGTGCTGCAGCGCAGCCACATCGTGACCGGCGATGAGGCCCACTACGTGGCCGTGATCCAGGAACTGGAGTTCCGCGGCGCCACCGTGATCCCGGTGTTCTGCGGCGGGCTGGATTTCACCAAACCGGTGAATGCCTTCTTCTACGACCCGCTCAATCCCGAGGTGCCGCTGGTTGATGGGGTGGTGAGTCTCACCGGTTTCGCCCTGGTGGGCGGCCCGGCCCGGCAGGACCACCCCAAGGCAATTGAAGTGCTGAAGAAACTCAACCGCCCTTACATGGTGGCGCTGCCGCTGGTGTTCCAGACCACCCAGGAGTGGGAGGAGAGCGACCTGGGCCTGCACCCGGTGCAGGTGGCCCTGCAGATCGCCATCCCCGAGCTCGATGGCGCGATCGAGCCGATCGTGCTCAGCGGCCGCGACGACGCCACCGGCAAGGCCCACACCCTGCAAGACCGGGTGGATGCCATCGCCGAGCGCGCCATTCGCTGGGCCTCGCTGCGGATCAAGCCCCGCGCCGAGAAGAAGCTGGCGATCACGGTGTTCAGCTTCCCCCCCGACAAGGGCAACGTGGGCACCGCCGCCTACCTCGATGTGTTCGGCTCGATCTTCCGGGTGCTGGAAGAGATGAAGGCCAAGGGCTACACGATCGAGAACATGCCCCGCAACAGCAAGGCCCTGATGGATGCCGTGCTGAAGGATCCCGAGGCGCTGGAAGGGGCGCCCGAGCTGGCGATCGCCCACCGGATGAGTGTGGCCGAGTATGAGCGGCTCACACCCTATTCCGAGCGGCTGGAGGAGAACTGGGGCAAGCCCCCCGGCAACCTCAATTCCGACGGCACCAACCTGCTGATCTACGGCCGCCACTTCGGCAATGTGTTTGTGGGCGTGCAGCCCACCTTCGGCTACGAGGGCGACCCGATGCGGCTGCTCTATTCCCGCAGCGCCAGCCCCCACCATGGCTTCGCCGCTTATTACACCTACCTGGAGAAGGTGTGGCAGGCGGATGCGGTGCTGCACTTCGGCACCCACGGCTCGCTGGAGTTCATGCCGGGCAAGCAGATGGGCATGAGCGAAACCTGCTACCCGGATTCACTGATCGGCGCCCTGCCAAACCTCTATTACTACGCCGCCAACAACCCCAGCGAAGCCACGATCGCCAAGCGACGCGGTTACGCCGAAACGATCAGCTACCTCACCCCGCCCGCCGAGAACGCTGGTCTTTACAAGGGCCTCAAGGAACTGGGCGAGCTGGTGGGCTCCTACCAGCAGCTGCGGGAAGGCTCCCGCGGCGTGCAGATCGTGAATGCGGTGGTGGAAACGGCGCGCCAGTGCAACCTCGATAAAGACGTGGCCCTGCCGGAGGTGGATGCGGCCGAGCTGAACCTCGATGAGCGCGACGGCGTGGTGGGCGCGGTGTATCGCCAGCTGATGGAGATCGAGAGCCGGCTGCTGCCCTGCGGCCTGCACACCATCGGCAAGCCGCCCACCGCCGAAGAGGCGATCGCCACCCTGGTGAACATCGCGGCGCTGGAGCGGCAGGAAGAGGGAATCCGCTCGCTGCCGGGCCTGCTGGCCGAAAGCCTGGGCCGCACGATCGAGGAGGTGTATCGCGGCAACGACGAGGGCGTGCTGGCGGATGTGGAACTCAACCGCCGCATCACCGAAACCAGCCGCGCCGCGGTGGGCGCGATGGTGCGCAGCGTGACCGGCGCCGATGGCCGGGTGACCCTGCGGCGCAACTTCGGCTGGCTGTTTGACCTGCTGGCCCAGTTCGGCTTCAAGTTCCCCAGCCCCTGGCTGCGGGCCTGCTGTCAGGCCGGCTTCGTGAGCATTGATGCCGGCGAGCTCGACAAGCTGTTCGGCTATCTGCAGTTCTGCCTGGAGCAGGTGTGCGCCGACCAGGAGATGCAGAGCCTGCTGAAGGCGCTGGACGGTGAATATGTGCTGCCGGGCCCCGGCGGCGACCCGATCCGCAATCCCGGCGTGCTGCCCAGCGGCAAGAACATCCACGCCCTCGATC
>VFQS010002205.1_pt1 | contig 16437 bp, 38 predicted proteins | sample 3512361 | NCBI WGS metagenome assembly VFQS01 (sample SAMN10412375, study PRJNA504923) | tailings metagenome | isolation source: Relicate 1 Philex TSF3 active mining | place: Philippines
TTGACCATAGCCCCAAAATGTAATATGTTTGGGGTGTTGGTCTAGTCACTAGGACTAGAAAATTAGGGATAGGATAAATGTAATGGATACAAAACAATTAAGTTGTGCCGAGCGTATCGGTGCAGAGTTGAAAGACAGAGCCGAATATATAAAGGGGCTTATGGATAGGCAAGATGACGAGGCTTATCAAGAATTAGCCGAGTTACCTTTAGGTATTGAAACTAAGCAAGAAACTACTATTACGCTTAGTTTTGGTGGTCCTGCCGATTATTTGCATATCACGCACGATGAGGGCGAGGTGTTGCGTGTGGTTTATCGTTTCTCTGATTGGTTTGATACGGCAATAGAGGAATTAGACGAGTCTAGTCCTCTATGGGATTATGCTGAATATATTGTAGAAAATAATTACATTTAATCGGTTAAGTTTAGCCCTAATCGGTGAGTGTTAGGGCTATTCTTAGCCACTTAAATTAAGTGGTGAGATAGGACGGGATAGTATGGAAACTAAGAACGGATATTACACGCGTATAACGGGGGCTTATGTTTGTTATACTTGTGGGCATTTGTGTGACCCTGAATTACACGGCGAGGAGAGTGACAATGCGTAACGATAGCGTAAAACTGACCACTCTAGGGGAAACAATTTATCTAATAGGGATAGGTTTGTCTGGGGCTGTGGTTTTGTTTGGTGGTATTAGATTGTTTGGGCTGTTGGTGGTTAAGACGGCGCAACTATTAGGGCTAGTTTAGGTTTTATTGACACGAGGGTCACGCGCCCCCTAACGCGTGACTCTCAACTTATAGGGACGGGATAGTGTGAGAGACCAAAAATTACAGGATTATTTAGAGGTTAAGAGGCGCGATGACGGCGCGTGTTATGTTATTTATTGTCAAAAATGCGAGACGATTACTTATTGTGTGTCTGCGCGTGGCAATATGTTTTTTAAAGAGGCTACTAAATTGGCGCGTAAGCATAGGTGTGTGTAATTTGTTATCAAATTGTTATGTGAATATGCTTGACAGGCGTGACGATAGCGTATTAGGTTAGGTTTCGTGACCAATGGGTGGTTACGATTTAGTAAAGGACGGGATAGCAAGATGATACAGATAAAAACTCACGCAGATTTTAAGCGTGTGTTGAAAAATAAAAATGTTTTATTGGAAACATTATCTTTAGCAAATAATGTTTCTGGTGGTAGATTAAATGTTGGCGATATTCGTTATATAAATATTGCCGATACTACAGGTATTTATCTTAAAAAGTTTGATGATGTTTCTAATACTCGTGGCTCTTTCTTAGGCTATGATAAGGCTTCGGATTGGGTTTTTAGTAATGATGTTGTTAGTCATAAGTGTGGTTATTCTTATCGTCTTATTGAAAAGGTAGGTGCATAATGAAAGAGGCATATTGTATTTGTGGTTTCTGTAATTGTGATAACGATTTACAAAACTATGATGTTGATGTTTTTGTTTGTGACGCTTGTGTGTCTCAATGTTATGTGGCTCGTGGTGTTGAGGTGAGTGCGTAATGATTACAGAGAAAGACATAATCAAATATAAGAAAGCCATAGATAAGGTGTGGATACCTACTGATAATTCTAAGGATAGTCAAGTGTGGGGCGAGATGTTTGACTATTTTGATTATCTTTTAGTGACAGGTAGGTATGATGATTAACGATTATTGTGATGATTGTAACGCGCCTATGGTTTGGTGTGTTTGTGGTGATGATGTATGAACGCTAAGTGTGACGAGTGTGGACGCGTATTTAATCTATTCAATGATGACGATATGCAAGAGTTAGAGTATGGTCACGATTGCGAGGCTTACTGATGAACGATTTAGATGACGCTTTCACTTGCCATAATTGGTCTTGGACATTTGTTTGCGTAGTTTGCGAGCAAGAGGAGTTTGATAAGGCTATGCACGATAATTATCAAGACCACTATGTAGATATAGCCGAAAGAGAATACGAATACGAAACGAAAGGGATAGAAAATGGAAAAAGAATATAAAGTAGTAGTTAAGTTAGGTGAAGAGGTATTTAATTTAGAGGCTGAAAGTGAAGAGCAAGCGTTAGATTTTGCTAAACAAACTATCGCCGAAGAATATAATGGGTATCTTTCTGATAGTGCAGAATACTATGTGGAAGAGGTTAAATAGTGGACAAGACGATAGAGGAACGCTTAGACAGGCTTGAGGCTATGCTTAGGTTTGTTATTCGTGAACTTACTTATATTCCAGAGACGAATAGTATGCCAGAAAAGCCTAACATTGTGAGGATTAAATGAGTTTCAAAATAACATCTGTTGTTACTATGATGATTGACGCTATGGACGAGGACGAGGCGTTAAGCATAGCCGAAGATAGGTTAGTTGAGATTGATATTAAACTTGGTATGTTTTCTAACTGGTCTGACCCTATGGTTGAGGACGAGGTTGAGGACGGCTATGACGATTTCAGATAAACAGGTTTGTGCAATATGCAATAAGGATTGGTATTGCACTTGCAGTAACGAGTGTAACAAAGAGGAGACAAAGTGAATACTCTGTATGCAAAAGTAGTTAATGATAACTATTTATGTTTAGATTGTGGAACAGAACTTGACGGAGTTTTAGTTGATGTTGCACAAGAAAGAAACGAATATGAATATGTTTGTAATGTTTGTAATAATAGAAAGGAAAGTATATGAGTAATTGTATTACTTGCAAGAATAAAAAAGATAGTTTTAGTATTGAGTGGGATTATGCTCAATGTGAAACTTGTGCAACAGAGGAGTATGTTAATGACGCAAGATGAACTTGATGAGATGAGTTTCCCCGAACTTATCAAGGCTATGATGGACGCGTGTGACAAGGTTATTGAGGCGCGTAATGATAGTTGAAATAATAATATCTATCGGTTGTCTTATTCTTGGTTATCTTGTTTGGGGGCAGAGATGAAACCCCCGAAACATATTATTAAACTAGGTAAGGACGCTGTTAATTTGTGGAAACTACAACAAGTATTGGGGAAACGAAATGAAAAAACTGACAAGGACAATACCTGATTGGACGGGGGCGTTATGTGCGCAAACCGACCCAGAGTTATTCTTTCCTGACAGAACTAATATAAGTAACGGATATTTGGCGAAAAAGATTTGCGCGAAATGTCCGTTGATAGATAAGTGTTTAGATTATGCCCTTGACCATTGGGATATTCAAGGTATTTGGGGTGGCACTAATGAGACACAGCGTTGGCAGTTGAGGGCTAGGCGTAATAGGGAAAGGAAAGCGTGTTAGAGTTTAAGTTTATTTTGGGTATGGTAATTGTTGGTATTGGTTTTGCTCTTATGTTGCCACCGAAAAATGTTGTACAAAATGTTGTACAAAATAAAAAAGTTTATTCACCTGTTAAAACAGCAGGCGTGACGATAAAGCAACACACACCAGAAGAATATGCTCAACTTATGGTGAGTGAGCAGGAGTATGAGGCGTTGTTTGAGTTGATTATGTTGGAGTCTAGTTGGCGTCCTGATGCTAAGAACCCTAAGTCTAGTGCGTACGGGTTGGGGCAATTACTTGACCAGACTTGGGATTTGGTTGGTATTGAGAAGAGTAGTAATTTTAAGATACAACTTATTGCTACACATAAGTATGTTATGGATAGGTATGGGTCTTGGCAGAAGGCTTTAGAGTTTAGGAAAACTAATGGCTACTACTGAAATACTTTTAAGTAATGGTACGAGAATATATTTTGGTCGTGGAAAGTTTGACGACTGGTGTATCTATGTTGAGGGACAGGACGGGACAATAGATTATCCGTTAGATTCTTGGTATTTTGACGAGTTGCAGAAACTTGATGAGCCTGAACATATCTATAAGGATTTTTGTTTGATTTATGATGTGACTACTAAAAGGTTTTCACCTATTGTGGCTATGACTTGTAAAGCATTGGCTGTTAATCATAAGAATTGGGAATTGTTGGAGTTGATTTATAGTATTCTATATATGGGTATGATTGCTGAGGAAAATAAGGAGAATAGTATATTGGGTAAGAGGATTAAGAGGCTTGGTATGTATCAAACTCTTATAGATAATATGCCTGCCGAGGTGTCTGCTAATTTTAGTAGGGGTATGGGTTGGCAGTTGATTGATGAGGAGTGTAAGAAACGTGGCTTCTGATTTGTGGCTAGTAATACCGACAGGGACTAGGACACAATACTTGAAAAATATTTTTGATGAGTGTGATGTTGAGCCAAGTAAACGTGTTCTTGTGAGAACTGTTGACGCACCTGATATTGAGAACGCTATCAATTTGAAGTATGAGGGTGAGTTTAATATACAAAAATGGTGGAACTTTGGTATAGATTATGCGCGTGAACGTGGCGCAGAATATGTGGCTGTGTTGAATGATGATGTGCAAATATTGTCTAATCCTTTGCGCCGTATCGCAGAGGTGATGAAAGCAACAGGTGCAACGCTTGGTTATCCGTTTCCGTTTACTGGTCACGTGTGTGGATATTGTTGGGTGTTAGACTTAAAGTCTAATATTAGGCTTGATGAGAACTATAAGTGGTGGTATGGTGATAGGGATTTAGATTTACAGGCACGTAAAGTTAAAGGTGTTGTTCACGTTCCTGCTATGGTGCGCCATATTCACGGCAACGAATTGACCAGTAGTAATCCTGAACTTATGGAGATTACTAGATTAGATGAAAAATATTTTACAGAAAAGTGGAAGACTTAAACCCAAGTACCTTTATATTTTATGAGGTAATCGTTTTCTAATACTAGGTTTATTCTTCCGTGTCTTTCTTCTGTGCCTTTAGCGTTGTGGTCTGAGAATTGTGGGAACATTGTGGGGAATGCTTCATAGTTTCTGTATTCGTTATGCCATTCAACTTCGTACCTTATTGAATCTTCTTTAGTTGATACTCTTGGTATTGTTAATCTGTCTAATGTTTTACGTGAATAAATACCCATATACATACCAAATTGTACAGGACAATTAGATAATGCTACTGATGTTTGTAAGTCCCAGCCGTCTTGTAAAAACTTTGGGTCTTTGATTACAACAGAGTCTTGTAAGAACCAGAATCTGTCCCAGTTTGTGTTCTCGTATGCCCATTTGATTTTACCTAATTCAAAACCATAGTCGGAACGTATTGTTACTGGTATTGTTTTGAAAGATTTAAGGCAGTCTGTTAGCCAGTGTTCTCGTTCTGGTGATGTGGCTATGAGTATGTTCATATTCTTGTTTTTATTTCTGTACTTGATATACCTTGTGTGTATGGTATGTACATTAAAGATATACCTAATTCATCTAACCAGTCTTGTGTGAAGTCCATTTGTTTGTAGTAATCTTTACGTGCCCAATCACTACCGATAGCAATAATGTCTGGTTTAGATATTAATATTGCTGGTTTAGAGTCAACACCACCACTGTTCCATATAACTTGGTCAACATATTTACAGGAAGATATAACATCGTAGCGTTCTTTGTCGCTACATACTGGTGCTTTACCTTTGTATTCTTGTATGAAACTATCTGTGTTTAAAGATACTATTACTTGTCCTGATATGCCTGCTACTTCGTGGCATTGTTTAAGAAAGTTTACGTGTCCTGCGTGGAATAAATCAAATGTTCCACCAGTGTAGACTCTTAAACCCAAGGTGATTCTCCACCGAGATGTTTACTCATCTGTTTTATTGCTGTGTTTATTTTACGGCTGATTGTTGATTTGTCTACATTAAAGTATTCACCTATTTGTTCAAGTGTCATTTGGTCTTCATAGTGCATACGTATCATTGTGTATACTTCTATTGTTAAATGTTTTAAAGCGTTACGCATATCATACATTGAGACTAGGAATGTTCCTGCTGTTGCCGGGTCTCCTCCACCTGATGAAACGTATTCACTGGCTGGGTCTTTAGTTATTATTTCATCACTGAATACGAGTGGTAGTAGTTCTTCTATTAGTCCTGTTGAATAGTATGCTTCATCGTGTACAGAGTAGCCAAGTTTTTTTGCTTTCTCTTTACGACAGTATCTGTCTGCCATACGGTTGAATGTTTTTGCTACACGTTTGATACCTATACGATATTCTTGTTTACTTAATTCTGGTGATAACCATTCTTGTATTTTGTCTTGTCGTTTCAACGACCATTCTAGTAGTTCTTGTTTGATGTCGTCTGGTTCTGTGTAGCCTTTATAGTTTTTCCATATTGTGTATGAAACTGTTGTGGCTATGTCTGTTAGTTCGGTAATCCATTTGTCTTCTTCTACCATTTGTAAACTTTTCCTTCTACTACGAATGAGTTACCTATCATTGGCACTGGTACTGGTGTTACTTTACCTTTGTTAATGTAAAGTATTCCGAATCCACTTTGCCAGTTGGCACTTCCGCCTTTAAGATATGTGGCTTGTTTTAAATCCATTATGTTTCCAACTTCAAATCCGTATAGACTTGAGGTATATTTTCCGTTGAATGATGTGTTGGTGTGTATTAGTCCTTGTTTATGTGTGTGTCCACACACTACTGACATACCTATTTTTTTAGCAAGTGCCATTGCTGTGCCACCAGCATATCTACTGGTTGAGCCTTCGTCTCCGTGTCCCATTACCCAACCTGGGGCAAACTCCCACAGTTTATTGTGGTATGTAATACCAAGGTCACGATAGCCTAATAGTTTTTCATATTTTAAATCTCTTAGTGTTGCTAGTGCTGGTGCGTCTCGTTCTATGTAGCGTTGTATTCTGTCGCCGTGATTTGAGCGCATAAGATGAAAGTCACGGTCACCTATTGCTTTACGAAACTTACCCATAATCTTAGTTGTCTCATCAAGGTCTCGTTGTAGATTACTATGTTCTGCAACGTATCCTTTAGACCAGCGTGCTGGTGCTAAACAATCAGCCTCATCACCAACACAAAACAATTCATCAGGTTGATAATCTTTAACAAACTTAATAGTTGCTTCTATTGCTGGTTTATTATGCAGAGGAATCTGCATATCAGATAATACTACTATTCGTTTCATTATTGTATAACCTCTTTTGTATTTGATTTGTTTAAATAAAAATGAAATGCTGTAGTTGTTTTTTGATTTAACCAATTGTCAATATCTCTATCATAAATACAATTAGATAATGCTTCATCTAACTCAATTACATAATCTCTACTCACTGTTTCATCTTTTTTCCATTTATTAAGTAAAACAATGACTCTATCTAAAGTATCGCACATATTTTGAATATGAGATTTACTCATTTTAATATCCTCTTTCCTCTAGCCAATCATAAACATCAGAAATGGCTTGTTCATATCCTTCTCTATATGCCATATTGTAAGTAATTTCTTCCCAGTCTTTATATACTCCACCTTGAAAATCAATCCAAAACTTATACGCAGCATTTATTGTTTCAGATTTTGGTTCAAGTGCACGAAGTATTTGGTCGTGCAGTAATGCTGTTTGTTCACTCATTTATTTTCCTTGATAGCATTAGCAAGTGCTATCACTTTAATAGCAATAAAGTTTGTGTAAGCAATAGTATCTGCAAGTTCAGCAAGCAATTCATCTACTGTTTCTTTTGCACTAAAGGTTTCAAATAGTTGCCCAGTTGATTTCATATATTGGTCTGCACCTACACCACGTATACGACTAACAACATAATCATTAAACGATTCCATAAAAGATGTTAAGTCTTGTAGGGCTATGCCGCTTCCGTGGTCTTTGACTGCGGGATGGTCGTAGAAAAAGTTTGTGGGAGCCTTACGGTTATTGTTTCCGTTGCCCTGTCCTGCGCTATTATTTTGAAGCCCTGATTCAACAGGTGTATCAGCACTTCCTCCCAATCCTTCTGCGTCATCATTCATCCTCTTCCTCCTCTTCATATAAATCATCTGGAGAATATTCCCCTTCATATTTATAGTTACCTGTTTCTTCATCTTCTGCATAAACGTGTACAGAAATTTCTTTGTTTAACCCTATCATATCTATGTGTATTTCGTCAGTTAAATCATCATCATCAAGTGGGATAACTGTTCCGTCTAATGGACCACCAACAAATTCTCTTCTCATTTTGTTTGCTTCACGTGTATGAATGGTGGTGCTGTGAACACATTATTTTTCGCAGCAATGTTCATTGCCTGTCTCCAGTTTGCACCTGCTTGTAAAGCACCTATGGCATAAGCGGAGCCGGAACCTATGCCATAGATACCGTCATCTCTAAGGAGAACAGAGACAGTGTCATCAACTTCAAATATAGTTCCACCTATTGCTATGAGGAATATAAAATCTGGTTCTTCTGATTCTTTATCGGGAGTGTAGCCGTTTAAAGATAAACAAGTTCTCATACTTGGTGCTACTTCTGATATCATAAAATGGTATAGGTCTTTTGATGCTCCTGGTGTTACTGCTGGTGGTCTCCATATGTGTTGGATGATGTCGCAGGGTTGTGTTGTTCCTGCACCGGCGATTAAATATTTTCCACGTTTAGTTATCTTTGCCATTGTTGGATGTGAATAGGTACGTCCACCATCGTCTGTTACTCGTGAGTCTGCTACAAGTAGGCAGGATTCTTTTGCTTGTATACCTATGATTGTTGTCATTTGTCTAAATACTCCACATCTATACCGCAATAGCAGCACATATCATCTATATAGTTGTTGTGCCATTTGTGTTCACAATCATCAACACCTATAAGAATAATGTCGTTATTGTATTCTGCGCGACCTACAACATCTTTTTCAAATACGCATTGTTTACATTGTTTCATTGTATCTTTTCCTTGAACCAGTCAGCACCATACAACATATACATATCATTAACATCTTTATTCTCAGGAAGATTAACCACAACAGCAGAATGTAAATCCTCTTTAATACGCTTGGCTAATTCCATACCAGGGTTACGTCCGTCTTCTTTAACATCATTATCTGCGAACACAAATATTTTTTTGTATCCTTCAAACATTATTGGGAAATGTTCTTTCCACTGTGTCACACCAGCCACACCCACAGCAGGTATGTTACATAAACCTGACAAAGTTATTGTGTCTATTTCTCCTTCACATATACAGATTGTTTCTGTGTCTATGATTAAATCTTTAACATTAAACATCCCTATTTTTTGTCCTGTTGGCCAAATATATTTAGGTTGACCACCATCAATTTTGCGAAACTTTATACCAACAACACCTGACTTAGTTAAATAAGGAATAGATAAACAACCTTCAGCGTGTTCGTGTCCTGGTGCTGGGTCTTTAACTGTACCGAGCAGGAATGTAGCGGCCACCTCTTTTGTTATTCCCCTTGACTTGAGGTAGGAGGCTGTCTCTGCGTTTAGCGCTTCGTAGTATCTTGCTGCGGTTTCCGTTAGTGATTGTTTCTGCTCTGTTGACAGCATCTTTGAATCCTACTCCTTCTTTTTTCATTATCAGTTCATAAACGTCACCATAGATGTCGCATACGAAACAACTATAGATTTGTTCCCGCAAGTTTATGGTTGCGGATGCTGTTGCATCATCGTGGACTACACATTTTAGTGGAACCCATCTGGAACCGTTACGTATCTTGCCTCCGTAGTATATGACTACGTTTTCAAGGTCGTGTTTATCTTGGTCTATATTGCTCACTCCATTGTTTAAGTGTTTGTATAACCCAACCGTCTTCTATCTTTCCATTGCGTTTCTTCACAAGCACATAACCAATAGGTCCTACTTTTAAATCTCTAGCCTCAGCATAGTTTAATACTTCTGTTTCTAGTTCTCTCCAAAATTGTGGTAAGTCCATTTTCTTTGTTGCTTTACATTCAAACAAGTATGGTACACCTGCTACATAAACTACTAGGTCGCCTTCATCTTTTGAACCTGCAAGTCTTAAACGTTCAGCGTTGTATCCTTTTGTTCTGAACCATTTCATTACATCTATTTCAAATTTGGAACCTTTACGTTTATTTTTTGATGACATAACTTTGCCATTTCTTTTTATTTGTTTCTTTACTTTTTCTTTCTAATTCACCTAATGATTTAAGATGGTTAGTCATTTCAATAACTTGTTCTCTACTTTTATTAGCCCACTTAGACCAGGTTAAAGACCAATTATTCTGTATGTTCACGTTTCTTCTTTCTTATCTCAAGTTTAGCAGGAGAATATCCACCTATAGTTCTACCAGTTTTACGTGGCTTTCTAGGATTCTTTTTACGTGCTTTACCATTAGGTCTATCGTTAATACTTTGTTTTACTGGTGCAGGTTTTAAACCTTTTCCTTTAGCCATTGACTACCAATCCGTTAAATCGTAATGCTTGCTGCATTAAGTCTTCATCCTTGAGAGTCATACGTGCAGCATCAACCTTTAACGATACCCACTTATCACCCATTGCAGAGTGTTTAGCAAACCTGTTTTTAACACAAGCAATTCTAAATTCAGAATATTCTGGTTCCATAGCAACTGTCAATATCATTTCAGGTAGTTGTGAAACTTTACCCTGTATTGCACGTCTTGATGGTGGACGTGTTGGTTCACCTTCAGCCTCGGAAGTGTGGTGCAATATGAATATTGCTGAGTCTGTTTCACGTGCAATATGGTGACAGGCTTTCATAATGTCACGCATACCAGTCCACTCGTTATCGTGTAACGCTGACACGTTCATAAGGTTATCTATGATTATTAAATGTGGCCACTCGCCATACTTTTCACCATAGGCTTTAACCATAAGGTCAACATCGTCTAATGTTGGGGATGGGTCAAATGAAAACTCTATATGTCTTAATGTTGATAATTCTTTAGTGTAAAATTCTAGTCCATCATTTTTAAATGATTCTTCAATACTTGATGCAAGATGTCCTGTAATGACAGATGCTGCACGAATAGATGTGGTGTATGCGTCTGTGTCTGCTGAAATATAAAGCGTTGGAACGTTGGCTTTGATGCCGTAAAATAATGCTAGTAAAGATTTACCACTGTTTGGTTGTCCAGCAATCATTGTTACTTGGCCACGTCTGAAACGTATGCCTTCTTTTTGTAGTGATGGAAAAATATCAGGAAGTAGTTGTGGTTCATCAAGATGCCGGACGGCTGCTTGTTTGATGGTTAACACAACTACTCCCTTCTAATATTTATCTAATGAATTGTGGTTCGCATTGGTCTGCTGTACCTTTAGGACTTGGACAGAAGTAGCCTTTCCAAGTTTTAGGTGCACCAGGTTTTGAAGTACGGAACTGCATTTCTCCGTGCTTACAAGTTTTAGCACCAGATGATGGTGCTGATTGTGTGCGTGGTTGTTCCACTGGTGTAGCACCAAGGGCTTCTTTCAAAGTTCCTTGCGCATTGTACAGTGTTTCAACTGCATTGATTTCTGGTGTAACATTCGCAATAGCATTTAACGCTGTACGAATATCATCCTCATTGTATGAGTAAAGATAAACGTTAACTAAAGAACCTTGTGAGGTTTTAAAGTTAAGTTGTGTTTTTACTCCTGGTGTTTCTGCACTCATTCTTTTCCTTCTCTATAGAGTGGCGAGTGGGTCATACTTTACTGCCAACTCCCCGCCATAAGCGTGACAGTAATCCTTAACTGAGCAAGATTTACACATCATACCAACATTAGGTAAAAATATTTCTTGCTCAACAGCCTTATTAAATTGTTTAAATAGTTCTGTGAATAGTTGTACTGTCCAACGTGACAAGTCCCCTGCTTCTTCCATAGTGCCCTGACGAGCATTATAGAAATAACCTTTTGTTGGTCGCGTTCCTGTTATCTGTTGAACAGCACAAGCATATAAACCTAACTGCATATTAGTGTCTGGCATATAGGCACCAGCCTTATAGTCTATTACAGCGATGTCACCTTCAGGTGTTACAGCAATTAAATCTATAAATGATTTAACAAGTACATCACCAAACATAACATTATATTCTGCTTCTATTTGTGGTACATCGTTATAGTTCCATACTGACCATTTGTTGTTGCGCCACCATTGAATAAAATTATCAACCATTACTGGTCCGTTGTCTTGCCACCAAGCATCATTTTCTTTTTCCGGATATGCTTTGGTGGCACGACCGCCAGCACGCCAAGCAGACGGGATAGTATCTGTCTCAGCGGCTTTTGCATCAATCAAAGTTTGGAAATGGGCGTTCCAATACTTTGATGCAAGTTCTTTACTCATCAAAATCCTTCGGTGTTGGGGCTGTTGCTTCAGAGCCACAGTCTGCACAGGTCATATCAAGAAAATACATTGATATTTCGTTGTCTTCAAACATTACTTTAAGATTAAATATTTTGCAACCACATACACATACGTGTGTTGGTATTCCTTTTAAATCAAATGCTGGTTTTGTTCCGTCAGGTTTAAGTTCACTGATGTGTTTCATAGTTATCCCTGAGGTATTGTTCAATGGCTGCGTGAAATGCTTGTCCACCGATGAAGTACCACGCTGGCGTTTGTGGTGCTTGTAGTTGTCTTTCTAGTTGCCAAGCCTTGCCGCATTTTACCCAGGAGGTAAATGAGGAAAAACTTCTGTGCCCGATTTTTGGTTCCATAAGGTAAACAATATCACATCGTTTCGTTTCCGTTAACGACACGCCACCAGCGTGTCGCTTGTGTCGTTTAAGTTTTTGTGATTATACTCGGAGCGAGCCGGCGAGTATGAGCGAGCGACCCGTTTACGAGGAACCGCTTGGGGCGGTTCCGAGTTAAAGAATAGTATAAAATTCTGTTGTATATACAAAAAAAAAGACCCCCAACGGGGTTAACCGTTGAGGGTATGGTATATAATAAACCTTAAAAGACCGTTTTAAACAGGTAGAAAAGGTATTTAATGAATATACATAAACTAATATGTAAAAGATGTAACAAGAAATTTACCAAAGAAACTATAGGTAAAAAATCTAAAGCAAAACATTGTCCATCTTGTGTTGCAGAAATTGGAAGAGAATATAATAAAAACAAAACTTATGTAGGTATCGTTTTAGATAATGGAACACGTAGACTTTTACCTACTGGATATGTTTTTATTAAACATAAAGATAAATGGTTAGCAGAACACCGAGTAATAATGGAAGAAATACTTGGTCGTCCATTAAAAAAAGGTGAATCAGTTCACCATAAAAATGGTATACGTCACGACAATACACCAGGAAATCTTGAACTATGGTTAGGTGCAATCAGATATGGTCAAAGAGCAACCGATATACATTGTCCTAAATGTGGTTCAGACTATTGGTCAGCAACAATAAATAACTAAACGGTACGTATGGAGAGGTATACTATACCACCAAAACCAGTATATCTTCTATCTGGTGGAGTAGTACGTTCAAACGATAACTGTTCAATCAAACCAACAACCTGCTCACCAGTAGTAAAATCCTGAATCACAACAGTGTCACCTGCTGCCTCAAGACTTTCCAACGCTTGAAGACGAACCCAAGCACGACCCTCATAGCCTAACTGGATACCGTAACGGTCTGTTTCAAAATCATAATTAACAACAGGAATAGTTAACTGTCTTGCACGTTCAACTGCTGGTAAAGATTTAACCTGGTATCCATCAAAAGATGGACCCTTAGTTGTGTCATCAACATCACGATTGAAAGTGAACTTGAACGCTAACTCTTCTTGAGGTTGTGAAATGTTAGTTGCAAGGTCAGTGTTTAAAGCAGGAGTGGAACCTGCAATAGTGATAATAGAATTAATATCACCATCTATTTCTTTAGTTGAAATAACACAAGAACCAAACATTGGTGTATCAAAACGAGGCTTGATAAGTTTAAAATATTTCTTTTCAATAGTTGCATACCTTATGAAACCTGTAGTGATATAACCTGTTGCTGTTAAAGTGCTAGCGTTTTCAATATAGATAGTTCCATCAGTACCATTATTGTTAGTACAAAACGCTAAACGTTCAGTACCATTAATGAAAGCACAAGCAGTAGTGTAACGATTTAAGTCTTCGTTATAGTACAAATCGTTAGCGTAAGGAAAACGTAATGGTTCTATTTGTGTAGATAAATCTATACGAGTAACACCAGGTTTACCGTTAACATTAGAAGCACACCAAGCAAACTTATCTCTGAAAGCAAAATCATAAATAGGTTGCTCAGAATCAAACAATAAAGGTCCATAAATTATAGAACCATCATCTGACACAGTTGCTACACGAACACCTTTATTAGTTCCGATAAGCATAAAGCCTAGATAGTATTTGATGCTGTAAACTATTTCACCTACAGGAAGTTCTGCTGCAACAATAGCGTAAGTAAGAGTTGGCATAACACCAGAACTATTTAAAGTAAATCTTTGAATAGTTGATTGAATACCATTATATCCTGAAACATATATTGCTGTACCTGATGCAGTGATACTTGTAAAAATATGTGCAGTAGAAGGATGAGTATAAAGTTCAGTAGGTAATGCTGTAGCAGAACCACTAAACTCATAAATTTTATTGTTAGCAGCCATTACTATACGTTCTTTAACAAATTCCATAACACCATTAGTTACAGTGATACCTGGACTTGTGAACATAACTGTTGCTGCAGTAGAAGAAGTACCAGTTAAAGCCTTTTTATTAACTTCTAATTTTCCTGAAACAGTATCGTTAGTTAACCAATATGCTGTAGTACCATCATCACAGATAGCATAAACAGGGTCATCTGTACCAGTATTATAATCAATAAAGTGGATAATGTTTGTAGTCCCTGTACCAACAGGTGACACTGCTGTAGATGGAACATCTGATGCAGTCTTAGCATAAGTGAAAGTTGTAGTAGTAGGAACACTAGCAATAGTGTAACTACCGTTAAATGTTGCATCCACTCCTGTGATAGTTATTTCCATACCAACAGCCAAACCGTGTGCTGCTGTAGTTGTTAATGTTGCAACGTTAGAAGTTAACGCTTTATTATTTATAGATACAGTTATTGTTGGAAAAACTTTATCAACATCATATTCATCGTGGTTCAAAACACCTTCATAAGTGTTACCATTCTGCGCCCATTTAATAGAACGAAGATACTGCCAAGGACGACCATTAGATTGAATACCACCAGTAGTTTGATGAGTAGAAGAAACATTCTTTAATAAAGATGCAGAACCAGGAGTCCAAACATCAACACCCTCGGAATCAAAAAACCTGTATTGAACAGTTTCACCAGTATAAGGGTCAAGATAATTAATACCAGAACCAAGATGGAAAGATGACTGTGAACGTAGCCACCATCCTTCAAAAGATTGTTCGCCAACTTCTCTAGTGTTATCAAACTGTTGCTTACGATATGTAGCAGTCTGGCGTTGGTAAGGATATTTGTCTGATGCTGCTAAAAGGAAAGGTTGACCACCGATAGCAATATCGTAGATGTTTCCTGTGTTTTGATATAGTTCTGTAGTTGTGCCCGCAATACCTATCGGGCTAACTACTGGCTCGGTGATACTCTCAGTTGCCATTATGTCCCTTCAGATGGTCAATCATTTGTTCAGTTAAATAGTCAATACGGTTCTCAATACGTTTAATAGAATCAGCCATAGAACCACCACCGTTTGGTTTTAATTCTTGTAAATAGTTTTGTAGCCAGTTTTTAAATACCCAAACTGCTATAGAAAATAAAATAACTAAACCACCTAAAATAGTGGCAATAGTTTCAGCAATATCCAGAACCATTATAAGGCTACTCCGACACGCATTGAACCCTCCTACAGGATTATGATAGTTTGTGATATAGTGAACTAACTACGAAAGGAACACTATGTTTACTTCACATCAAATTATTGTTAAACGATTGGCTCAATTAGAGCCACAATTACTAGAGGCATTACAACTAGCACGTTTAGCAAAAACACTAGATACTGTACAACCAACAGAAAACTTTCTTGACAGAGAAGATTCACTGGTTATTACAGAAGAACTTAAAGCATCAGAAATATTAAACGAAGAAATAGCACATCTTAAAACCCAAATGGGATTAGACTAAGCCTCAAGTACAGGTTGAGGGTTTATATCTTTAGATGTAGACCAACGAGCACCATCACGTACTTCAAAATGTAAGTGTGGTCCAGTAGAATTACCAGTATTACCAGACTCAGCAATATGCTGACCCTTTTTAACTTTAGCACCAGCCTTAACAAAAGTCTTTGAGCAATGTGCATAAATCATCCACACATCTTTACCGTTAACTTTTGATTTAACGATTACGTGTTTTCCGTAAGCCGCACCCCAGTTGTTTCCTTGAACGATTCCATCTACTGCGGCAATAATATCTGTACCTTCTTTAACTGCAAAATCTACACCGGTATGATAGCCAGATTTCCACATCTTACCTTTTTTGCCGTAAGGTGTGGTTATTTTACCGTTCTTAATAGGTAAAGCCAAGATTATTTACCGCCTCTACCTTTTGATGCTTTCTTAAATACTTCATCAACTTCTTGGTCAGATAGTTGTCCATCTTTCAGGAATGCTTT
>VFQS010002206.1_pt1 | contig 16437 bp, 13 predicted proteins | sample 3512361 | NCBI WGS metagenome assembly VFQS01 (sample SAMN10412375, study PRJNA504923) | tailings metagenome | isolation source: Relicate 1 Philex TSF3 active mining | place: Philippines
AATGAAAAACTACAATGAATTGGTTGCATTACTTTCACATGAAATAACCCATGTTACTCACCAACATTCCTTAAAAAGTTTGGGAAGAAGTGCCGCTACTTCTATCTTTATTTCAGGTTTGTTTGGAGATATTTCTGGTATTTCAGCAGGAATTTTAGATCAAGCAAATCAATTAAAGCAATTAAGGTATTCTCGTGAATTAGAAACGGAAGCAGATCAACATGGGGTAGATTTTATGGTTAAATACAAAGTAAGCCCAGTGGGAATGGTTAGTCTCATGCAGATTTTAGACGCTGAAGGTGAAAAACAAGATGGTTTTATGAAGTATTTAAGTACACATCCAGAAACAAGGGAAAGAATACATGCGCTAAAATCAAACAATCGAATTACTACAACCTTTAAAGAAAATCAATCATTAAAAGCTATTTTTTCAGACATTAAGCAAAGTATAAAATAGACAATGTTCCAAAAAATCCTTTTTTTATTCGTTTTAGCGTTTCCTTTTGTAGGTAAATCACAATTCATTGATAAGTTAAATACCATCGTAAATCAATGGCACCTGGCTGCCTCCAAAGCAGATTTAGTAGAGTACACGAAACCAATGAGTGATAAATTTGTGTTTTTAGGTACTGCTCCTGGTGAACGCTGGAAAAAAGATGCGTTTATTTCGTTTTCGAAACCCTATTTTGATAAAGGGAAAGCATGGGATTTTAAACCTTCCAATCGCATTTGGGAGTTTAATGTTGATTCTACTATTGCTTGGTTTGATGAAGAACTTGATACTTGGATGAAAGGATGCCGGGGGGCAGGAATAATGATCAAAGAAAAAGGCAGTTGGAAAATCGCTTATTATAATCTTACTGTATTAATAGAAAATGAAAAAATAGAACCTTTTATTTTATTGAGAGAATCAGCAAAGTAAAAATTGAAATTCATGAATTTTAAAAAAAGGATTTTCTTTATTTTTTTACAATTAAGTTTCTGTCTTTTTTGTTCTACTTATTTTGCACAACAAAAGCTGATCTTTAATAAACAACTTACTAAGAGTATCATTTTTAATGATTGGGAGAAAAAAGATAGTATACTAATTAATAATACTTTGTATCCAATACAGAATATTGGATTGAATAGTCAAGGATCTAACATTCTTTTTTTTAGTTTAAAAAATTCAAAAAACGCGAGTAATAAAAAAAGAATAAATTCAAAAAAACGCCAAAATATTACATTTTATTTAGATGATACCTTAAAGAAATTTAAAGTTAAATTTATTGAGGATACTTTATTTTCTATTGAATTAAAAAACATTAACTCAGTCAAAACATTAACTGTTTATAATAAAAAGCAATGTCTAGGAGTATTTAAATTATTGCCTTTTCCAGAATTAAAAATCACATTAAATATCATTCCGTTGAATAGACCTGTTTGGTCTGTTGATACTTTAAAAAAACATTTAATCTCTGCGTTTAGTAGTCTGAATGTTAAAATTAATTTCAAGATTATTAAAAATGTAAGTTCAAAAAGTATTTCAAAAAAGGAAAAATTAGATAATCCTTTCGCTACGCACGATAGATATACAAAGCAAATGATTCGTATAAGAAATGAATACTTTGAGAAGTATAAAAATAGCTCTAAGAAAGAATATTATCTTTTTATTACTCCTGATTTTGTGGATTCAACGATAACTTCATATTCTATTCAAAAAGGGATATTTAATTTTACCACTTCTGAAAATAACAACTTGATTTATAATAAAATAATAAAAGAATTGATTCGTGGTATAGGCGGTTTAGATAACATTAAATTAAATAAAATATGTCGTAATAATACATTTGAATTGAATGATCTTGAAACTTGGAATTTCATAAACGAAAACTACAATCATTTTTTATATTATGATAATTATGAAGATGTTAGGACAAATAGCGGGATTGTAGCATTTTACTTTTGGGAACAAGATAAGTATGGAAACATTAAAATAAAAAACAACTCTTTTTTACATTCTGTTATCAGACCATATAAAAAAAACTATCCGTCGTATTATTTAAGTATTACCAATCCTTTTTTTAATATTTTTTTTAAAATATTTGATTATAAGATAAATATCATTCATTTTATTGTATTTATCAGTTCAACAATTTTGTTTTTTTACGTGAATCGTAAGTGGGTTTATGAATCAGTGGATAGAAAATTTAAAATTAGAGTTAAAAAATTATCACTTATTAGTTTCGTTATAATTCTAAATCTACTTTCCTTTTATATGATTGATAAAGGATATAATTTTTTTCAGGTGTTAAATGGAAATATTATAGAATTCAAAAATAATAAGATTGAAAATGTAGTTAAAAATGTTGCTTACAATGTGAATGATAATGCATTGATTGAACAATCAAGTTATTCGGAAAATTTTATTAAAACTCGTTCTAATTGGAAAAAAATCAGAGTAAAGAATGTGCTGTATTTTCAAGGTGTCTTGAACGATAAAAATCAACTTATTAATTTAAAGTATCAAAAAAGTTCGAATAACTTAAAAGTGGATACTATTCTTACAATAAATGCTGGAACACACTATATAGTTTTGGATCTTAAAAATAAATTAGGTAAGAAAATCACAACTAAAATTTATAATCATATAGGTGTTGATTTAACTTCTAAAATATCATTACAAGATCCTGTCAAGCGTGTTTTATTATTTGCAAATGGATACAGACCAACATCTTTAGGTGGAAATTTTGACGAATTATTTAATGATATTAAAAATCATGGTGTAGAATACCCAAATTCATCTAACATGCTTTATGATTTTGATCGGTTTAATTATTGGAATCCTTGGAGAGCAATTGATGAGCAATTGAAAAAAAGAATGAATGCAACAGATGTTTTATATGCAGACGGACATTTCTCGGTTGCTACATCTAATCATGAAAGCTTAATTGGATTTTCCACATTAGCTGGTATTTATCCTAAAAGATGTGACAATCTCAAAAAACACACATGTTATTTTACAACGAAGAAAAATTCTGTTACTTCTAATATCTTTTCTTGGTTAAATCCCTCTAATAATACTTATGATTTATTAGCAAAGAAACCCAATAAGAAAGGATTTAAACTTCGTTATACTCAAGGTAAAATTGCAGGAAGAAATCTTCTTTTACAATTAAATGAACTTCCAAACAATTCTTTAAACGATACTATTTCGATTGTGGCTCACAGTATGGGATTTGCTTATTCGCTTGGTATTATTGATGTTATTAGAGGTAAAATTAATTTTGGTGGATTTTATATCATCGCGCCAGAAAATGCTTCGATGGGAAAAGTGAATATAAACGAATGGAAACAAGTTTGGCAATATGGAAGTAAATTGTCTGCGCATAATTCCCATCCTCCATGCTTACAAGACGGTGTTGCTGCTCAATCAAAAGTGAAAGGATTACCTGTGAATAATCAACTTTTTTTTCCTAAAAATGTATACCGTAAGCTAGGTTTTTTTGATTCTCATTTTATCGGTAACTACACTTGGATTTTAGATATTCCTCTAGGTAAAACGGGGTATATTAAGCAAAATTAAAAAGGGTGTCAGAATTAACAGATCACCCTTATATAATTTATTTATTTCTTGCTAGATTTATTTCTTTTTTTCTTTTTTCTCTTCTTTTGGTTTTTCCTCTTTTTTAGGCTCTTCTTTTTTAGGTTTTTCTATTTTCATAGATTTATCTTTAGCTAATTTCTTTTCATCATCCTGTAATTTCTTTTGGTCTGATTTCATTTTAGCTTGATCTGATTTTTTCTTTTCAGAAAGTTGTTTTTTTGCGTCCTTATCTTTTCCTACATTTTTTAAGGCTTCATCGTCTTCTTTCAACGTTTTTTCATCATCTTTCAACGCTTTTTTATCTTCTTTGATTGCTTTTTTATCTTCTGCTATCGCTGCTTTTTTAGTTTCTTTATCTTGACTAAAACCAACTGTTGAGAAAATCAACACAAATAAGGGTAATAATATCTTTTTCATGACTGTAAGTTTTAAATTGTTTTTCTTGAATATAGTAAAATCAATTTGAAAAAGCAAATTACATTAATCCTTTTTGATGAAGATAATTATAATTAGATCCAATTCTAATAAACCAAAATACTTTTACTTCTTTGTATTTTTCGGTTGTTCCTTCAATGGGTAATTCATTTGATTGAAAACATTTGAATAAATAAGAATGGGTCTTTTTACCAAGTGAATTTTTTTCAAAACTAAAAAAAGGAAAGATCCCTTGTTCTGTTTCTTTTGTGGTTTGAATATTTTTAAATAAAAAATAACCTAGTCTAACTGATTTCCCCTCTGGGCTTATTTTTTTATAGAAGATACTCCAAAATAATCGATGAATACGTTCGTTTTCTGTATTATTTCGTTTGAATGAATAAAGACCTCCCAATATATTGAAATAAGTTTTATACAATGATTTTTGATAATAATACATAGGTAGTATAGTATGATAGGATACTTTTTCAGAACGTTTCATCCAAAAAACGGGTGAAATCCTAAAACTTACTCCGTCCATTGATTTTTGGAAAGAAATCAATGGGTTTAATAATTTAAAACTGTATTCTTTTGGCGAAGATCTGTATCGGAATAAGACACCTATCACTCCTAGATTTTTTAGATTATTTAAAGTATCTCTTGTGTAATCAAAAAGAGGGAAAAATAAGGTTGTTTTCTTATGGTTCTGCTCGTTTTTCCAAAAAAACGGTGTGATAAAACTGACTCTTTGATTTGTTTTTTTGTTTAAATGAAAATAGTATAACGGCAATAAATAATTTCGTTTTAATTGAAGGGAATGTCTATATTGAAAAATTGGAAACACTGAAAATAAAGTGTCATATGTGTTTTTTTTCCAATGAAAGATTGGGGCTAAAAATAATTCTTTAGAAAATTTAGTTATTTTTCTATAAGAAAATAGAGGTAAAATAGTTAATCTAGATTCTTTATCATTTTTACTTCTCCAATAGATTGGGAAAAGTACTTTTTGGTTAGTATTTGTGGACTTGCTTTGATCTGAAAAATTCCAATAGAGAGGAAAAAATATAGTGTATTTATAAATAGAAGTATCTGAATTATTTGAGTAATTGATATGTTTTGAGTATAAGTACAAAGGGAAGAGTTGAAATTTTACTTTTTCATTTACAATGTTGTCGTATTTATTCATTTCGAAACTTGATTTTAATAATATGCCATAACTTCTAACTTTTTGAGTTGTGATATTCCATTTTGATTTTGAATGATAATCAAGTTTTTTATAGAATGGTAAAAATACCTTGTGTGTTGTATTTGAATCTATTTTACTCCAATAAAATGGAAATATTGTAAGTTTTTTCTCGTTATTATCCTTATATCTCCATAAAAAAGGAAAAAATACTTTTTTCTGTATGGTATCAATTTTATTGAAAGAAACGATATTCAAATATCTTTGCTTTTCTTTATATTCTATTGAAGAATACCATAATGGTAGAACGAAATTCTTTGTCTTATTAGGTTGTTTAATTTTCCAATAAAAGGGACTTATATTCACAAATCCTCGTTTTTCATTTTTTGAATTGCCATATCCACCAAGAGGAAATAAATAAATTGATTTGTAATTTGCATTCTCATGTGACCAATAAATGGGGAAAATGGTACTAAATCTTCTGTTTGGATTAGTTGTGTTTAGATAAAAAGGAAGGATTGCTATCGTTGATGTAGTGTCCTTGTCCTTAACTTTTTGAGCCCGAATGAAAATTGGGCTAACAAATCGTTTATTGTTTAATTCTTCTTTAAATCCGAATATTGGAAATAATCTTAATACCTTGGAGTTACTCGTTTTTTTGTGATAAAATATCAAACCTATTGATTGGCTCTTGGTCCCAAGGATGTAATCATTTTTTGTAAATAATAAAGGAAATTGATTGTATGAAATTGTTTTATTCGTTTTTTCTTTCCAAGCTAATATAAATGGTATAAAACTTACTGATAGGTTTTTACTTCTTTGATTTATATAGAACGGCGCAAAAATTTTAGTTGTGTCGTATTTTGTTTTAATATTCCAAAATAATGGTGTCACCATTTTTAAGTTAAATCCTTGATCTTTTTTATAAGCATATATGGGACTTACAAATCGTTTTTTAATACTGTCTTTGTAATAATTAAAAAGAGGGAATAGGGTTTTTTCTCTAGCATTGTTTGAATTATATATCCATAATAAAGGAGTAATCATTCGACATGTAGAGGTTTCTTTTTGACCTTCAATATTCTTATAATCATTTTTTTTAACCTCTCGATAGAAAGGTAGCATCGTTAAACTAGATTTTGAAGGAGAAGTTTTTTTGTTGAATAACAACGGAAGAATTGTCATTGAAGAACTGATACCGTTTTTAGTTTTATAATATAGAGGCAATGTAAATGAAACAGTATCTCTTTTATCTTTAAATTTCCAATGTAAAGGAGTAATCATTTCATATGATTTTATTTCACCACCATTTTCATCTCTAAATTCACCTTTGCTGTAAAAAGGGGGAATTGTCAAATAAGTCGAACTCGGCTTTTTGTAAAACCATACTAATGGAAATGTAACAAAGCTTGTATTTTTATCTATTTCACTTTTGTTATACCAAATAAAAAAAAATAGATTATTATCAACTTCTAAACCGTTTTCTGAAGTTGAAAGTTGTAAAAAACGAATGTAGGGGGCTATTTCACCTAAAGAATAGGTTTTACTTTCTTTATCTTTATCGTATGTATACCTTAATAAAGAAGGATAGTAGGTTGTTCCTATTCTAAAATCCTTAAAATCTGGTGATTTTGTGTTAAATAAAACAGGAAGGACATGCATATGTTTTAGTTGAAATTCACTATTACTTTCATAACCAATTAAATTCAATAGAGCACTAATTTCGGTTGTTGTTGTTGTTTTTGAGCGCTTAAATACAGGCCATAAATTAACATTTTTGTTTCGGGTTAAACCAAAATCGAAGTTCACCCCTGAAGTAACAGAATCTTCTTGAGCATAATATGATACATTAAAAATAAATGCAGTTAGTAATAGAATTAGTAGTTTCATTCAATAATGATTATGGGTCAAAAATAAATGTTGAAATAAGATGAACTTTTGATTTATGTCAAAAAATCACTTTCTATAAAAATTCATTTCATCCACATATTTATATACTTCAGGGGTCAATAAATAGCGTACATCTTTTTGTTTTTGTATAGATTCACGTATATAGGTCGAGGAAATTTTCATTAAAGGAGCATCTAAACAGAAATGGGCATTTGGAAATTGTTGCATCAATTGTACTGTAGATACAATGGGTTCGTTAGCTGCTATTTCTTGAGTAGTTAATACACGAGGATAAATATACATAGGATAATTTTCTATAATCTGCTCGTGATTTTTCCATTTATGGAAAGTGCGTAAATTATCTTCTCCAACGATTAAGCAAAAGGTGTAAGTTGGATGTTTTTCTTTAAGATACGCAAGAGTATCAATAGTGTAATTTGGTTTTGGAAGTTTGAATTCGATGTCTGAAACTCGTAGAAAATCATTTTCCTCTACGGCGATTTGGGTAAGCATTAAACGATGATGATCAGAAAGTAAAGTTTGTTTGACTTTCAATGGATTTTGAGGCGTTACGACTAGCCAGACTTGGTCTAGATCTGTATGAGTTGCTAAATGATTGGCAATAATTAAATGTCCAACATGAATTGGATTAAAAGTTCCAAAAAATAATCCAACCTTCATTTTTATTGATTCAAAAAGTCTGTAATTAATTTTTCTGCACGTAAACAGGCTTCTTCCAGTACATCGTTTTCTAAGATAACATCAAAACGATGCGCCATCGCTAATTCTTCTTCTGCGCGTGCCATTCGCATTTGAATTTTATCTTCTGTTTCAGTACTTCTACCGCGCAATCTTTTTTCTAATTCTTCAATCGACGGAGCTTGTACAAAAACCGAAAGTGCTTTCGAACCTAATTTTGATTTGATATTGATTCCTCCTAGAACATCTACATCAAATAATACTACTTTTCCTTCTTGCCACATTTCTTCTACAACTGAAAAAAGTGTGCCGTAATAGTTGTTAGCATATACTTCTTCCCATTCTAAGAATGCATTTTCATTAATTTTTTGTTTGAAACCTTCAACACCTAGGAAATGATAATCTTTACCATCAATTTCACCTGGTCTAGGTTCGCGACTACATGCTGAAACTGAAAATTTTAGATTTGGGAATTTGGTTAATAAATGTTTTACAATTGTGGTCTTCCCAGCCCCAGAGGGTGCAGAAAAAATAATGCTTTTTCCAGTTATATTTCCCTTGTCCATAGTTTCTAATTTTTCAATTCTTCTAAATTTATTTATCGTTGTCACATTTAGCTTGTCATTTTCACATTGAGCTTATCGTTGTCACATTGAGCTTGTCGTTGTCACATTGAGCTTGTCATTTTCACATTTAGCTTGTCGTTTTCACATTTAGCTTGTCGTTGTCACATTTAGCTTGTCGAAATGTTACAACGTATTCAGCACTTGTTCCTTGATTTTTTCAAGCGCATCTTTCATATCTACCACCATCTTTTGTAAATCTACTTGATAACTTTTACTACCCAAAGTATTTATTTCCCGACCGATCTCCTGAGTGATAAACCCTAATTTTTTACCAGCACTTGGTGTCTGCATTGTTTCAATGAAATAATCTAAATGATTCGCTAATCGCATTTTTTCTTCAGAAATATCCATTTTTTCAATGTAGAAAATCAATTCTTGTTGAAAACGATTTTCATCATAACCTGCTATACCTGTGAAATCCTCTAAGCCTTTACGAATACGTTCTTTAACTATTTCAATTCGACTTGTTTCAAAGGGTTCCACTTGATTTAATAAAGCACGAATTTCACCAATTCTTTCAGAAAATTCTTTCTCCAATGCTAATCCTTCTTGTCTTCTGAAACTAGTCAAATTGGTACAAGCTTCATCAACTAAATTTGCTACAAATGCAAATTCTTCTTCCGATACAGCGTCTTTTGATTGAATGTAAATTTCAGGCATTCGAATAATCAAAGAAAGGTAATCGGCAGATTTTTGACCAATCAATTCATTGGTTTCTAATAAATCTTGAAAATAGGCTTTGGCTAAATCTTTATTGATTTCTACTGGTTTAGCAGTTCCAGATTGATCAATAGAGATAGTTACTTCTACTTTTCCTCTTTCTAATCTGTTGGTAATGTGTTGTCTGTAATCTAATTCTTTTTCTCTATATGGTCCAGCAATGCGTACAAACAAGTCCATTCCTTTACTATTAAGTGCCTTCATTTCCACACTTATTTTTTTTCCTTCGAATGTTCCGGTCGCTTTACCGTAACCTGTCATTGAATACAACATACCTCAAATATTTACTGTAAAATTAGAGATTATTGCTGTATTCTTTCCTTATTCTCATGAATTTGCCAACTAATTATTTCCTACAAATTTGGTATAACACAATTTTTGTATCTTTATGCCTCATTATTCACTAGTACAATTCAGATCCAAATGAAAGTAATCGATCACTTGAATGCAGCGAAATCAACTTTGTTTTCGTTTGAAATTTTACCTCCTTTGAAAGGTAAAAGTATTCAATCTATATACGATGGAATTGATCCTCTGATGGAATTCAAACCTAAGTATATTAACGTTACTTATCACCGTGAGGAATATATTTTTAAAGAAAGAGCAAACGGATTATTAGAAAAAATAGCGATTCGTAAGCGTCCTGGTACAGTTGGTATTTGTGCGGCTATTATGAATAAATACCATGTTGATGCAGTTCCTCATTTGATTTGCGGTGGATTTAGTAAAGATGAAACTGAAAATGCACTTATCGATTTACAGTTTTTAGGAATTGATAATGTATTGGCTTTGAGAGGTGATTCAATTAAAACAGAAAGTGCTTTTCGACCGCATCCGGAGGGGCATGCATATGCCGTTGATTTAATCAAACAAGTGATTAACATGAATCAAGGGAATTATATGACCGAAGATTATCAACTTGAGCCAACAAATTTTTGTATTGGAACAGCCGGTTATCCTGAAAAGCATTTTGAAGCAATGAACATGTCAACAGACTTACATTATCTAAAACAAAAGGTAGAAGCGGGTGCTGAATACATTGTTACCCAAATGTTTTTTGATAATAAGAAGTTTTTTGATTTTGTAAATGCGTGTAAGGAATATGGAATTAATGTTCCTATTATACCAGGAATAAAACCAATAAAAACGCTAGCTCATACAACAGTTCTTCCTAAATTATTCCATATTGATTTTCCAGAAGCTTTATCTAAAGAATTACTTAAGTGTAAATCAAACGACGAGGTGAAAAGAGTTGGTATAGAATGGGGGATCCAACAATCGAAAGAATTAAAAGCGATGAATGTACCTGGAATTCATTACTATACTATGTCTAATTCTGATGAGGTAAAAGCCATCGCATCTGAAGTTTTCTAATGAAAAAACTATTTTTTTACATCCTTATTTTCAGTTCTTTTTCCTTGAATGCACAGGGTTTAAAACTAACAAATGCAGTTTTGGTTGCGCAGTTAGATCGATCTGAGGATAAGTTTACAGCTGAAATTAATTTAGCAGAGATATTTGCTGAAAATGGAGTACATGTTATTCCTTCTTTAAACTTATTAAAGCAAGGAGCTTCTTTATCAAGTTTGATTTCAGATTCAATTAAAGAAATTTTGAAAGTTAAACAAATTGATACGTATCTATTGGTTAATGTTAGAGGTTATGATCGTCAGTTTAGATTGTCTACTAAAATTGGTTCCTTGGTTGAGGAATTAAATGTTGGTCATTTATTTCCTTTATTTCGTGATGAAATTACTTCAATAACGTTTGAATTTAATTTTTTTAGAAACGACAAGTTGTGCCATACTGAATTACTTCGTTTAAAAAATGTTTCTACCAAAGAAAAGCTCATTCAAAAACTTCATAAGAAACTTCCACACTTAATTCATCGTTGGAAATCATAATACTAGAGCCTCTTTTGAGGCTTTTTTTATGCTTCCCTCCTTGAGGTGGGATAGAGGGAGGTAAGATTTTCAATATTTTCTTTTAACTTTTTGTAATTTATATACCACGGTAAATAAATTTATATTATATTTGTTTTATAATTAAAATTTAAAATATGGAAACAGCAGTAAAAACAATATGGGGAGTAGACCCAATGCATTCAGAAGTAGAATTTAAAGTAAAACATTTAGTAATTTCTACAGTTAAAGGAATTTTCAAAGAATTTTCAGCAACAATTCATTCAGAAGGAGAAGGATTTGAAAATGCTACTTTTGAATTTGAAGCAAATGTAAATTCTATTTTTACAAATCAAGCAGATAGAGATAATCACTTGAAATCAGCTGATTTCTTTGATGCTGAAAATCACCAAACATTAAATTTTAAATCAACAAGTGTTGCTAAAAAATCTGAAGAGACTTATAAAATTACTGGAGATTTCACAATCAAAGGAATAACTAAATCAGTAGAATTAAATGCTGAATTTGGGGGGATTGCGACAGATCCATACGGAAATGTGAAAGCAGGTTTCGAAATCACAGGTACAATTAATCGTAAAGACTTTGGTTTGACTTTCCATGCAGTTACTGAAGCAGGAAACATCGTTGTAAGTGATGATATTAAATTAAATGTAAACTTACAATTTGCAAAACAATAATAATAAGTAATTTGATTTTAGTAGAAAGGTTGTCAATTTTTTGGCAACCTTTTTTTATCTTCACAAAATCAATTAAATATTTACAATTCAAAATTAATCAAATAAAGCAGTGCATTTAATTACAAATAAAAAGCAGATCTTACCTATCTCAGATGGACTACGTAAATACTTACGACAATACGGACGAGAAGTAAAAACAACTTTAAAATACAAAGAGCTGAGTGATTATGAGAATTACATTAATTTGTACGATCGTGATGGGAATAATACTTATTGGGTGACCGTAATTTATAACCATTCGATTGCTGAGGACATCTATGAGAAATTAAAACATGTGTACGCAATTTTAAAATCTTCTGGTGATGTATCTTTTATTGAGCATTTATATGTAGATCGTATTGATTTCTGTTTATATGCAAATACCGGTCCTTTTCGAATTCGAATTGTTAACCGTTTGAATGATAACTTCGATTATTTCTATGTAAAAAAAGCCGATGCTTCTCGTATTTATGGGTTAGAATTAGAGCATTTATTATCACCAAATCACATAAGTTATTTCGTGAATGACGAAACGTTGATTGAAGAACATATCATAGGTATTCCAGCTGATTTATTTTTAACTAAAAACAATACGGTTCACCAAGATTTTGAAGAAACACGTTTGGCGAAAGAATTTGTGAAATTTAACGAGCGTTGTTTTGTCCGATTATTGGGGGATATGCATTCTAGTAATTTTGTGATTGACGTAACACCCGATTTTGAAACGACACATTACCGTATGCGTTCCATTGATTTTGACCAACAATCCTACGAAAAAAGAAAAGCGGTTTACCTTCCTCAATTTTTCAAACAAAACAATCCATTTGTTGAGTTAGTACAAAAACATTTGACGCCAGAATCAATTAAGCAATATCAACGTGAAGAACGATCTATGATTCTGAACCGCATCCGCAATGCTCGTTATCAAGTAAAAGACATCATAGATGTAATGGCAAAAGATGAATTATCTCCAAAAGAAAACGTCATTTTATTGCGAGAAGAATTAGCGAAACATTATAAGAATAACCAATTCTTAAAATGCGAAACGATGGGGCAAATCGTTAGAATTAGTTTAAAAATATTAATCAAAGGGAAGTAATCAGTTTATGTTTCTTCCCTTTATGTGTTTAATTTGAATTCACTGGTTTTCTCTCTTTCTCTTTTTTAGGTATAGCACCATCGATAATTGTTATAATTTTCCAGATTGATTTAAAAATACTTGTTTTGTTTTCAGATTCAGTTTCATTTGTATTTTTCTCATTTTGTTCAATTTCTCTTTCTCTTGGTTGTTCTATCGTTGGCGGATAATTTCTTTGGTTTTCTTCAGGATAGGTGTTTACATTTGAATTTGTTTTTTTGAAGTTCAATTGAAATGATAAATTAGCTCCAAACCATAACAAAGGAGAATTTGTTTGTTTTAGATCACATAATACTCTGTCATTTATATTTCTAACAGAGTTAAAATCATACCATTCAGCACTTTTCCCGAAGTCAACCCGCGTATATAAATCTATAAACAACCAATTAGTTAATTTATACATACTTCCTAATGTAATTCCTAAAAATGAATTATTTGATAAATTTACAGTACTTACAGGAGAGTATAAAATCTGATTTGTTGGTGTTATGTTATTCACTTCCCTTAAAGTAGAAAAAGATCTATTTCCGTAATCAATATCAACGTGATGTCGGAATTTTTCATCTTCCTTTAATAATCTGAATTTTAGTCCAAATGCCACATGACCATTAGTAAATTTTTGGTTTGATTTAAAAATATTTCCATCTCTAATAAAACTGTAAACACCTGATTTTGATTCACAATTAAAATTATTAATATCAAATCCTAACTGAAAACGATAGCTTGTTTCACTTGGGAATGGCCCAGTTAAAATATGGAAATCAAAACCATTTCCAAATTGATATCCTTCTTGATTAAATACTCCAAGTGGTAAAGTTCCTGCATAACCAAAACCAACAGTGACCTGATTAAAACCATAAAAACAAATGGCAATAAAAGGTAAAATAAGAAATAGTTTTTTCATAAATAGCTGATTAAAAACATTCTAAAATAATAAAATATTAAAATAAAATTGTAGTAATTCTAATTATTAACGTTTTTTATGTTTGACTTTTATAAACTAGTTATTTGAGGTAGTTATTTGAAATAAATTCTATATAATTTATAATTTTATAGACAGTTAAAGAATTTATTTCCAATTTATTTTCATTCATGAAAAATTTTTTAAGATTTTTATTTGTCTATATAGTTTTTTTGTCTTTTTCACCTTGTTTGGCACAAGAAATAAAGAATATTGATTATTTCAATTCGGGTGGAAATATTATTATAAACTACGAATTAGAACAATGTAATGATGTCAATACATACGATCTAGGGATTGTTTTTATAGAAGAAAAAACGAATAGAGTATTATATCCTAAAAGTTTAAAAGGAGATGTTTTAAATGTAAGTTGCGGAAAAAAGAATCAAATTATTTGGAATATTAAGGATGATTATACCACTTTATCGGGTAATTTTTATCCAATTTTAGATGTTAGTTTATCTAAAGTCGATCCAAATTCAATAGGTAATAATGAAGTTTTCAATAAATATTTGGTTTCGAATCAAATTGAACTTATAAAAAAAATGGAGCCTATTTTTGTAAAAGATATAATTGAAAGGTTAAAGAGTGAATACAACGATTTAAATCTATTCGTTTACGAAATAAATAATAGTAAACCTGAAACGAAAAATGAAAAAATTGAAGCTGATTGCGATATTTCTGTTTTATACAACCATAATTTTACGGCATTAATCAAAGAACTTGAATTTGAAATAAAAAAAATTCTTAATAATCAAAATGAGAAGGGGAATTATATGTTTGATATAATGTATAATACATTTTATTTTTCAAATAAAAACTCTGTGAATCAATTAATAGAATTTTGTGACTATTTAAACGTTGCAATGAACGAATTTAAGTTATTTGATAACTGCTTGGAAGTAATTGAATTTTATAAGGTGAATCAAGTATCAAATTTTCAAAATAACCTAAGGTTTAATCAAAATAATAAACTAGCCAAAAGTATTAAATTGGCTGCTTATTGTAACAAAAACCAATTTAAAGATTTAGAAAAAATAAATATTGAAATCAATAAAAACGTAAACTCTAAACTTTTTCAATATTCAAAGTTAAATCCTGACGAGTTTAAAAATTTTAATAATAATTTGGTTAAATCTTTAAGTTATATTTCAACAATAGAAGATGATGGAAAAGTTAATTTTACCTATAATATAAATTTTGATCATAAAGGGATAAATCTATGTTATTTAAAAAATCCTGAATCAACAAATAAATTATATGACTCTATTTTAGATAAAAACGTAAGTGACTATACATTAAATCCTATAATGAGATGCGGTAAATATTTGAAAATTAATGAAGAATTGAATTTTGATTTAAATTGGTCTTCAACTATTTTTTCATATGATTTTAAAGGTAATACTAGAGGGAATAGTTTTTACAATGATTATGTTAGTCGAATACCAAATGCAGCTAAATTATATGGAAAATATGAATTCCAACAAAAATCAATCAAATTAAATGATAAAACAGCAACTGACATTTACGTGACAAATTTAAAAACAAGAGGACCACTAAATTCATTTTATTCTTTGATGTTACCTGGATGGGGATTAAGAAGAGTGACTTATGGAAATAAAAAAGGTTGGGGTAGGTTTACTTGTGTAGCCCTACCCGCTGCGGTTTCTTTGTTTTCTTCTTATTTATCTAATTCATATTATGATTCATATTTGAAAACAATTGAACATGAGAAAATTCAGCAAAATTATGATAGAGCCAATCTTTGGAATAAATCAAAATATATTTTTGCTACTATTAGTATTTCTGTATATACCTATGAATTTTTTGATGTGTTTTTTAGAGGTTCAAGAAATATCACAAAAAAAGCGAAGCTTAATTTTCCAATTTCAATTCAAAAACAAAGTTTGGAGTTATACTAAATTTATTATCTACTCATGAAAAATTTTCTTTACATAATTGTTCTATACTTGATTTTAGCATCAAGTTGTAGCGTGATTTCAGATTTACCTCGCAGTAATCCATCTGATGAGTATGCAAATCCTAAAGTGTATATTGATGGTATTTTATTAAAATATGATACTTTTTCCGTTTTATCTGATAATAATAATGATGGAATAATTAATAGAGGAGAAACTGTTAAACTGGATATTAAATTAAAGAATATTGGCAAAAAACAAGCCAAAGGAGTTAAAGCAACTTTTACTTCTTCTAGCCAGGATATAACAGGGTTTATTTCAACTGAATTAAATTATTATGGAAGTATCAATCCAAGTTCTTCTTCATGGAATGTAACTGATAATGCTATTCAATTTACAGTAAAGCCTACTACTCCTGATAATACGATTATCCCTATTAATGTTACGATCATAGATGAAAATGGAAATACCTGGACATCTAGTTTTAATTTGACTGTAGTAGCAACAAAAGCAATATTAACTTATGATACATATTCAATAAATTCAGACAATAACGGAGATAAAACGATCAATAAGGGGGAGACGATCAAATTAAATGTTCGATTAAAAAATACTGGAACGAGTACAGTAAAAGGTTTAAAAGCGACTTTTACAACAACGAGT
>VFQS010002207.1_pt1 | contig 16432 bp, 12 predicted proteins | sample 3512361 | NCBI WGS metagenome assembly VFQS01 (sample SAMN10412375, study PRJNA504923) | tailings metagenome | isolation source: Relicate 1 Philex TSF3 active mining | place: Philippines
GTGGGCGAAAAAGGGCCTTTTTGACCCCTTGATGATTCCCCTCCGAGGTTCAAACCTGCTCTTCCTCTTCCGAAAGCCTTCTGGGACAGGCGAAACGCATCTTCCGGTAAATTGTACATATAATTGTACATATCCCAAAAGAAAACGGGCTGAAAAACTAGCATAGATTGCGCCTTTCTTGCATAGACTTGTTGCGAAGGAGAATCCCGAAAGGATCGTTTTTCGACAGCTCGCTGCCCCTTCGTAACCAGTCTTATGAGCCCAGGCAAGAAAAGCGGAATACCCTGAACCCGTCCCGTCTTGGGGAAAGAAAGGCGCACACCCGTGCTTGCGACGCGAAAAGAGCAAGCAAAATAACAACATGCTGAATACAGCTATAGTAGAGGCATTCCACTCGATGAAGGAGCAAAAGAATGCCAGAGCCATCCTGCTCAGGGTGGACAGCAGCAACCAAGGCCTGACCATGCAAAAAACCGGCTTTGAAATTTCCACCGAGGAAGCCCTACGCCAGATCCCCCTGGACGAAGCGGCTTTGATCCTCTTGTGGTTCGAGTATGACAACTATGAAAAGCCGCCCGTGCGCACCGACAAATTCATACTCATCCACTGGTGCCCGGAGGGAACCCCGCTCAAGAAGAAAATGGCTGTGATGAAAAGCCTGGAGGAACTAAAATCCCTCGGCGGCATAGCCAAAACAGTCGATAGCACCGACTACAACGAAGTGCGGACGACCTGCTTGGCGTGAGCTAGTGCTGCCTCGCAGTAAGTCTGCTATTCGCCCCTTCTTACGGAATCCCCACAACAAGTCCATTAGACTTGTTGTGGGGGTCGGCGAGGTACCGTTAAAAAAAGCAACACAAACTGGCAGGTAAGCGGAAGCAGTACCCTATTTTTGGCATTGTATTTACCAAACACGACAAGCCATGCATACCTACCTGCACGCCACCCTGCACACCGGTGAACGCCTCATCCCAAATGCAGCCCTCACCGTGGACGACCATAGGATAGTTTTCGCGGGCCCCGCTGAAGAATGGGACGGAAAAGGCAAATACACCGATTACACAGGGCGCTGCATAGCCCCGGGCTTTGTGGATTTGCAGGTTTATGGTGGCAGCGGGAAGTTGTTCAACAACGAGCCTACCGCGGATACGATACGAGCTACCTGGCAGACTGTGCAGGCCGGTGGTGGCCGCCATTTTCAGATCACCCTGTCTTGCTCGCCCTGGGATATCATGCTACAAGCGATACAAGCCTGCCGGGACTATTGGAGCCAGGGCGGTGAGGGCTTGATTGGGCTCCATCTGGAAGGCCCTTACTTCAATCCCGAAAAAAGAGGGGCGCACCCCTTGAAAAATATACGAAAACCAACAGCAGATGATATCGGGGAACTGCTGCGGCAAGGTCAGGGCGCCATCAGCTACATCACCCTGGCCCCCGAAATGTTCGAGACAGATACCCTGCAAATGCTGTTGCAAAGCGGAATTCCCCTCTCTGCCGGCCACAGCAACGCTACCTATCCACAGGCAATGGATGCGTTCCGACAGGGTATCCCCTGCAGCACCCATTTATTCAATGCCATGAGTCCTTTCCAGGGGCGCTCGCCGGGGATGGTAGGTGCCATCTATGATCATAAACCCTATACCAGCATCATCGCCGATGGAATCCACTGCGATTTCAACGCCCTGCGCATCAGCAAAGAAATCCTCGGAGACCGGCTGTTCCTCATCACCGATGCCGTTACCGAAAGCAGATCAGGCGATTATCGGTTCCTGCTGAACGGCGACCACTACGTGGACGAGCAAGGCACCCTGGCCGGCTCCTCGCTGACCATGCAGGAGGCCGTCCGAAACGCCACCCAAAAAGCAGGCATACCGCTCGAGGAGTCCATCCGTATGGCCACCCTGTACCCCGCCCTCGCGGTGGGCCGCGCAGACCGCATCGGAAGAATCGCCCCCGGGCTGCCGGAAAACTGGATCCTGCTCGACCATTCCCTGATGGGGTAGCCGGGTAGCCCCACCCCACCATAAGCCCGATACCGAAACCCTCATCCCATCGAAAGGCGGGCCGTGAACTTTTTCCCCCCTGCATTATTATACGTGCATGGAACACGTCATCGCCCTCCGAAACGTCACGAAAAAGTTTGGAACCTTCACCGCTGTGGACGACATGGACCTCGTAGTCAACCGCGGTGAGGTCTTTGGATTCCTGGGGCCCAACGGGGCCGGCAAAAGCACTACGCTGCGCATGATGCTCTCGCTGATACAGCCCAGCTCCGGCCACATCGAACTCTTCGGCAAAGACCTGCATCGGCACCGCAGCGAAATCCTGCGCCGCATCGGCTGTATCATCGAAAAGCCCGACTTTTACCGCTACTTGAGCGGGTTAGACAACCTGCGCATCTTCGGGGCGCTCAGCCAGACCCGCGACCTGCGCCAACGCATCGCCTATGTACTGGAACTCACAGGCTTGAAAGGCAGGGAAAAAGACCGGGTCTCCGCCTACTCCCACGGGATGAAGCAGCGGCTTGGACTGGCGCAGGCGCTCCTCCACGATCCCGAACTCATCATCCTCGACGAGCCCACCACTGGCCTCGACCCACAGGGCATCATCGAGCTGCGCCAACTCATCCTGCAGTTGCGGCAGGAAGGCAAAACCGTACTGCTCTCCTCCCACATCCTCAGCGAAATCGAACTCATCGCCGACAGCATGGCCATCATTTACAAAGGCAAGGCAGTGGTGCAGGGCAAGGTAGCGGAGCTCCTCTCCGCCCAGGACAACCTCAACGTACGCGTAGAGGTAGCGGATGCGGAACATGCAGCCGCAGTCGTACGCGCCTCCCGGCTATCGGCCATCCTGCGCGGCAGTGCGCCCGGCGTCTTGGACTTCCACTGTCAGCGGGAAGAAATCCCTGAACTATTGGCTGCGCTGTGCAGCCACGAGCTGCCCGTGTATGGCGTGCGCGCCACGCGCGGCCTCGAAGACTATTTCCTCCGCATTACCGAGCAATCCCAATAGCAGGCTATGACTACCCTATTGTTCTCCGAGCTCTTCAAAATTGCTGCCAAACCTAGGAGCTACATTGGCTTCGTAGCCATAACCGCCATTGTACTGCTCATAGAACTGGCCCTCTGGCTCGACGGCAGCGCTTATATTGACTTTATCCTGCAGTCGCTGGAGCAGTCCTTTTCCGTGCAAGGCAATATCCTCAACGGGAACCTCGTCGCATTCATCATCCTGCAGACCCTCATCGTCCAGATGCCCCTGCTCGTCGCCCTGGTATCCGGGGATCTCATCAGCGGCGAAGCGGCTACAGGGGCTATCCGTCTGCTCCTCACCAAGCCGTACTCGCGCACGCAGGTCTTGTGGGCGAAATTCGGTGCGGCCGGCATCTACGTCTTCTTCCTGATTCTCTGGCTTGGGCTGCTTGCGCTGGGCGGGGGCCTCTTTCTCTTTGGGAGCGGGGATCTCATCGTATTGAAGAGCGACGCGCTGGTCATCCTAAAAGGCAGCGATACCCTCTGGCGCTTCTTTGCCGCTTTTGGTGCGGCTTTTCTGAGCCTGTTGGTAGTGGCCACCTTCGCATTGATGCTGTCCTGTTTTACAGATAATTCCATCGGGCCCATCATCGCCTCCATGTCGGTCATCATCCTGTTCACCATCATCGGCACGATGGAGGCCCCTTTGTTCGAGCGAATCACGCCCTATTTATTCACGACGCACATGATCGTTTGGCGCAATCTCTTCGACAGCACACTGGACTACGCCCTTATCCTGCGCTCTATGGGGATACTCTTAGGGCATACCGCGGTATTTTTAGGAGTTTCCTTTTTTCATTTTTCCAAAAAAGACATTTTAAGTTGAAAAACGCATCCCTGCTTTTCCTGCTGTTGCTGTGCAGCGGCACTGCCCTGAAGGGCCAAAGCTCGCCCAAGGCGCTCATTCACGAAGTCAACCGGAAGTTTGCCCAGGTCAAGGACTACAGTGCGGATTTGAACATGCGCTTTAACATACCTTCGGTGACCCTTGAGCCGGTGAGCGGAAAAGTATTCTACAAGGCACCCGACAAGTTTCGCATCAAGGCCACGGGCATTCTGTTCATGCCCCGTCAGAATCCCTATTTTGCACTGCAAAGCGTGCGCGACACCAATGCCTTCACGGCCGTATTAAGCGGTCAGGAGCAGATTGGTGCCGTCAAGACGTCGGTCATCAACGTCATTCCCCACGACAATGCCGCCGATCTCATCTTAGCCCGCTTGTGGGTGGACCCCGTGCGGCACCTTATCCTGAAGTCCCAGTTGACCACCCGGTCCAGCGGAGTGCTCACAGCCGAGCAGTTTTACGGCGCTCAACAGAGCAAAGGACTACCCGACCGCATCACCTTCAGCATGGACATTGCCCGCTTCAAGGTACCCAAGACCCTGGCAGTGGACCTCAACGCAAAGGGCAAGAACCAGAAACTTCCCGAAAAAGGGCTCGCCGTTATCGAGCTGGCCTTTTCCGCCTACAAACTGAATCAAAAGCTGCCCGACAGCGTCTTCCAGGAAGTACCCGGCAAGTAAGAAGCGCTATCGGAGGGTAAGAAGGGGGTACCACACCGGTTGTTCCCGCCGCGCTGTGTGGTCATAGCTTTTCATCAGCTCAACCGTAAGCACCATTTTCCGGAAACGCGGATCCATATCGCCCGCAAAATCATGCGCAAAAAAGCGCACATAGTAGGGATTTTCGGCATTTGCCACCCGGCTACGCACCAAGGGACAAATAGAGGGAGCAGCACCGCTGATCCGCTGCACCAGGGTCTGGAACTGTGCGGCAGCATCTTCCAGACTTCCCACAGGAGGAAATACCGCGACAAAAGACGTGGCTTTCGCAGCGTCGAAAGTGCGCTCCACATATGCACTACGGGCTCCTTCCGGTAGGATACCCGTGGCCCACTGTTCGCCGTCGAGCGTCTGGATGGGAGCCCTGCTGCTATCGGTCAACGTAGAGAAGCCCGTCAGGTACGCGCGCAGCAGCACGTCGAGTTGCGCCTCCAAGTTGGCAGGCAGTCCTGTACGGTCTGGCGACAAAACCTCCAGGCCCGATTTCCGCACGATGAGATAAAAGTCTTTTTGCGGCTGCAGCTGGGCCGGGAGCTTCGCATTTTTTGCAGAGGGGAACCAGAGCAGGGCATTGTCCGAAGAGAAATAAGAGAGGAGAAATCCTTTCAAGTCACAGAGCGCATCCCGGTTCTGATCGCGTTCTGTGCGGGTACGCAACCAGAGGGGCCATGCACTTTCCCGTGCCTGAACGGAGATTTCCCTCCAATATGCGTCGCCGAATTTTTCGCGCAGCTCATTTTTTCCACGCTGATCCAGTTCCCAGCGGTAGTTGGGAAAAACGAGGCCCATATCCAGGACGCGCACCGGCGGGAGGCTGTCGGCGACCGGCTGACCGTACAACGGCCAAAGCGGTAAAAAGAAGATCAGTACCGCCAGTGGTCGGCAGTGCCAGGATACGATACCCATGCGGATGGAAAGTTTGGGCTAGTTACTTTAAAAGTTGGGCCAGCATGCGTTCCAAGGTGGGGCCGCGCAAGTCTTTGGCCACAATACGTCCCTGAGGATCGACAAGGATAGTCTTGGGGATGGAGCTCACCTCGTACATTTGGGCCACTTCATTGGACCAACCTCTGAGATCGCTCACATGGGGCCAGGTCAGGCCATCCTGCTCGATTGCCTGCAGCCAGCGATCCCGGCTATTGTCCAGGCTGACACCCAGTATTTCGAATCCCTTATCCTTGTACAAGTTGTACATGCGCACCACATTGGGGTTTTCGCGGCGGCAGGGACCACACCAGCTTGCCCAGAAATCAATCAGCACATACTTGCCCCGCAGGCTGCTCAACTTCAGCTCGGCGCCGTCCGGCTTGAGCTGTGAAAAATCGGGTGCGACGGAGCCCACGCTCAGGCGCAGGGCTTTTTCGAGGCCTGCCTTTACGTTAGCGGCCGCTTCCGGGGCTTTATCCTGGAAGGTTTCGAGGAACTTTTGGGCAAAAGTCGCATAAGTACCGTGCTTGACTTGCCCCAGGCCGGCCAGGATGCCACCGTACGCCATTTGCTGTGCGGAGGAGCCCATGGGAATCCGGTTGAGCTGTGCGTTGAGGAAGTCGGTGACCATCTCGTCGGGCAGGCCGATACTGGCCAGGGTCTGGGCATAGGTGTCGAAGGCCTCATACACCCAGGGCAGGCCGTCATAGCCACCGTCTTTGAAATCGGTTTGGCCAAAGAATTCGCTGGCGAAATATTCTACTTCGGAGGGGTATTTCCCGTTGTTGTTGTTGGGATACGACAGGTAGGTGCTGATGGCAGCGATGCGGCCCAAAAACGCATTGCTGTTGCGCAGAGAATCCAGCAGGGTCTTTTTTTGAGTATCCACTTCCCTCATCTGCCCTTCGAGTGCGGCCTTCTCAGGTTCGCTGGCCGCGTAGGCGTAATTGCGCAAGAGTTGGCCTGCTTTGTTATTGAGTTCTGCCAGCCTGTTTTTGACGCTTTCATAATCCTGGTTGCGCTTTGAACCCGTTATTTCAGCGTTGCGCAGATCCCCGCAATTCCCTTTGAGCACAACCAGCTTCTCATCGGAGGAAAGCACCAGGGGGCGGGCATCGTCTGCCAGCGGCCCTGCATAGTAGATTTGAGGGGCCGAGGCGGGCACTTTGAATTCAAAAAGCTGTAGTTTGCCAGCCGCGGCGTTCGCCCGCTGAATTTGCCGGAAGGAAAAGCCATCGAAGGTATAGAGTCCAAGGCTACCCCCGCAATTGCCTACTTCACAGCGAAGCGTGACCGTCTCCTGGGCCTGCAGGGCCGATGCGCCGACCCACAGACACAGCGCAAGCAAAAAAATGCGACTTTGATTCATGGCTGGATACTTTTTGCAAAAATAGGGAAACTCCTTATTCTTGTGTATTGTTACTCCATAAAACGAACAGTTTGGGGACAATTGTTCAAAACGATAGAAAATGATTTCTTACCGCAATCCTTCCGGTGGAGGTTCCTTCGTAGGGACGCTCATTGCTTTAGCCTTCTTCGTAGGGCTTCTGGCATTTCTGTTTTTCATGGCGCGCCTGGCGTTCCGGCTCCTGTACTTTTTGGGCCCTATCCTCCTTATCGCAGCAGTCATTGCCGATCACAAGGTTTTTCTGGACTATGTGAACTGGCTGCGCAGGTTGTTCAGGAAGAACTTTCTGCAGGGTGCCTTGGCCCTCGTCCTGTCGGTTGTAGGCTACCCCATCGTATCTGCGTTTCTTCTGCTCCGTGCCTTCGGGCGCAAAAAAAGTGCGGCATATAAACGCCCCCCGGCAGGTGAACTGACCGAATTCGAAGAGCTGGAGAGCAAACCCCGGATGCCTCGCGAAGTTTCCCGCCCGCAGCAGGGCGATGACGCCGATCTCGTATAGCGTGTCGGTCTTTATTACCGTATTCGCCCTCTGCTTGGCAGTGGTCGTAGGCCTTACATATGCCCTTCTCGTAGAACGGCTCCGCATCGTATGGGTCCATATCCCCGAGTGCAGCCCAGATCCGGGTTTCCAGCCACTCGTATCCATCAGTGTATTGATACCTGCGCGGGATGAGGCGCACACGATTGGAGACTGCCTGAAAAGCCTGCTCGCACAGGATTATCCCCCTGAGCTTTTTGAAATCATCGTCATTGACGACCATTCTGGCGACGATACGGCCCGATTGGCCAGCTCGTATGGCGTTTCCGTGCTTTCGCTTGCGGATACCCTACCGCCGGCGGGGATCAATGCCTACAAAAAAGAAGCCCTGTCCCTTGGGGTATCCCGGGCCAGGGGGGAGCTCATAGTCTGTACGGACGCCGATTGCCTACTCCCCCCGCAATGGCTACGGCTCGTAGCTTGGGGATATGTGTACCGGGGATGGCACTGTATGACCGGCCCAGTCTCCACCTTTGAGGAAAGAGGCCTTTTAGCGCGCTTTCAGGGCTTGGACCTGGCGGGCATGATGCTCCTCACGGCGGCCGGCATCCAATCCCGGCGCTTTCATTTGGCCAACGGTGCTGCTTTTTCTTTTTCCAAAGAAGCCTTTGCTGCGGTAGGCGGCTATACCGACCAGACCCACCTCGCCTCCGGCGACGACTTGTTGCTGATGCACAAAATTATGGCGCGATTTCCGGTGGGCTTCCTGAAAACACCGGCTACGGTACGCACCCATGCGTTAGAGGACTGCTTGCCTCTTTTCAGGCAGCGGTTGCGCTGGGGGACCAAGTCACGAGGGTATAGTGACACCCGTATCACCCATTTCCTCGCGTTGGTATTCCTGCTCTGCTGGAGCATTCTCATCGCTTTTGCCGCTATTCCGTTCGCACCGATAGCAGCGGGTGGAGTCTTTATCTTACTGGTGGGGTTCAAAGCCTGGGCAGATTACCGGATGTTGCGCACTGCTACCCTGTTCTTCGGGCGACAGGACCTGATGGGTTCCTTTTGGGCGGCACAAGTGCTGCACATACTCTATATCGCAGTGGTCGGACTTGCATCCAATCTGTTCACTACTTACACCTGGAAAGGGCGGAAAGTACGCTGATCCGCTCAGCCAATATTTTCACTGGTGAAGTGGAACTCTACCTTAGGATGGTTCTCCATTGCCATTTTCAAAGCCCAGGCAGACTCGGCGAGGAACACCAGATTGCCGTGGGTGTCTTTCGCAATATCCTTTTTGCGGCGGCTGATGAGATCGCGGAGCGCTGCCTCATCGGGACAGGTGATCCAGCACGCTTTGTGCATGGCCACCGGTTCGTAGTGCACGGAGGCCCCGTACTCGTGCTGCAATCGGTACTGAATGACGTCAAACTGGAGGTTCCCAACCGTTCCGATGATACGGCGGCCATCCAGTTCGCGGGTAAATAACTGGGCCACTCCTTCGTCCATCAACTGCTCCAGCCCTTTGGCCAACTGTTTCGACTTCAGCGGATCCGCATTATTCACGTAGCGGAACAGCTCCGGGGAAAAGCGGGGGATGCCTTTGAAATGCAGTGATTCTCCCTCGGTGAGCGTATCGCCGATTTTGAAATTCCCGGAATCGTACAGACCGATCACATCGCCGGGATACGCTTCTTCTATGACTGTTTTTTTCGCGGCCATGAACGATGTAGGGTTGGAAAATTTCATTTTCCGGCCCTGGCGCACGTGCAGGTAATTCGTATTCCGCTGAAAGACGCCGGAGCAAACCCGCAGGAACGCGATACGGTCGCGGTGATTGGGGTCCATATTGGCGTGGATTTTAAAAATGAAGCCGGAAAAAGAATGCTCCTCCGGCCGCACCGTGCGCTCTTCAGCCGTACGGGGCAAAGGTGCTGGAGCAATTTCGACGAAGCAGTCGAGCAGTTCGCGAACGCCAAAGTTATTGACCGCGCTGCCAAAAAAAACGGGCGAGATATCCCCCGACAGATATTGCGCGCGGTCAAACGCCGGATAGACGGTGCGCACCACCTCCAGTTCCTCGCGCAGGACGGCAGCATCGCTGGCACCGATATGCCGCTCCAGATCTTCGCTTTCGAGATCGGTTATCTCGACGAGGTCTTCTTCCTCTTGCTTTCCGTGGGGGCGAAACAGCACGAGCTTTTGCTCATACAGGCTGTACACCCCTTTGAAGCGCTGTCCCATCCCGATAGGCCAGCTCAGGGGGGTGACGTGGATGCCCAGCTTTTGCTCTACCTCGTCCAGAAGATCCACGGCGTCTTTACCTTCCCGGTCCAGTTTATTAATGAAAACGATTATGGGCGTTTTGCGCATGCGACAGACCTGGACGAGCTTTTCCGTTTGTGCCTCCACCCCTTTTGCTACGTCAATGACGACGATGGTGCTGTCCACGGCTGTGAGCGTCCGGTAGGTATCCTCTGCGAAGTCTTCGTGGCCCGGCGTATCGAGGATATTGATTTTCAGGTCCCGATAGTCGAACGCCATCACAGAAGTCGCCACCGAGATTCCCCTTTGGCGCTCGATTTCCATGAAGTCGGAGGTAGCGCTTTTTTTGATTTTATTTGACTTTACCGCGCCGGCTACCTGGATAGCCCCTCCAAAGAGCAGGAGCTTCTCTGTCAGCGTAGTTTTCCCCGCATCCGGGTGACTTATGATGCCAAAAGTCCGTCTTTTTTCGAGTTCGTTCAACATGGAGAGCTATTTCGGGCTGCAAAGATATGCCGGAAATCAGGGATTTCGTTGAATTGCTATACTTTTCGGTGAAAACACCCTGACTATGCGGCCTGTAGGCCGTATTTGAAAAAAAAAACCTTACCCCGAACCAAGTTCAAACCTAAAAGTTTTTAAAAAAAAGATTATAGACTCTATGGGCGTCAATATCCGTATCCAACTCAACGAAAACCTGTACATCCGCGACCCACAGGACACCAAACTCGGCAAGCTAATCATCCGAGAGGCCATTTACCTGATTGACGAAATCGGCATTGAAGACTTTACGTTTAAGAAATTAGCCGTTCGCATCAACTCCACTGAAGCCTCTATCTATCGATATTTCGAGAACAAGCACCGATTGCTCGTGTATCTTCTGTGTTGGTATTGGGAATGGACCAAGCACCTCATCGAAATCAACACGAGGAACATCGAAGACCCGCTCAAAAAAATGCAGATTGTCATCTCGACCATTGTGGATGCCGCGCTGCGCCAGGAGGCCATTGACTGGGTGGACGAGGACGTCTTACACCGCATCGTCGTGGCGGAAGGTACCAAAGCCTACCATACCAAGCAGGTGGACCAACAAAACAAGCAGGGATTCTTCCTGACGTACAAAGCACTGAGCCGGAAAATTGCTGATATCATACAGGAAATGGACCCTTCGTACCCATACCCCAAAGCACTTAGCAGTACTCTCCTGGAAATGGCCAATGACCAGATACATTTTGCCCGGCATCTTCCCTCCCTTACCGATATAAAAATAATCGGGGAAGACTATAGCCAGGTAAAAAAGCTCCTCAATGATTTTGTAATGAGGTCTTTAAACATGAATGGTACTGCACCGTCGGATATGCAGGCCGTTCCTAAAGAGAGCTGATATACTCCCCTAACACAGCACATCAGGGCTTTATAGGCGACATTCCTATCCGTTCGCCCACGCAGCGCACAGCGTTGCGCAGTGCGGTTTGTTGCCCGGGCTGGATATCCACCGTGCGCTTCTCCGTGCGGTAGTTGACCCGGATTTTCTGGACTTTAAAATGCGTTAGAGCGTAGAACAAGTCCATCGGAACCAAGCAGGTATGCTGGTATAAGCGCATGTTCGTACGGGTGTCGAACACCCCCTGGTCCGAAAAATTCATCAACTCAATGACTTGTCCGTCGTCGAGCATGAGCAAGACATTGTAGTCGTTATCTATGCGATGGTATTCCCACTCCTGGATACCCAACACCAGAAAAAAAGAGCGGATACTGTCTTTCTCCGTATAGGTGAACAGCAGTTTGGCCTCTTCGATCAACTTGGGGCCATCCGCCGTTTCAAATTTGCTCGGCACTTGGTTGCCGATCGTCACCGACTGGGAGACGACGGTGCGCAGGCTATCGAAGGGGTCTATTTCATCCAGGGCTACTTTGCACTGTGCGCCCACATACGCGGTGGGGAGCAGGCATATCCAAAGGGCTAACCAACAATTTTTCATTCTGTGCTGCAATACTTTAGCTTATCAACTGGACGGGGTTTCATCATCGAATCAGGGATATGCTCCCCCTCTTTTTGTACTCTGTCCCATCCGGACAAATCATGTAGAGATAGAAACCATATACATCCGGTGGAAGTTGCCTGCCGCGGAAAGTTCCATCCCAACCGACATCCGGGTTGCGCGTATCGAATACTTCCTGCCCCCAGCGGTTGTAGATGATGAGCTGCATCGCTTCGTAGTCCTTGAGGCGTGCATATAACACATCGTTGATGCCGTCTCCATTGGGTGTGAATGCGTTGGGCAGGAAAGGTTCCACACACTGTTTGACTTCGATTCGTATACTCAGGGTATGTTCGCACCCTTCCTGCGTCACCTTGACCGAATAGATAGTAGTCTCCTCCGGCGAAGCGATGACACTTGGGCCGCTGCTGGTGTTCAGCCCTGTAGTCGGCGACCAGCTAAAGGTACACTGGGTACATCCATTTACAGTAATGACCGACTGCTCCCCCTTCCGGATGGGGTTTTTATCGGCCTGGATACTCAGCTTGGACGGCAGGTCCGGAACTACGACATTGGTGCGCAACGTATCGGTACAACCAAACTGATTGCTGAGCGCTACTTGTATAACGGTATTGTCCTGAGCTTTGACAATGGCATCCGGTCCATTGACCGGGTCGGAAATAATCAGGTTGGCGGGACTCCAGAGGTAGCGAAGCCGTTGAGAAGTGTCCCGGTTGGAAACGCTTAGATTGATCAGGGTACCGCTGATACAAGCCACCGCTTTCGGTTGCAGAGCGGCGAGCAGGGGCAGAGAGCGCACAACGACAGAATCGGTCTCCACACATCCCCGTTTACTCGTAGCACGCAGATAGAACGTTTGGCTGCCCCGCGCAGGCGTGATGGTCAGCATAGGTTCGACTCCCAGTACAACGCCAAATCCGGGGCGGTTTGACCACTGCAGGTCAGCAGGGACGCCACTCGTGGATGCCTTCAATACCAGGGGACCGGCGACGCATTGCGTAGTATCTTTTCCAGCATCCAGGCGGATAGGGGCATCCATTTTTACCCGTATGGTCAGCGTAGTATCGCAGAGCCCGGAAGGCGCGGTGATTTTTAGCGTATAGGTCGCATCCGCAGTCAGGGTAGCAATCGGGTTGGGGATATCCGCAGCACTAAGCCCAGTGGCGGGACTCCACGCGTAGCGGTAAGCCGGGTTCCCCCTGGGATTCAGCGGGGTGGCTATGCCTGGGCACAGCGTCTGCCCAGTATCCGGTCCTACCGACGCAAAACGGACGATTTGAATATTGACCGAAATACTGGTGTCACAGAAATTGTTGGGATCGCTGATGCGCACCTGATAGGTAGCGGGCTGGATCAGCGTCGCGACCGGATTGGGAACATCTGCGGCACTGAGGCCGATAGCAGGCGACCACGAATAGCGGTATAACGGATTTCCCATCGGGTTCAGACTGGTCGGTACGCCGGGACAGAGCAACTGGTTGGCATCTGGCGATACCGCGCCGAATCGGGCTATGTCCACCTTTATGCTGACCGTTGTATCGCAGTTCCCCAGGGGGTCGGAAATCCTCACTCTATAGGTAGTGGCATTAGAGCCATTGAATAGCGGGTTGGGTATATTAGCGGCACTGAGGCCCGTGGCCGGCACCCACTCGTAGCGGTACAGGGAATCTCCTGTCGGGTTCAAAGGGGTCGGCTGTCCCGGGCATGCGACGAGACCGGCCGGCGGGGCCACGGATGCGAAATTCGTGGTATTCACCTGTACGCTGACGGTCGTATCGCACTTGCCCAGCGGGTCGGTGATACGCACCTGATAGGTCCTGTTGACCGATGTAAACACGCTGGGATTGGGCGTATTGGCGCTGCTCAGGCCCGTCGCCGGACTCCAGGCATAGCGGTAGGCACTATTTCCATTCGGATTTAGCGGTGTCGGTATCCCAGGGCATACCAATACCCTGGACGAAGGGGAAACCGGCCTGAAATTGACCAGGTTCAGCGTAACGCTCAACAGGGTACCGCAGTTGTCTTTTGGATCCACGATGCGCACGAAATAGGTTCCCCCCGAGTTGGTGGTGACAACAGGATTGGGTGCTGTAGTGGAGCTCAAGCCCGTCGCCGGGCTCCACGAATAGAGGTATAAACTACTGCCGTTCGGGTTCAGGGGAGTAGGCGTATTGGCGCAGACCAGCAATTCAGAGGAAGGGCCAACCCCTACGAAATCGGCTACCTTTACCACAACGGTCACCACCGTATCGCACTGGTATAAAGGATCGCTGATGCGCAGCCGATAGGTCTGGGATACTTTAGTGGTGACTATTGGGTTGGGCACGTCCGTAGCACTCAAACCGATAGCCGGCGACCAGGAGAAGCGGTAGAGGCTATCGCCCCGGGGGTGGAGAGGGGTAGGCACATCCTGGCATACCACGATAGTATCCGGTGGGGTTTGCGAGCGGAAATTTGCCACTTTGACCCATAGGGAGACCAAGGTGTCGCAGACCCCGGTACTATCGGAGATACGTACCTCGTAACGGGTATCCTTGAGCGCACGCACGGAGGGGTTGGGTACATTAGAGGCACTCAAGCCCGTGGACGGGGTCCATTGGTAGCGATAGGAAGTACTCCCGTTCGGGTTCAGCCGCGTGGGAACATCGGCACAAACCAGCAAGACATTGACCGGCGGGCCAACTTTAGAGAAATCCGTGAATCTCACATGAATTCGGCGGGTCAGGGTTTCTTTGCAACCTTTGGCGCCCCCTATTGTGAATTGTACGGTTACGGAATCTACCCCATCTTTGAAAATGAATTCCGGCGTACTGGAGGAAGAGCGCTGTCCGTCGCTCAACACCCACTCCCGGAAGTTGGTATCTCCGAATAAATTTTTGCTGGTGTCGGTGAAGCGCACCCGGTTTTCCGAGTCGGAGCATCCCGTCAACGCATAGGTAAAAGCTGGCTCTATGAAATCGCCCAACACCTGGATAGTTTTGGTCAAGGTATCTGGGCATTCATTTACCGTAATCAACGTAACAGGATATTCGCCGGGCCCGGGGAAGGGATACACGAACGAAGACGCCAGGGTATCCAGCAACTGTCCTGTGCCACGCTCGATCACCCAGCGCCCGGCGCTGTTGCCCGGGGTTGTATTCGTGAACGCAACTCCCAGGCCGTCGCACTGCAGTACGGCATTGAATGCAGCGGGCGTTTGGGCCACTGCGGCCACCTCTACCTGAATCACCGTATCGCAAAGTCCGTTGATTGGCGTCACGGTGACCGTGTAAACCGCGTTCCCGGTCACTACTACCGAGGGGTTCACGGCCGCTGTATCCGTCAGGTCCGAAGTAGATGCCCAGCGGTAGCGATAGGGGGTACTGGCCGGCGTTTCCGGGTTAAGGCCTATCCTCTGGCCGATACAAGCCTCTATACGGGTTGAAGTGATGTACCCGGAGGGCTTGTTCAGTCCGGTTGTGATTGCCTTTTCCTGCGTCTGTACGCAGCCATTCTTTGAGGTCGCGGTCAATCGTATGGTTCCGGCAGATCCGGTAGGCACCTCAAAAACAGGCGATTGCGCACTAGAGGTAAAAATCCGTCCATTGTTGAGGCGAAGTTCCCAAAACCACTGTACCACCGGGGATACCAAATCTACGGAACGGTCTCGAAGCGTGATGAAAGTGCTGCCGAAGCAGTCTATGACATCGCTCCTGAAATCTACTCTGAGGGAGTTGGCTTGCAGGTAGATTTCATGGCTCGTAGTATCGGCACAGAGCGTACCTGGCTCTGCAATCAGGGTAGCCACATAGCGGCCCGTATCGGGAAAGGTGAAGACCGGATTTTTTTCTGATGAAGCCGCATTTAGCCCCCGCCCTTTAAACGTCCATTCAAAGGCATTGGAGACCAATCCATTGCGGCTTTGGTTATCAAAAATGACCGTGAGGTTGTCGCATTGCACGCTGGGGGCGAAGATAGCTGCGGTGACCCGGGCACAGTCAATGACGTTGTATTGAAAGTCGCGTTTTGTTTCGGACAGCAGTGCTTTAGTGACCCGGTCGTATTCCAGGACGGAGACACCGATGACGTACTGGCCCAAGGCTCCCGGGGTCACGTCCATCCGACCTGTAACTGAGTGGATGACGAGCGGTTTGCCGAAGCCCATCATATTCTCCACGGAATAGATGACCTGGCCGGGAGGGTTATTCCAGACGACGGGTTCGTACGGAGGGCCGTCCGGCGGGATGGGTTGCGGCACCCTGAACGAGCCACCCTGGATGGGGGTAATCAAGCGATATACGAGGGAATCGCCGTCTTCATCGTAGGAGGAATGGTTGAACACGAACGGTTCGTCGCGGCAGATGAACACAGGGGGCCAGGAGCGGAACACCGGGCTGTTGTTACAGCGCGCCATGGCTGCCCCGGTGAGGTATATTTCAAAGGTAGCCCCTGTTTCGAGGGGCTTAACCACATTTCGGACGGTCTCGTTCCGGCAACAACGCTGATAGACGAAACGATATCCCTCGTCGTTGGGTTCCAGGGTGACGATGGTCCGGTAGGTAGTTGTGTGTACACAAACGTTTTTGCTATTGATAATGCACGGGTCTATGGTATTGGTGAGCGTATCGTCCCCGATTCTGGACACAAAAACGCTTTTTATCAATTTCCCGGTATGATCGAAAATACCTATGGAGGCCGGATCGTCGAACGGAGCCTGCTGGGAGCCGTAGTAACAGTCTCGGAAAACGCGCAGGGTAACTTCGTATGTATTGTT
>VFQS010001830.1_pt1 | contig 16417 bp, 16 predicted proteins | sample 3512361 | NCBI WGS metagenome assembly VFQS01 (sample SAMN10412375, study PRJNA504923) | tailings metagenome | isolation source: Relicate 1 Philex TSF3 active mining | place: Philippines
AAAAAACATATTTGCGACCACGCATGGCGGATTACTCCTCGTATGACGGGTATTTGGCTGGGCGGCGGATACGCTGGCTGGTGCGCATGCTCTGTGACTCGGGCGGTTGTTCGAGCTGTGCATACAGTTCTTGGTTGTCCAGCTCTTGGACGTCGTTTTCGTCGACTGCCAGCGCCGATGACTCCAGGCTTTCGCTGATGTAGTCGAGCACATCACGCACGTCGGCGTTGTCTTCGAGGAGTCCATCAAACGGCATGGCCACGCCGCTCACGGTGCGCACCGTCTGCCCCATTTCGCGGAGCGTGTTGTCGATGCCCAGCACCAACGAACGCATCACGGCGGCCAGCTCTTGGCGCTCTTGCAGTGTCAAATTGGCGAAGCCAATCAGCGCTTTCTCTTGGGCACGGAGCAGTGACGCGCGTAAAATGGCAATGTCGGCCTGGGTCTGCAGTTCGTAGCGTTTGACCAAATGGGCCTGACGCACCTGTTCGACCAGCTCGTCCGACGATACCGGTGTCCATAGCAGGGCAGGGATGATGATAAAGCCGATGATGCCGATGAGCGCCTGTTGGTAGACCAGTCCCGAGTCGGCTACCACCGGTTGGGCCGCCCACCAGCTCCATTGAATCTGAAATGAGTAGTAAATCAGGTAGAGTGCTGCCCCGATGATGACCGGGTAGCCCCAGGTGCGAGCGTTGATTTTTTGTAAAAGCATGCCGGCCGGCGACCACGGAATCAAAAACGACACCAGGCTGGGTGGCGCCAGCACCAAAATGGCCGTGAAGGCAATCGCCACAATCCGGTTGTCGGTCAATTGTGATTGTACGCCCCACCAGTACGCGGCAGATCCGCCCATGGCCACGACGGCGAGTACTGCGAGCAGGGTTTTGGAAGTGAACTGCATGCCACTCGGCCGGCGGCGTTGTCCGCGCACCATGTCGAGATATTTACTCGTCATTTGATTCACCTCCTGATAATTGCCAACTCCTCAACGGAGTTCGATAATGTTGTCGTTGATTACTACAAAGGCGCGCACGCTCGCCGCATATCCGGCGTCGCGCATGCGCATGGCCACCGCTTCCGAAATCGACGTCAGGCCGAAATCTTGATTGATGCGGTATTCGACCTCGTAGGCGGCACGTGCATCTGACGTCAAAGTCACCTGGGCTGTTGCAACGAAGTCCCCATTGAGGAGGCCAATCTCGAGCACCTGCCCGTTGCGTGGGTCGAGCCACAACAGCGGTGACGGTGCGAGTGCTGTCAGGCGACGTGGTGCCTCAAAGGCCTCACGGTTGTTCACAAAGGCCGCCCAGCGCTCGTCGCCTGTGGGTGTGGCTCGTAAGCGCGGTGTGACCACGATTATCTCGACCGGCGCTGGCACCGCCGTCGCTTCAGGAGCGTCGGTTTGGGCCAGGGCATCCTCGGCGGTGGGCTCTAGCGTAGCGCCATCATCTGCCACAGGCTCACTGGTGGCGGCGTCAGATTCGGCGAGTGGGGTCTCGACGGGGAGGGCTGTGTCGACTAGGGTGGTGCTGGCGGGTTGGGGCGTCCGATTGTTGATCTGGATGGGTTGGCCACAGCTTGCCAACCACACCGCGCCCACCACGATTGCCCAGCGTTTCCCACGGATAACAGTCATATGCACAGCTCTTTCAAAGCGTCTGTATCAAAATTATATATTCATGAAGATTCTAGGGTGTTGTATCATGATTGTCAAGCGCGAATTACTTGACACCCGAGCGGTTTAGGGCTATTCTAGACGATGGTATTGACCAATAGAGTGCAATCGTCTGTGACTTCCATTGTGGGTGTACGTTGCGTTGTTGGTCTATAAGGTAAGGATGAAAATCATGTCGAACAATGCCAATCCGGCGCAGAGCAATTCTCCATTTGCAGCCGATGAGGTAATGACGTTCACCACTGCAGGTTCAACCTCGAGTGCCTATGTGTCGGAATTTACGGCACGTTTGCGCGATGTCATCGTATCCAAGGGTAACATTTACCGCCCCGATGCCGTGAACCAAGAAGGTGACGTACAAGAAGACGGCGTGTTGCGCTTGGTGCTCAACATGTGCGATGTCAACAACCCCAAACCCGTCAAGCGTCGTGGGCAAGGCACGTTTGTGGCTTCGATCTTCGAAGGAGCCGGCAACGAAGCCAACATCATGCATGCCGCATACCCGTTGTTGGTGCGCTCAATCTCCAATATGATTGTCTACAACACCGTTATCGACGGTGTGCGCGAAAGCCACTTCATCACTCCCGAGCAGGGCCACTATGTGGTCAAGTATCAGGGCGACGATGCGGACTTTTACGCAAAGGTGTACGAGCGTGTGACCCCGTTGGCATGTAGCCACTTGGTCATCAACAATGACTTCGTACCCAATTTGCCCGAGGCCTTGTGGCAGGGCGAAGAGCCCATGTGGCAAATCTGTGATGCTGGTGTCAAGCTCGACCAAATGGGCCTGTTGCCTTCACCCACCCGCATCGAAGACTTCCTCACCGAAAACGACCTGCGTATGGTGCGCCGCCTCTACAACATCGGTGGCCTCAGCTACGGCAACTTGAGTGCCCGTGCCCACCACAATCCCGAGTATTTCTGGATGTCGGCTTCGGGTGTCGACAAAAGCAAGCTCAAGCAGGTCGGTCGCGACGTGTTGTTGGTCACCGAATACGTGCCCGATCAGTTGATGATCCGCTTGAGCGTGCCCGCCAACGTCGAGCCCCGCCGCGTGTCGGTCGATGCCATCGAGCACTGGATGATCTACCGCGAGCACCCCTCCGTGGGTGCAATTGTGCACATCCATGCCTGGTGGGCCGATCCCATCCAGTCCACACAGGTCAACTACCCCTGTGGCACCTACGAAATCGCTGCCGAGGTTGCCGAGTTGGTGCGCCAGGCTCCCGATCCGTCACGGGCCGTCATCGGCCTCAAAAACCACGGGCTCACGATTACTGGCCACTCGATTGCCGAAATCTTCGAGCGCATCGAGGGCAAAATCGTGCCTCAGGTCCCCATGAACTAGTCTGTTTGACACGCAACCGCCGGCCGCACTCTGTGCGACCGGCGGTTTGTTGTTGCAAGCGACGACGATTATGCCAAACTCTGGCGTACACTGCGGATCGCCACAAAGATGTACAAGATGCCGATCATCAAGAGCAGCAGATTGGTGTGGAACCCCAGCACCCACATCACCATCACTGCCCCGATGATGATGCCACTGCTCGCCGCTGACGCAATGCCTTTGCCACGCTTTTGGAGCATGCGTTCGCTCAGTTGCGCAATCACGTTGCCAGCTAGCGCCCCACCCAACAAAAAGGCAAACGGCCCAATGAAGGGGATGCCCAAAATCAGACTCAACGGCAACGGCAGTAATCCGGCGATACCTGCCCCGATGATCGCACTGATGAGTTGGTGCCCAAACGAGCTCCGGTAGCGGTCGGGGATGCGCATGTCGCGACAGGCCGCACACAAATGCCCAACTTCATTGGGGATGGCACAGCGCACACACAGGGGCGCACCACAGCTATGACAGCGCAACGTGGCCTCTTGGGCGGGGTGGTTGGGGCACATCACGACCTCGACCACAGGGGGCGGTGGTGCCTCCTCGGGTAGTGGTTGTGTATGCACAAACCGTGGCACACTCACAATCTTGACCTGTTGCGCTTGCCAGCGTTGGATTTCTTCGTGGGCTGCGAGTGCTTCACTGTTGTCGGGCTCGAGTTCGAGTACGCGTGTAATGAAACGCGCCCGTTCGTCGACTATCGGCAAAATCCGGGCCAGCCCCAACATGGCGTGGCAGTTGTCTGGTTCTACTGCCAACCATGAGCGGTACAGGTTGCGCGCTCCGATGGTGTCTCCGCTGTTGATGGCGGCTTGGACCTGCTGTGCATATGATGATGCGGGTGTTGTGTTTGTCATAATCGTGTCAAGTACCGCTTATCGGGGCAGTACCTCTTGCATGAATTGAATTTTGGCTTGAGTTTGGAAGTTGCCTCCGCCCTCATGTCGATTATACTGCCAAATGCTGATTTGCTTGGGCCCCGCCCAGTTGTTGTAGGCCGCATAGACCGTCGATGGCGGGCAGATGTCGTCCATCATCCCCACCGAAAACAATGAGGCGGCCCGGGCCCGTTTGGCGAAATGGATGCCGTCGAAGTAGTTGAGCGTGCCAAACACTTCATCTACCGAGCCACGATGTGACATCAGGTAGCGGCTGATTTCGCTGTACGGATTGGAGTCGGTAATCTCGGTGGCCCCCCGATCGTTGCAAAAAAACGGCACATCAGGCATGGCCACTGCCACATCGGCTGTCAACCCTGCCGCCGCGATGGCAATGCCACCACCTTGGCTACCACCGCTCACAGCAATGCGTGTGCCGTCTACGGCGGCATGACTACGTGCGGCTTCGATGGCGCGCACCGCGTCACTGAATACACGACGATAGTAGTAGGTCTCTTTGTTGCGGATACCGCGCGTCATGAAGCCGGGATGATGTGGATTGCTGCCCTCGGGCTCGGGATCCGGAGTGTCACCCTTGTTCCAGGCACTGCCTTGGCCGCGGGTGTCCATGATGAAGTGGGCATAGCCCAGGCTGCTCCACAGCAGCCAATCGCTGGGGAACCCGCGCCCGCCGCCGTAGCCGATGTATTCCACCACACACGGCACCGTGCCGGTACGCTGTTTCGGCAGGATAAACCAGCCTTTGATGGGCTGCCCGCCCCAGCCGTTGAAGGTCACATCATACGCCTCGATGGTGTGGAACGGCACATCCGTGGCCGTAAATACGGCATTCAGGGGGTAGGACCGGGTTTCGTTCAGACTTTGCTGCCAAAATGCGTCGAAATCGCTCGGCTCGGCCACATCTGGGCGATATGCCTCGAGTTGGCTCAATGACATGTCAAATAACGCCACAATACTGCTCCTTTGCACTACTCGTCATCTCTACATATCGCTCATGCACCGCGCACCGCATATGACCTGCGCTGTGCTACAAGAGGATAGTACCACGCAATTCCGTCAGGCCAACCACTCACCAGCCCAAATTGGGCGCGATACCCCTGCTCATCAGGGGTGCATCCCTGCCGCATATCCCAGTGTGTCACTGTCGATGATGAGCGTGTACGGTCCGTCGTTGGTCAGACTGACCTGCATTTCGGCACCGAACACCCCCGTAGCCACCGTCAGCCCTTGGTTGCGCAGATGTGCCACCATGGCCTCCACCAGCGGTGCTGCGTGGTCTGGTGGGGCGGCATGCGAGTAGCCGGGGCGGCGGCCACGACTGATGTCGGCATACAGCGTGAACTGTGACACGACAAGCACCTGATACCCCGTATCACGCAGTGAAACGTTGGGTTTGCCGCTGTCATCGTCAAATATACGCACGTCTAGGATTTTGTTGCCGATGAGTTCGACCTGTTTGTGCGTGTCGCCTTGCCCAATGCCCAGTAATACGACCATCCCCTGTGAAATAGCGCCTACCACCGCCCCAGCGACCTGGACTTCGGCTGCAGTAACGCGTTGAACAACTGCACGCATGATTGAGTGTGACTCCTGTTGTGGTGCTCTGTGGATTAGTCGTCGTGATCGGCTTGAGCCCGGGCCGCCTTGCGGGGGGCTGGGCCTAGCGCGCTGTCGATGGCTTCATACAACGATCGCGCCGGGGTAATCTGCATGCCGGTAATCTTGAGGGGCGATTGCAGGGGTGGACACACCACGCGCCGGAATCCCAATTTGGCGGCCTCACCAATACGGCGCTCGAGTTGCGACACACCACGCAGTTCACCACTCAGGCCGATTTCGCCGATCAGCACCATGTCTGCTTCGACCGCTTGATTGCGAAACGACGACGCAATGGCGGTGGCGACGGCCAAGTCAGCCGCTGGTTCGCCGATTTTGAGCCCACCGACAATATTGATGTAGACATCTTGATTGAAAAGCGGCACACCCACACGTTTGCCGCGCACCGCCAAAATCATCTGCAGGCGGTTGTTGTCGAATCCGTTCACGGTACGACGGGGCTGCGGATTAGCCGTGTTGGAGGTCAGACCCTGTACTTCCACCAAAATCGGTCGTGTGCCCTCGAGGGTGACGGCGACCGCCGACCCCGGGGTATGTGCCGATCGTTCGGCCAAAAAGACCTGTGATGGATTGGTGATTTCTTGGAGTCCATCGGCTGTCATCTCGAAAATACCCACCTCGTCCGTCGATCCAAAGCGGTTTTTGACGCCGCGGAGCACACGGTACTGGTGGAAGCGCTCGCCTTCGAGGTACAGCACCACGTCGACAATGTGTTCGAGCATGCGTGGCCCGGCAATAGCGCCTTCTTTGGTGACATGCCCGACGATGATAATCGGGATGTTGGAGTCTTTGGCGATGCGTAACAGGCGCAAGGCGCTTTCACGCACTTGCCCGACCGAGCCTGCCGCCGAGCTCAACTCTTCGAGATAAATGGTCTGGATGGAGTCGACAATCACCATGCCTGGGCGTTGTTCCAGAATATGCTGGATCGCCACTTCGAGGTTGGTCTCTGATGAGACCCACAAGTGTTCGGGGCTGAGACCCATGCGGTCGGCGCGCAACTTGATTTGTTGGGCTGATTCTTCGGCCGAAATGTACAGGGCTGGACCCACGTTTTCGGCGAAATGAGCGGCACTCTGCAACAACAAACTCGACTTGCCGATGCCCGGCTCGCCGCCGATGAGCACCAGACTGCCAGGTACCAAGCCACCGCCGAGCACACGGGCGAATTCTTGGAAACGTACGGGCAGGCGGTTGACTCCGCCACTAGGGATGTGGGGGAGCTGTTGGGGGGCACTGCCGTTGCTCACAACGGACGAGCGGCGTGAGGAAGTCGTCCCCTCACGTCGCTCGACTTGTTCTACCAGACTTCCCCAGTTGCCACAGTTGGGGCAACGACCCATTTCGCGGGCCTGCTGTGCCCCACACTGCTGGCAAATGTATACGGTACGCGTTTTGGCCATGACCTATGCCAATGTGTCTACGGCTGGCTCTTCAATGCTTCGCAGCGGATTCAAGCGCAGGTAGCTGGCACCGTCGTCGAGGGTGGCCACATCGACCACAATCGTGTCACCAGCCACAAAGCGACCATCCAACACCCCTTCGGATAGTGGATCTTCGATGAGATTGGTGATAATACGGCGCAGTGGGCGAGCCCCGAATGCCGGGTCGTAGCCGCGCTGTGCCAGCAAATCACAGGCCTCGTCGGTCACTTGCAACGTCAACTTGTGTTCGTCGAGTTGCTTCTGTACTCGGCTGAGCATGTACTGCGTAATCTGGCGAATTTCGGCATTGGTCAGCGCATGGAAGATGATGGTACCGTCCAAGCGGTTGAGGAACTCGGGGCGGAAGACCATACGCAGGGCGTCGTTGACGCGGTTGCGCAAATCCTGATTGCTGGCCTCGTTGCCTTGACTCACAAACCCGATGCGTGATGCACCCCGGATCTGCTCGGTGCCCACATTGGATGTCATGATGATGATGGTATTGCGAAAGTCGACCTTGCGCCCTTTGCCGTCGGTCAGGTTGCCGTCTTCGAGGACCTGTAGCAACATGTTGTAGGTGTCAGGATGCGCCTTTTCGATTTCGTCAAACAACACCACTGAATATGGTTTGCGGCGCACGGCGTCGGTCAGTTGACCACCTTCGCCATAGCCCACATATCCAGGAGGTGATCCCACCAAGCGTGACACGTTGTGGCGCTCTTGGAATTCCGACATATCGATCTTGATGAGGTGCTCTTCTGAGCCGAACATGAACTCGGCCAGGGCCTTGGCCAGCTCGGTCTTGCCGACGCCGGTTGGTCCCAAGAAGATAAAGCTCCCAATTGGTCGGCGTGGATCCTTGAGGCCGGCGCGGGCTCGGCGTACTGCCTTGGAAATGGTGACAATGGCCTCGCTCTGGCCGATGACGCGGCTGTGCAGGGCCCCTTCCATTTGGAGCAAGCGCGTGGTCTCGTCGCCAGTCAAGCGCATGACGGGGATGCCCGTCCACATGGCGACGACGGCCGCGATGTCTTCTTCGGTGACATACGGCTTATCGTCGTTGCCCGTACTGCCGTCGACGCCGTATTCTTCTTTGAGTTGCGTGACCCGTGTTGTCATAATGCTGGCCCGCTCACGCAGGGTCTCGACAAGTTCGTACTGCGACTGTTCTTCGGCGGCTTCGATTTCTTTGTTGATGGCCTCGAGCCCACGCAACGCATCGCGCAACGCCGAAGGAGTGGCACTGCGGGTCATGCGTACCCGGGCAGCGGCTTCGTCGATGAGGTCGATGGCTTTGTCTGGCAAAAAGCGGTCTGGCACATAGCGTGAAGACAGCATGGCAGCGGCTTGGATCGCTTCATCAGTGATTTGCAGCTGGTGGAAGTCTTCGTAGCGTGACTTGATGCCCCGCAAAATCGAAATCGTGTCTTCTTCGTTGGGCTGGTCGACCATCACCGGCTGGAAGCGGCGCTCGAGGGCAGCGTCACGCTCGATGTACTTGCGATATTCGTCGAGGGTGGTAGCCCCAATGGTCTGCAATTCGCCACGTGACAAGGCCGGTTTGAGGATGTTGGCGGCATCGAGGGTGCCCTCGGCCCCACCAGCACCGATAATGGTGTGGAATTCGTCGATGAAGAGAATACAGCGCGTCTCTTTGATTTCGTCGACCACCTTTTGAGGCGTTCTTCGAATTGACCGCGATATTTGGTGCCAGCCACCAAGGCCCCCATGTCGAGTGCGATGACACGTTTGCCCTGCAGGCTATCAGGTACTTCGCCTGCCACAATGCGTTGGGCAAGCCCCTCGACGATGGCCGTTTTGCCGACACCTGGCTCGCCAATCAAGGCCGGGTTGTTTTTGGTGCGGCGCGACAGGATTTGGATGACGCGGTCGATTTCGCGGCTGCGCCCGATGACGGGGTCAAGACGACCGCTTTCGGCCAATTCGGTCAAATCACTGCCCAGTGCATCGAGATAGGGCGTTTTGCCGGCGCGAGCGGTGCTGCCCTTGGATGGGGCATCGCCACTCGGTGCCGCGCTGCCACTCGCGGTGCGTTCTGGGGCAGGGGTCGTGCCACTGCCAGCTCCGCCGGTGGCAGCTGGGCTGGTGCCACCGTTTTTGATGACACGCATTACGCTCGTTTTGATTTGTTCGAGTGAAACGCCGAGCATGTCGAGCACGCCCGTTGCCACCCCTTCGCCATTGCGAATGAGCCCGAGCAAGAGGTGCTCGGTGCCAATGTAGTTGTGATTGAGGCGCTTGGCTTCGTCGATCGACAATGAGATGACGTTTTTGGCACGTGCAGATAACTCTTTGTCTTTGTCGGCACGTCCAGTCCCCTCACCCACCCCTACCACAAACTCGACCGCAGTGCGAGCCTGAGAAAGTTGGACTCCCAAATCTTTGAGGACACGTGCTGCAACGCCCTCCTCCTCACGAATCAGCCCGAGCAAGATGTGTTCGGTACCGATATATGAGTGGTTGAGGGTGCGTGCTTCTTCGGTGGCGTAGTGCAACACCTGTTTGGCACGCTTGGTGAATTTATCATATGCACCAGACATACAGTTACTCCCGTTGTGGACTCCAAAATACCGAAAAATGCCGATGAAGTATTTTTAGGTGGCATCTGGAGTTGAATCATCCGGCGTCGTGTTCAAACTCAAACCAATGCGTCGGCGCCCCGCATCGATGCGCACAATGCGTACCGTCACTGTGTCGCCTTCGCGCACGGTTACGTCGGTGGACTTATTCAGTTCTGAAATGTGGATCAACCCTTCAATGCCCTCGCCGAGGCGCACAAATGCCCCGAAGGCGGCGATTTGTGTGACTAGCCCGGTGACGACCTGCTCGACAGCGAAGAGATCCCCTACCGTGGCCCAGGGCTCGGATTGGGTACGCTTGACCGAGAGGGCAATGCGTCGATTGTTGTTGTCAATGTTGAGAATCATGACCGGTGTCTCATCCCCCACGGCGAAGATTTCGCTGGGATGTCTGACACGGCTCCATGATAGCTCAGAAAGATGAACGAGGCCGTCAGCGCCGCCGATATCAACAAACACGCCGAAGTCGCACACCGATGTGACGGTGCCGTTACGTACCTCATTGACGGTGATTTCGTTGAGGATGGCGCCCTTGCGTTGATCACGGGATTCGCTGTTGGCTTGTCGTTCCGACAAGATGAGTCGGTTGCGACCGCGACTCATTTCGATGATTTTGAGCGAAATGGTCTGACCAATCATGCGTGCGAGGTCGGCCTGCTTTTGAGCTTCCGAACCACGACCCATGCCGGTGATTTGTGAAGTGGGGATGAAGCCACGTACACCGTCGAGGTTGACCAATAACCCGCCCTTGTTGTAGTTGACGATAGTTGCCTCGATGAGGTCACCGCGGTCGTGGGCTTCTTGGAGCAGTCGCCAACTGCGCTCTTGGCGAGCACGGTCGAGCGATAGCACAATCCGACCTTGGTCATCCTCGGGCTGCATGATGTAGACCAACACGGGTGAACCAACCACGAGTGCCTCACGCTCGGTGTCGGTGAGCGTGTGCATGTCGCGAGCCGATACGATTCCCTCGGATTTGGAACCGATGTCAACGATGAGCTCGTTGCGCTCAATGCGCATGACAGTGCCTTCTACGACATCGCCGTTTTTGAGCGAGCGTAGATAGTTACCTTGCTCTGCAAGGAGCTGAGCGAAAAATTCTGGACTTCGGGTGTCTGTGGCGTCAGTGACAACAACACTTGAGGAGGTGGTTGTTGCTCCGGCGTGTGACTCTTCCATGGCACTCCTCTTGGGCTGAGGTGAAGTGGCACCGCACGATGTTTACTTCTAAATTATACGGAATTTGGCAAGAAAAGGCAAGATAGGTGGTTTGTATGCTGGGTGATTGGTTACACGGCTGATGGAGTGATGCTGAGGCCGTGGCCACGATACTCACCCAAACACTTTGCGCCAGCCTTGTTGGGTGGCGTGTACCATGAATCCAGCCTGTTGGTAGGTCTGCTGGGCACGTTGATTGTGGGCGCCGACTTCGACCCACACGGTGCGGATACCGGCAGCTTGCGCGTGTACGAGCGCATGAGCGAGTGTGGCTTGGGCGAGACCATGCCCACGATGTAGTGGATGTGTGGCGACAGGCTCGACGACCGCGGCTGCCACATCGGCATAGAGGCTCAACCCGACAGTGCACACGATTGGTGCATCCGGTCCCTGCCCGGCATAGACCACGAAGTCGTACTCAGCCTGGTAGTCGGGGGCTAGCCGTTGAAAGGTCTGATACTCGGCGGCACTGTGAATGTCTCGCCCGAATGCCGTATTGAGCAAATCAGCCGCCTGCTCATCGCGACGCATGGTGCCAATGTGGTATGGGGGTGGTGGTGGTGCGCTGTCAGGCAGTGGTCGGCTTAGATCGGCCCGCATCTGAATCATGCCGGCGTCGTGGAGCACAAATCCGTGAGCCTGGAGCACGGCTGGCAGATCGGCGCTGTGACTATGTACCCAGACATCGACCCAATCAGGCGCTTGTCCGGTGTGGCGGTGATGATGGATGGCCCACATGACCAACTCAGTGGTTAATTGTGGATAATCGGGGTGAAGCTGTGGGTATACTCCGCCCGGGTATTCGGTGCAGATGGCCGCAATAATCTGGCCGTGATCATTGCGCCAGAGATGCCAATCTTTTTGCATGAGTGCCTCGACCTGAGCAAGTTGGTCGGGATGATTGTGAAAGGCAAAGCCACTCATCCGGCGTGGTGGCCAGTTGTAGGGTGTGCCGGTGATGCGCCAGGTATCGAGTAAAAATCGCCGCAAATCGGCAAATTCGTGGTGTCCACGATAGGTGTGACGTGTGTATGCCATGCGGTCATGCCCCCAATCCGGATGATGTAGACTGCCAGAATACTGGAAATATGCCGCCAGTATACGACCACTTTGAGCGTCATTTGGCATACGTTGCAGTAAATCACCCTTTCTGCTATACTAGCGCGCGTTATTTACTCTGTCATACGCAGATACACAGGTTGTGTGTTGGTATGCTGTGTATCGTTGCGTCGTTTTATTGACACAGAAGGAGTCACAGGCAGTGGAAATGCCTTCGACCATAGTGGCCCATCTCGCACCTGATCTTGATTGTATTGCCGCAATCTGGATTTTTAAGCGTTTTGGGGGACTCCACGATGTGAATCTCCAATTTGTGCCAGCTGGCACCACACTCAACAATCAACCCGGGATAGTAATCCGCAGGTTGTGCATGTTGACACCGGCCATGGGCGTTTTGACCATCATCAACGTCATGTACGCACGTTGAGTGCTGCCGAGTTGGTCCGGCGTACGATTGCTGCTCACGATGTGGCACTCGAGCGGATGATTCGGCAGGTGACGCTCATCGATAATGCTTTGCCTAGTGAGCGACCAGGGTGTGATTTAGGGATGTTGGCAGATACGTTCAACACGCTGTACGAAGATGACCCTGCGCGTGTGGTGGAATTGATGCTCCCCAACTTGGATGCCTGGTATGCCCACGAAGTGCGCCAAGTTGAGTTGGGCGAGGCCTTCGTGCAGCGCATTGAATTCCATACGCCGTGGGGGCGTGGCATCGCCATGCAGGGGCCCAATGGTGGTTCATCGACGATGGCGTACCGGGCTGGGGCTGTGTTGGCGGTGTATCGCGAGACGCGCCATGGTTGGATGGGGGTGGCGGCTCAATCACGTTCGCGCGTCGACCTACAACCACTGGCTGCGCGACTGGCGGTCATTGATGGCGAGGCCGACTGGTATTTGCATCCAAGTAATCGGTTATTATTATGTGGGACTCCCAAAGCTCCGGCGACCCGTGTATCACAGTTGAGCATGGAGGAGTTAGTGGGAGCCATTGAGGGTTTGTCTGTTTCTGTGCGCTAAACGCCAAAGATGTCGTTTTGCCTTCGCGGTGATAGAGACGGTTTTGGATTCGCTATCGTAAGGAGCCACTATGAATAACAAACGTCGTGGCACCGTACCAGCAGGGAAGTCTGCTACCAAGAATTCGGTGAGGAAAACAATGTCAAGTACGCCATTTACACGGGCACGCGAGCAAATTGGGGATGAGCGCATCGTCGATTTGTATCGTCAGATGATGTTGATTCGGCGCTTCGAAGAAAAGTGCCAAGAGATGTATACCCGCTCCAAAATTGGTGGATTTTTGCATCTCTATGTGGGTGAAGAAGCCACCGGTGTGGGCGCTATCTCCGTACTAGAGCCTCAGGATCATATTTTCACGCATTACCGAGATCACGGGCATGCCATTGCACGTGGCCTTGACATCAATGCGTTGATGGCAGAATTGTTTGGCCGTGACACGGGGTGTTCACATGGCATGGGTGGTTCGATGCACTTTGCCGACCACACCAAGAACTTCTGGGGTGGCTATGCCATCGTCGGCAGTCACTTGTTGTTGGCGATCGGTGTGGGTCTGGCCTGCAAGATGCAAAAGACCAATGGCGTGGTCATGGTGTTCTTTGGTGATGGTGCCACCAATGGTGGTGAATTCTACGAGGCGCTCAATTTTGCGCAACTCTGGAAGTTGCCCGTCGTATTTGTCTGTGAAAACAACCTGTACGCCATGGGTACGCCACTCGAGGTGCACTCGGCCGTGACCGAAATTCACCGCAAGGCTAGCGCCTTCGACATGAAGTCGATGCGCATCGACGGCAACGATGTACTGGCAGTGCGTGAGCACATGGCCGAAGCCGTCGAACACGCACGTTCTGGCACGGGCCCAGTATTGGTCGAGGCCATGACGTACCGCTTCCGTGGACACTCTGCCCAAGATACGCAGAAGTACCGTTCCAAGGAAGATGTCGAGCAGCATCGCACCCAGGATCCCGTGGTACTCTTCCGCAATCAACTCGTTGAGTTGGGCGTGATTTCGGCCGCAGACATTAACGCACTCGATGCGCACATCGACGAATTGGTCGAAGCATCAGTGACCTTTGCTGACGAAAGCCCTGTCCCAGGCAACGAATGGTTGACCGATAGTGGGATTTATGCAGCTCCACTTGAGACCGCCACGGTAGATCCGAATCTCGTATAAGTTTGTATACCCCATTGATGCGCAAGCATCGATGTGAAGGAGATAGTTCGATGCCCGTTTTGACAGTACGCGAAGCGCTCCAGCAGGCTCTGCACGAGTCCATGAAGGACGAGCGTGTGTTTATCATCGGCGAAGATATCGGCCACTATGGCAGCACCTATGGGGTAACTGCCGGATTCCTCGAGCAGTATGGTCCTGAGCGCATCCGTGACGCGCCCATCGCCGAAGCTGGGATTTTGGGTGTGGCGATTGGTGCCGCCATGGCCGGTATGCGCCCTATTGCCGAAATCATGTCGGTCAACTTCTCGTTGTTGGCACTCGATATGATTATCAATCATGCTGCGAAAATCTACAGCATGTTTGGTGGCAAGTTCAGTGTGCCCATGGTGATGCGTACCACCAATGGTTGGACGCAGCTGTCGGCCACACACTCACAGTCATTTGATGCGTTGTACGCCCACATTCCCGGCCTCAAAGTGGTGGCTCCTGCTACCCCGGCCGACATGAAGGGCCTGTTCCTCGCAGCCATGGCCGACCCAGACCCGGTTATTTTCATCGAACACACGTTGATGTACGGCATCAAGGGTGAAGTGCCCGAAGGTGACTACATTGTGCCCATCGGTAAGTCGACGTTGGCCCGTGAAGGCAAGCACATCACCGTGGTCACCTACTCACGAATGGTGCACCTCAGCATGCAGGCTGCCGATATCTTGGCCCAAGAAGGCATCGAGGTCGAGATTGTCGACCTGCGCACGTTGCGCCCGCTGGATATGAGTGTGGCGCTCGAGAGCTTCAAGAAGACCAACCGTGCTGTAGTCGTGACCGAGGATTGGCAGTCATACGGCACCTCTGCCGAAATTGCCACACGTTTGTACGAACATGGCTTCGATTATCTTGACGCTCCGATTCAACGCGTCAATTTCCGTGAAGTACCGATGCCGTATGCCAAGAACCTCGAACAGCAGGTTGTGGTGACCACGGATCGAATCGTCGCTGCTATCAAACAAGTGTTGAATCGCAGCTAGCTGCGTTGACGGAAGGAAGAACCATGGCCGATATTACCATGCCGAAGATGGGCTTCGACATGACCGAGGGCTTGATTGTACGCTGGATCAAAAAAGTCGGCGATCAAGTCAAAAAAGGCGAAGCCATTGCCGAAATCGAAACCGACAAGGTGACGATTGAAATCGAGTCGTTTGTCGACGGTACCATTACCCAAATTGTGACTGCCGAAGGCGAGCGTGCGCAGGTGGGTGGGGTGATTGCGGTGACCGATGGTGTAGGATCTGTGGCAACAGCCGCTGCTCCCGCTGCGCCAGCTGTTGCTGCGGCTCCTGCCGCTCCGGCTGCGCCCGTTGCTCCGGCTGCCCAGACGGCTCCCGCTGTCGCCACTGCTGATGTCAAGGCCTCGCCGATTGCCAAACGGATGGCCAAAGAACACGGCTTGGATTTGGCTCGCATTGCTGGGAGTGGTCCCAATGGGCGTGTGGTGCGCGATGATGTGACGGCCGCAATTGCTGCTGGTGGATCGACACCCGTTGCTCCTGCCGCTCCGGTTGCGCCAGTTGCTCCGGCTGCCCCTGTGGCCGCCGCTGTGGTCACTGCACCGTTACCAACGGCTGCTGCTGGTGCCACGGTGGTGCCACTCAGCAACATGCGGCGTACGATTACACGCCGTTTGACCCAGAGCAAACAGACCATTCCGCATTTTTATGTGTCAATGGACATTGACATGGGTGAGACGTTGCAACTGCGCAAGCAAATCAACGCACCCTTGGCCAAGGACCAGCAGGTCTCGATCAATGACATGATTGTCAAGGCGTGTGGTGTGGCCCTGCGCCGCTTCCCCAACTTGAACGCCACGTTCGTTGAGGAAGGCATTCAGATCAACCCCAACGTCAATGTGTCGATTGCCGTGGCAGTGGAATCAGGGCTGGTGGCTCCAGTTATCACTGACAGTGACAGTCGTACATTGGGGAGCGTGGCACTTGAAGCCAAGCGCTTGATTGGTTTGGCCCGCGATGGCAAGCTGGGGAGCGACAATTTGCAGGGCGGTACGTTCACCGTCAGCAACTTGGGTATGTACGGTGTTACTACATTTGACGCCATCATCACGCCACCGCAGTGTGCGATTTTGGCGGTTGGTGCAGTACGCCGAGTGCCGGTCTTCAAGGGCGACAGCAACGATGTCGTGGCTGCCAATATCTGCTCGATGACGTTGTCGGCCGATCATCGCATTACCGATGGTGCCGAAGCGGCTCAGTTCATGGCGCTCATCAAGCAATTGCTTGAGAACCCGTTGACGATGCTCATCTAGCACCGAACACAGCAGACACGACACCCC
>VFQS010002209.1_pt1 | contig 16401 bp, 20 predicted proteins | sample 3512361 | NCBI WGS metagenome assembly VFQS01 (sample SAMN10412375, study PRJNA504923) | tailings metagenome | isolation source: Relicate 1 Philex TSF3 active mining | place: Philippines
TTCGAATGTTCCCCGGATTGGACAATTTTCACCCCAGATGTGACGAATAAGTTTCTTCTTAGTGGTGCTAGCTGGCGAATCCCACCATCCCTTCCAATAATAGTACACGCCAGGATCTGAAAAGAAAAAAGAATCCTCTTTTATCTCTCTAAGTAAATTAGGATCCTTTATGAAATTATCAATAGCTAAAATCATGAATCGGGGAGTTCAATATTTTCTTCCGTTCATTGTCAATGAACTTCAGCTTTAAATGAACGATCTTCTTTCTTATCATAGATCACCCTTGCCTCAGCTATCAGTTCTCTGGTGTTTTTTATCTCCTCTAATACATCGAGAATATTTATTTTGTGATTCCCGGAAATAGTTAAATCCTCCAGGTCGTTCACAACTACAGTGAGCTTGGAGGTTGCTTCTTCTAATAGATTTTTAAAATTATCCATTGCATACAAAATTAATCGTACTACAAAGGTACTTTAAAAAAACGCTATTAAAAAATTTTTTAGATACTAAATCAGAGAATTATTTACTGATCTGTTGGCTACTCCGTTCACTCCAGAGATTCCGCTATAAAGGGAGTACACACTTTTTATTGTGCTATCCCAAGGGAATTGTGACTCGGACATTCTGAGCATCGGCTGAACCGATACTAATTCGGGTGATTCGATTCCTTTGTTGAATTTACACCTTAATCTACCTCTCCCACATTTTGGGCAAATAAGATCAACATAAAGAATACCAATACCCGATGGTGACCACCTAATGTCAGACTGGGATGATTCCATCCCATCAATTTCTAACAAGTATTCTTTAAGTTGATCCAGAAACTTCATTATGCTGTCTTTTCGTCAATCCAAGCTTGGATGTCTTCTTTTTTAGCAACACCAACCTTTACTGAAATTGCCTCATTCCCTTTCATTAGAACTAAAGTAGGGATGCTTCTGATAGAAAAAGCTGATGCTAATTCTCTAGAGTCGTCAACCTCTACCTTTAAAACCTTTAATTCTGGATTTTCTTCGCCTAATTTTTCTAGGATTGGACTAATTACCTTACATGGTCCACACCATTTCGCCCAAAAATCCACCAGGGTAAATCCATCGACGTTAATTTCATTTTCAAACTCTGCTGTTGTCATTGTTGTGTTTATTATTTATAGTAGATTATTAGATTTTATTCCATTAAATTAGAATAGTTTGTACCATGTCTGGCTGTTTCCTATAAGCTATCTGAGCATCCGGCGCCATGATGACCGAGATTCCATCCGATAAAGTCTGTAACCCAGAAATGTAATTCTTAACGTCCTCCTTTTTACTCAGAGGAAAGGAGAAGTGGTTCATTACATCATTTACAATAGAATCTATGGAATTTTCAAACTCATCTGGATCGTGAAATTTAAAATACTTCTCATATTTTTTGACAAAATCTTTAATCATAGCCTGCTGAGGTTCTGTTAAAGACAGATCAGACATGAAGTCATCAAATTCTCTTAAAAATACCATTTATGAAACCATTTATTTTAGCATTGATATATATTCAACACTATAAAACTTATCGTAGATGAATCCAGAAGAAAAAGACATTCAAATCGAGGATAATATCGATTTTAGTCAAGCTGAGAATGAACCACAAGATCTCACTCCAGAAGTAACTGACTTCGAAGAAGCAGGAGCTTCAGAAACACCAGAGATCGCAGACGACTTTAGAGCACAAACTGAATTGGACGTTGAAGATCACGGTGAAGAAGAATCAGATTTATCCGAACCTATCAGCACCCAAGATACAGAAACACAAAAAGAAACCCCATCAACCAATAGCAGGGTGATGAGGTATGAAGATTTTGTAAAAAATCTTTAGTCTTTAGTCTGCTGATCTACCAAGATCCCTCCTTATTAAGGCTCTCACATAATGAGATATAGAAACTGGAGGCTCACCAGTAGTTAGAGCTTTCTTAGAAATCTTTTTGCTTAGCTCTTCCAAATCTTCGGATGATAGAAGGACTTGGATCTTTTCTGTTTTATCTTCTCCTTTTGACATAGTCTAATTTTTATTTTCTTATATATCAACCTTATTTGTTGGTGTCGTTGAATTCGATTCCCCCATAAGGATCTCCTTTTGCTTGCATTGGTAAGTAATCTGATGGTCTTTCACTTAAAACGAATGCCTTGTGAGGATTAACCATAACACCCAGCTTCTTCATCAATGGTCTGTTTGCAAGGAAAGGTGTACTTTTAGAAACCCTATCAGTTGGTGCAACTTTCACAGCAGGAATTTTGACACCATTGAACATTAAATCAATCTCGATAATAGGTCTTTCCTCAGTGTCCCTACCAACCTCAGTCTTTGTATATCCTACAATTTCGCTTTCGAATTCAGTATCACCGATTCTCCATTTCAATTTACCGTCTTCTTCTGATACTTCATCAGCATGAATAGAAGAAGCAGTAGATCCATTACCCGTATCAAACTTAGCAACCATTTTACCAACAGTTGGTATTTCTATTGTTTCTAGGTAACCAACCTCAAGTTTACTGTATGCCCAGTTATTTTTGTTTATCACATAGTCAATAACATCATCTACTATTGGTTTTCCTATGGCTTGTGAGATACCTTCAGTTCCTGGCGATGAATTTACCTCTAAAATATAAGGGTTACCGGTTTTGGAATCTATCATGATGTCAACACCACACCAATGACAGGCTACTGCATTTGCTGCATCGCAAGCTATTTTTTCAATAACATCGTCGATTTCATAAGCAGAAACCTCCCCGCCTAAGCTATAATTTGTCCTGAAGTCCTTCTCAACCGCTTCTCTTTTCATAGAGCCTAGAATAACACAGTTGTTGGAACTAGGATCTAGAGGATCAAACTTCTTCATTATAACCTGGACTCTGATATCAAAATTTGAATCGATTTTTTCCTGCAATAATATCTCACCCTCTGGGTTAAGTTTATTGATGGTTTGAAAAACTGATTTCAAAGAAGCATAAGAATCAACAATCGAAACACCAATACCCTGAGTTCCAGAAAGAAGCTTCATAACAACAGGGAATTTACCGCCGATTTTTTCAAGAGCCTTGTCTAATCCCTCCTCACCATTTACTAAAGCATACTTAGGCACAGGTAATCCTTCTTCCTCTAGAACTCTAGAAGTCAAAAATTTGCTCTCGCAGACTTCAATAGATTCGAGTGAGTTTACACAGAAGTACCTAGCAGCTTCAAGATCTCTCATGATCTGCTTAGTGTGGGAGTTAGATATAACTCCTCTTCTTGGGATGACCGCTGTAGTTTCTGGTTTAATCAAGACCTCTTTCAAGTCCTCCCCGTCAATATAAGAAAGTATGTGTCCGTTGTATATCTTTTCTAGTGATGCAGAATTTACATCAACTACATTACAAACAATTCCTCTTTTTTCGCACTCCTCAATAAAAGATTTAGAAGTTTTGCTGGGATTTGAGCTACCACTCAGGATCAAGATGTCTACCTGATCGTTCTCCTTAGATTCGTTAAGGAATGACAAAAAATTTAATGCTGGGGAAAGCTTTTTCATTAAGCCTAATTTATTTATCGTATATATCTTATTTTTCTTTACTTAATTCTTTCTTTGCTCTTGCTAAAGCACTTCCAACAACCTGGTGCATATCATAATATTGATATTCTGCTAATCTTCCTCCGAAAATATATTTAGTAGAAATTTTCTCTGCCAGCTTCTTGTAATTTGAGTATATCCGTTTGTTTTTATCATCAGAGACTGGATAAAACCTCTCCTTTCCCACTTTCCATTCCGCTGGGTATTCTTTAGTTACAACAGTACTTTCTGTCTTCACCCAGTCGAAATGCTTATGCTCACAAATTCTGGTCCATGGAACTTGTTGTTCCGTGTAATTAACGACTGCGTTTCCTTGAAAGTCCTCGGTTTCTAAAACCTGGGTTTCAAAATCAAGACTTCTATATTCTAAAGTTCCCTCCGAGAAATTAAAAAATTCATCTATAGGACCAGTGAAAACTATTTTCTTTGCAATCGATTCCCATTGTTCCCTTTCCTCCAGAAAATCTACACCGAGTCTTACCTCAATACCTTCCTGCATTCTTTCTATCATGGAAGTGTAACCACCAATTGGTATTCCCTGATACGTGTCAAAGAAATAGTTATCGTCATAGTTAAGTCTTATTGGAAGTCTTCTTATTATAAAAGAAGGCAAATCCTTGGGATCCCTTCCCCACTGTTTAGTGGTATATCCCTTGACAAACAATTCATACAATTCCGGGCCAACCTGACTTAGTATCCACTCCTCCAGGTTTCTCGGGTTTTCGATATTGACCTTTACAGAGTCCAATTTTTCTTGAGCTTCCTGTGGAGTGCTCACCCCATAAACCTGGTGAAGCGTCATTAAGTTTATCGGGAAAGAAAATATCTTCCCGCCATAATTAACTTTTGGCCGATAAACAAAATTATTGAATTCTGCAAATCTGTTTACATAATCCCAGATTCTCTTATCAGAAGTATGGAAAGTGTGAGGCCCGTATTTATGTACTTGTATACCACCAACGTTTTCTGTGTAGCAATTTCCAGCATTGTGTGTTCTCCTCTCTAAAATAACACATTTTTTACCAGCTTCTTTCATTTGTTGGGCAAAGACGCTACCAAACAAACCAGAGCCCACAATTACATAATCATATAGCATATAAAAATTGAGTTTTCATCCATGAAACTACATTCTCTAAATCCACCCCAGGTTTAAATCCGTGATAGAAAAGGACCGAATCGTAACTATTGCATGTTTCGTATAGTCTCGGATCAAGATTTGTATCAAAATATTCCTCGTGTTTTTCTATTCTTCCAGATTCGTTCGTTTCAACTTCTATGAATGAGGTGTATGATACCGTATTGAAGAAAACAAGATCTAAATAATCGGTTATATTTCTTTTCCACATAGTAATATTAAAAGCTGTCTCTTCCCTAAATGGAAAGAATTCATCCTTCCTTTTCAGTAAGTATGGATTTAGGAGAATGGATTTCCATTCTTCCAAAAAATCCAAACACCTCACATTGTACGAAATCATGGATGCCCATAGGTAAGTACACGATCTTTGAGCAATTCCAAAATAAGCCATTAACTTTTTCTCGTCGTATCTTACTACCTCATCACCAAAAGCCTCCCATCTCCAAACAAATTCTTGGGGGCCAGAGGAAGCTAATGGATGGTCAAGATTTGAATTTTCCAATTTACCTTGGTCAAATCTTCGGCTTAGCACTACGTCGGAATCCATATAACAAAGAGAATCCGAGTATTTCAAAGCATCAATCAGAATCTCGGGTTTATAGTAAGTTAGATCAGGTCTTTCTTGATTAAATTCCCATCTAACCTTTTGAAGATTAGGAAAATCTAGATTAGAATCAAATCCAATAGTGTAGTAAATAACATGGATGTGATCGCAATTAGAATATTTTCTCGAGATAAGAAAAGATTCTACCATCTTTTCGTATCCTAAATCTGAGTAAAGAACGAACTTCATTCAATGGCTTCTTTTTCGTAAATCTGAACAAAGAGGTGTTTAATTTCGAGGGCATCTTTCAAAGCCTGTAGTTGCTTACATTTTTCAAATTCGTCTTCAAGTTCGAAAAAGTCTATTAGCTCCTTAATCCTTTCGAGTTTAAATCCAGGGGTAAAGTAAGGATCCTTCAAAAATTCAACCCGATGATTTAATATCATTTCACAATTCTCGTACATGAATTCCCTATATTCCTCAAATCCTTCGTCCAGAATATCATCAATATTTGATTCCATCTTTTTCTTTCTTTTTTTCAGATAGTTGTTTCAGATAGTCTAAGGATTCACTGGATCCGATTAAAGCATCAGGCTTGTATAAATATGTGTCCAGAAATCTATCGTCGTCATTCATACCCTCTCTTATTTTCATAAGATCCTCTAAAGAAGGAATATATTTCTTGTTAAATCCCATTTAAAAAAGAGTGTTTATCATGAATAGATTTGGAGAAATCGGGTTATGTCCCATAACCTCAATGAATCTGTTGATTGGGTCCAAAATAGTTTTAGTGAACTGCTGATCATAATCTATCGGAGGGGCAAACTCATAGGGATATGTTCCTTGTGCATAAGCAAAAACATTATTCTCCTGGATATTCTTGGTTTTTACGAAGTAAAATCTAACTTTCTCCCCACTTTTTAAAAGAGGATACTTATCTTTAAACTTGGTTGAATTTAATAGGTAGTTATGGTAGGCACAAGCTCTAACGTGGATTGGACATCCCTTAGCAACTTCCAAATCAGTGGTGTCATTTAGAATGAACTTCTCGTAATTATTGACGTTTACAGCAACTGATATATTTTCAGGTTCCTGTGCTTTGAAATCCTTTTTGATTGTCTTCAACTCTTGGACAAATTCCCTGAGGTTGAAAGAGTTACCCTTGCTGAAAATAAATTTGGTAAGATAGATTAGCTTTTCCCTAACAAAAGAGGGAGTACCTCCTTTTACCATTTCAACACCAGTTGTTTTAATCGAAGTAAGAGGTTCAGAGTGAACACCATCGGAATAAACAATATTGGTGACATATTTCTTCTTACCTAAAAATATCCCGTTGATGGCCAGGGTTTCCATTTCAAAGTCCTGATAATTATCGGTTCCCCACTTTTTAGCGTAGACATCGAAGCAATTCTTCAGGTACCCCGTTAGACGGTGCTCATTGATTGCAAGTATAAAATCCTTATCCGAACCCTCCCAGCCCTCACAAGAAGCTACTACTTCCTGGAAAGTAACATAGTTAGAATCTGTGTCACCATAAACAACCATCGGTTTATGAATTTTCTTGACATTTCTAATACCTAACTTTTCGTGTAGTTCCGTGTCTTTATGCCAGAACTCATGGAAATACTTGTGCAGGATTTTCTCCGAATATTTTATGAGATCCTGACCTTGCAGGGTAACAGCTTCAGCAACTTCTGGATTGAAACAAACAAACCAGTTGTTACCAATAGCTCCATAGATAGAATTCATTGTTAACTTAACTGCCTGCTCCTCATTCTTCAATTCGTTTTTTAAAGAAGTGAGCCTCTCAATCTTTTGTTTTAGTGCTTCTGCCTCGGTCATCTTACTTTTCGATTACTCCAACAGCTGTGGAAGTTTTTGTTTGATCTGAAAAGAAAACTATTCTATTCTCGTGGATGTAGCAGTGACAAGATTCTGAATCAACGTAGTTCAAGTGAGATTTGTAGATTGAGGACTCTAGTCCCTCCTCTATTTCAATTTCACTCGGTCCAATGTTGAGTTTATATTCAAAGGAGTCACCAACGATTTTTACTTGTTCTTTATTAACCTTGCAGACGAGAAGTTCTTCTGAGTTTGATTCTAATCCACAAAGTGACATAACCGATGCAAAATCGGAGTTGTATATCTTGAAGCTAGCATGTGCATCCTCTTTGGAATGAACCACAGCTAAAATATTGTCTTCGACATAAGATAGAAGGGAAAGATCTGCACATCGTATGCGGATTTTTAAAGATGGCGAGATAACGTTAATCTCAGTAGATACGCACTGACCATCTACTTCAGAAACATTTAGATCTAAGTGTATGTCATCCTCCGCACGGAAGTGCTTGAAACAATCCATAAGTCTCGTTACGTCAATTAATCCGATTTTAATCCGATCACACCCGAGGTCTTCAAATGAAGGAATCTGATCAAATACCTGACCTACCGGGATTGAACTGTATTTCATCACAGACTTATCCGGAGTGTGCACCTTACAAAATAGATTCTCCTCTGTTAATTCCAATAAAACACTCTTATCAACAACTTTGAGTTTCTTGAGGAAAGCAATAAGATTGTTTGTGCTTGTTACCCTAATTTTCATTTATATCAGCTTTTTCTTTATTCTTTTATAGTTCGTATTCCAATAGATTTCGTCTAAAAACAAAAAATCCTGGGCATTAACCAGGATTTTCAATATTATATTAAAGATCTTCCTCTTCATCATCAAGTTCAAATACCTCTAGATCAGGGTCAGTAACGATGTTAGTGCTACTCGATGATTTCGGTATCAAAGACACTGATTTAATTTTTTTGGATTCCGAAGAAATCTTCTTGACTACGGATTCTTGTTTTTTAATTTCTGCCTGTACTTTTTTAATCTCTGATTTTATTCTTTTGATTTCGTCTTCTGTTTCTTTAATATGGTCTGCGGACAATTTAACTATTTGTATAGAGGATAATTTTTGGGCTATCCATTTTACAAATTGATCCAAAAAAGTCACGATCTCTTTGTTAGTCCTTTTCTTTTGACTCATAAAAATCAGGAACTTCAACTTAGCCTCCAGAAATTCAAGGTCTGCCTTTAAGTCAACTTCGTCTTTCTTCAGTCTTTTCAAACGAACTTGCTCCAGATGTACTTTGAAAGAATCTAAATACTCTTTAACGGAATCAAATTCCATTACCCCTCCATCCTTAATGAAAACTATATCCTCTTTAATTACTATTTGAGTCTGTCTTTTAATCATTTCGACCGCCTTTTTGAACTCATCAGTGGCGAGAGATCTCAAAGCAATTGTTAAATCACATTTACTTTGTGAATTATTCTGTATGTAATAATCGTGTCCAGAGAGGTCTAGTTTTAATAACAACTTGCTCATGAAGGAATCATACCTCATAATCGGGGCCAAGTCAAAGATCCTAATTGTTTTCTTTTTCTCATTGACCTCAAATCCGCTTTCAATGATCCAAGTTTTATCATCAGTACCCAATTTATAGATTTTACCATCAAAATCCTTAAAGTGTGGCTTTAGCAGTTTATTCTTACCTTCCAGATATTCTATAATATCTTCCATTTTCCTGGGTAGAATATTGCTTCTATATCCAACTGCTATACCAACAATGTGAGTGAGCAGACCAACAGGAACCTCCACGTGCAGCCAGTCGTGTCCGCCCTCCTCATTTTCTTCGTTTAGATCTTTGTGTTTCTCAACTATCTGTTTAGCCGTTTGACTAATCTTTACTGAGGTGTATCTAGGAGCAGAAGGGTTCGGGTTTACTGGGGATCCAAAGAAACCATCACCTTCTAATATGGAAAAGGAACACCCGAAAGGACGTGCTAATTTTGAAATTGCACCGGATAATGATGAATCTCCGTGATGATAAAGTCCAGTTCTAATAACCTCACCAACTAGTCCGATTGTTTTGTTAAATGAATTAGGACTGTTTTCTATAATTATTCTTTGTACCGGGGTAAGAGAATCATAAAAATTTGGGATACCCCTTGACTGTAAAACGTAAAGAGCGTAGTCCCTATACTTTTGATTGATTTGATCTGTAATTGATAATGTACTGGTCACCTATGGAAATTTTAACACCAGTTGTATAAAAGTTCAAGAATTTTGTTTCCTAATTAGGAAAGTTCTTTGCCTATATCGTCCATCTGTACCAGTGCAACATCAATGGAGTTCTGTCCAGATTTCTTTATTCTAGAAATCACAGATTTTAAATCTGCAGCATTGGAGAAAACCATACATCCAGCGGACCAAGTATCTACTGTCGAAGTATCACCATCGGAAGAGGCACGATGAATGTTTATTCCGAATTTTCCTCTCTGTGGCTTACCAGGGGAGAAAGTCTTGAAGTTAGCATCCTCCGGACTATCAACCGGTTGATATCTTTGCAGATTTATGTCTCCGTCTTGATTAAAAGCATCATAGCCGTCGTGGGATCCGATTCTGTATTTATAAACACCAGGCTGGACTATAGCTAGACCATCAGGATTTATGTTATCCTTAGACCCAGTAGTTAAATACCAGTTTCTAAATGGCTTTACCATAAACATGGGTCCAGGTACGGTTGTAGCACGGTAGCTCCAAACTTTCTTATCTGTCTCAGGTGACATTAAAACAATAAGATCTATGAAATGATTAGACGATTTCTTCTTTTCAGACAGATAATTCCTAATCGCTACTATGTTATATTCATTCGGATCCATCCTCTTCCAAAATCCCTCCTTAACCAAAGATTTCTTCAGGGAATCCCAGGTAATTTTATCCTGATTCTTGAACACGTAATCACGAGATGGAGGCAAAAGAGAGGAATCTGGCTTGATTACCGCGTTAGCATCCTTTTTGACACTCATGACCAAATCAGCATTCTTTATCTGAGAATTCTTTAGATCCTTATTTTTTCTAAGAAGATCTAATAGTTCATTATGTGGTGTTGGTGAATCTGTTGACTTCGAATCCTTTTGCAAATCCATTAAATACCCTTCAATGTTTTTCCCTATCCTTGTTTGCATCAAAAGGCTCAGTGCTGATACTTTACCAGCTCCACCGAGGATTCCACCAGAATTGGTGGAAGCTTGATTTAGCATATTTCTAATGTCATCAACTTTGTTCCCACCGGATTGAGTCGATGTTGTAGATGAATTGGTGGGGATTTCTGTCGGGACCCCGCTTATAAGATCACCCAATTTTTTACCGTAAGGTAGACCGATGTGAACATGAGTACTCGAATCGTGGCCGTCCCATTCTGACACTTCGCCGATTTTCTGTCCAACGGTAACTCGATCGCCAGATTTCAATTCAACGTTTTTAAGGTGGGTATAGAAAATGGTGGGATAGCCATTTTCACCTTGAATACTGACTTGCGTACCAAATATCTTACCAGAACTTTTCCCTGTATTTTTAACTCGCGTTACCTTTCCATCAGTATAGGAATTTACCACAGTTCCAGCTGGGGCAAAAAGATCCCAAGCATTGTCAGATTCCCAATTTCCCAGTTTTCTTTTCCCGTGATTTGTGGGACCATTTTCCAAATCAACTTGAAAAGGACCAAAATTCTGTACCTTTTCATTAAGGACCTCCGAAGATCCCTCGAGGATTAAATTAATCGATTGGGGGAAAAGAATTTCATTATTCTCCCTGATTGATCTAGAAAATACCTCAAAACTTTTAACTCTTCTAATCACGATAATCTTAAGATTTGTTTATATATCCTAAGATTGTTTTGATTGATCTGAATTATTTTTAGTTAACAAGTAAATCATTATAGCATTAAATAGAACACTTATGCCACTGATCAAAAAACCATAAGCTATGATTGAGAGAAGATTTGAAATCCATCCTAAATCATCGTAAAAAAGATTCGACATGGGATGGTAAATTATTCCAAAAGTAGATAAAGACCCAACACCAACACCAACCCAAAAACCGCTACATTGCATGCAAGTCAGCAACTTTGAAAAAAATGGGTTTCTTACTATAAGATAGGTCCTCAATGGATCAAAGATCGATCCATTTACCAATATACTTGTGATGGACCATCCTACCAAAAGGAAAAAGAGTATATCCATATTATTTAAAAATTGAGTTGTATTGCTCTATATATTGCCTTTGTTCTTCTGTCAAAGCAGTTGGCACCTTGATGCCTATTTTTACCAGAATATCGCCCCTAAATTCTGATCCGAATTCAGGAACACCCTTTCCTGGTATCCTGAATATTTTTCCGGGACTTGTTCCTGCAGGAATGGAAATCTTATAATCCCCGCCAGTTACTAAATTGGGAATTCTAATTTCTTTACCTAAACAGGATTCGGGAAAAGTTAGATCAACATCGCAAATTAGGTTTATCCCATCTCTTCGATAGAAATAGTGTTTAATCTCTGATATACTGACAATCAAATCACCAGGATCCGAAGGAGCTTTATCTAGATCTCCCTTACCAGGAACTTTTAAAGAAACCCCCGAAACAGAACCCTTAGGGATATTGATTTCAAAAACGTCCGGTTTTTTAACAACACCAGATCCCTGGCAAGGTTTACAGAAAGATTTTGGGAGCTTGCCCACACCGCTACAAGCATAGCATGTTTCATCGATTGCTACTTGTCCGAAGTTACTGTTTACTAATTTCCTTTTGATACCGAGTCCATTACAAACATGGCAAGTATCCATTTCCCCATTTTCAGCTCCAGTCCCCATACAGTCGGAGCATTGAAGCTTACGGTAAACATTAGCATTTTTCACAGTTCCTGTTAGGATCTCCTCCAAAGTGATTTCAATCCTAGCGTTGATGTTTTTACCTTTCCTTATTACTTCCCTTTCGTAGAAGTTTGAACCGCGGAAACCGGAAAAAGCATCGAAAGGATTAAAGCCACCACCAAAGGAAGAGAAAGGATTTGGGTTGTCGAATTTAGACTTTTTGTCGGGATTACCTAAAACCTCGTAGGCTTCAGCTATTTCTTTGAATTTTGTTTCTGATGCTGGATCTCCCCCTGTTTTATCCGGGTGATATTGGAGTGCTAATTTTCGATAAGCTTTTTTTATCTCCTCCGGAGAAGCATTTCGGTTTACCCCTAAAATTTTATAGTAATCTGGTTGACTCATTCGCTATAATTATTAGAAAGATGATTTAAGCCACTCTCTAATAACTAGCTCCTTACCTCTTTCATAAGCTGGAATGTTTTTCCAGTCGTCTTTTAATTGCTTCTTGAGCTTGAGTATCTCTCCACAGATCTCGTAGTTTTCTTCTCTTTCCCAAAATAGAATCATCCTATGACAAAAGTCATCTATTTTAGATTCGGATTCGAAAATCTGGAGAAAGTCTGGACTTTGAGTTCTAAGTGCATGTAAAAATAAATCCTGGACTGCTCTTTCGATGTGTGACTTTAAAATAGAAAATTGAGGGTGACCTTCGAAGGAAGATCCCCAATCGGAAAAGCTATAATTTTCAGATTCAAAATTCATTTTTACTTAGAGTCTAGAAACTTATATATCTCAATGTAAACACTCTGATTTATCAGATCTTCAAAATTTAAATTTAGCTTTTTCATAGTTTGGGTAGTTTCATCTTTTCCAAAGTGTGAAAATAATGCTTCTTTTTTAATCTGAACCTCTAAATCATCCTCTTTTTTATAAACAATTCCAGAATCTTTCAAACTCAAGAGTTTTTCCTCAAATTCGGAAAATCTTTTATAATCGTCTAAACTTAGTTCTTTGTCCATATGATTTGTTCGACATTAGAGTTATATTTCAAGAGGGCTTTTTCCTTCATCTTAACTTCCATTTCTATATCGAAATCAAATCCATATGTTTCGATTTTCGTGTTAATCCAGTCGGAGTGTGCAAGTTCCTTGGCAGACGTATCTTCAAATAGCTTTTTTGATTCTGAAAAGTGGGTTAACGGGGTAATCCCATCTGGCCACGTAGATAGACAAACCTGGAGAGATTGCATCTCTGTTAATCCCTCCGGCGGATTACATTGGTTATGTAGATAATCAAAGGTAACTGGAATCCCTATCTTAGAGTGGATCATATCTCGGAGATCAACAGATGTATACTGAGATTTTTTATCGTCAACTTCAACTACCAATCTTTTTTTGACGCTATCTGGAAGGAGCAAGAAATTTTGACAAAAACGATTTGCAGCTTCTTCTTTATTTGGTTGAGTAGTATTTACGTGGATGTTGATCGGATAATAATGAGTTTGTGGTAATCCCATCAAATCCATTATTTCAGCATGCTGTCTTAGTTCCTTAATAGATTTTTCAACCACATCATCTCTCAAAGAAGCCAAAACCGAATATGGAGAGGGATGAAATGTGATCCTTTGACCTGATTTGAGGGAAAAGCTTCCGCATTCTTCAAGTTTAAGTTTTATCTCTGGAAAATCAGGGAGATCTTCAATCTCATATTCAGAGCACCACGGGAACATATCGGAGCTCATACGGTACATTAAAATTCCATTTGAATGATTCCATTGTAGGATGGACAAAAGGTCTCTTACATTTAAAAGTGCAAGCTCGGATGCATACTTTATCCCACGTTCTGTGAAAGTTTTTTTAGTCATTGACCTATTAGTAGTAACTCTTTCACTTTTTTTTGTGTCTTGACTTAAAGACATATTGATACAACAGTATCCGTATTTTCTTGCCATGTGGTAAAGTTAAATATACAGAGCGTACAAAAAAATTGAACTAGGTTAATTTGGATAACCACATCTTTCTAGCATCAGAGGATTTACCGAAAGCCATCTCCAGCATAGAATTTGACTTTCGATCTTTTACGATCTTTACAATTTTCTTATTCTTCATCACATGATCCCAGTCCTCCAGTGAAAGAGATCCTAGCCCTTTTAGGTAACGAACGTTCGTCAATCTCTTACCGTTACTATCTTTCTTAAATTCTTCCAGAGAATAGTAATATTTTTTTATCCTATCACCAGAAGTAACAAGGGGAGTTTCTAAGAAATTTAGCATCTTGTTTTCTATGATCCATGGGAACCATTTAAAAAACAGGTTTATTAAAAGTGAAGTAATGTGGGATCCGTCTGGATCCTGATCTGTTGCAATAACTACATTTTCAAACGGACATTTTAAATCTGGTCTTTCAGGATCAAGATTTAAAATTTGCATCAATTCTAAAATTTCCTTGTTATCTGCAAGATCAGATAAACTCCTCGCATTTTTGATTTTCCCCTTTAGAGCATAAACACCATCCCTGGCAGGATTCCTTTTTTGAAGAATAGATCCCATCGCGCTAAGTCCTTCTACAATGAATAGATTTTCCGCAATTCTGGAAGTGGGTGGAAAATATTTATGCGAGAATTGGATTTTAACGCTTTTCTTTTCCTTCCGGATTTTCTTCAAACTAGCATCTTTTTTTCTGTTCTCTACCTCGGTTCGAATTTTTTTAAAAAGAGGTGTGGAGAAAAATTTCTTAAGAGACGAAGAAAAATTATCAACTATAATTTTTTCAACATCTTCCCTCCTTGTGACAAACTTAGTTTTGTTCTGATCGCCAAATTTCACAAGCGACGGTGGGAGGTTTAGAATTAAACAAAAATCATAAAAGTGGTGAGCAAGAGAATCTTCCAAAACTCCGTTGATCTGGTCCATAATGATCTTTTGGTGTATTCCTGTGCACATTGCAGAATTGACAAAAGAAACGGATCCAGAATCTCCAATCTTCTCCCAGATTAGCAATTCACCTATCTTAGTCTTATATGAGAGCTGCTTCAAAACAGAAGTATCCACAGGTACCTCTTTTCCATCCCAAATAAATTTTATTTTGATGTCTTTTGTATTAGACTCCGTTTCAAGAACTCTTTTTTTCAATAGAAGCTGAGAGTAAAGAATATCCTTATTCCATTTGCAATTGTCAAAAATATCTTTTAGAGGTGTGAAGCTTACTGTTGTGCCCAAAGTTTTTTTGCCTCTTTTTTGTATTTTGGGTTCCTTTGCAACAAAGCTGTTCCACTCTTGAAAATAATGCTCCAGTGAATTTGTAGTCTCAATTGAAAAATAGCTCGACATTGCATTCACGAGACTAACGCCCATTCCATTGGTACCGATCAGTGTCTCTGAGATATTCTCGTTAGCGAAATTAGATCCAGCCCTGAGCATAGAAACCGCAGTTGCAATGTTAGTCATGCCACTCTTTGCGTTTATCTTTGACCCGTTTACGAATCCTTCCCCAGTATCAGAGATCCTTATCGTGTTTGTTTTAGAATCAACTTCTACGGCAATAGAATCCATCGATTTTTTCATTCTTTTTGCCTCGTCAACCGAATTTGAAAAAACCTCATCAAACAGCTTGTACATACCAACTGAGATCTGATGTGGAACGGATGAGATGAGTTCACTCTTTATAATTGGTATTTGCTCTTCACTTAATTTTACAGACCCGACATATATGGTTGGTCTTTTTAATATGTGCTCAAAATCGGAAAGTACTTGAATATCTTTAGTAGCCATTAACTGTGAATTTAATTTTATATGTACTTGTCGCAAGTTAATTTCACAAAAAAAGCGGGATTAACCCGCTTTCTTCAAAATTGTGTTTGTTTTAAGGCATTACAGCGTCACCTGGTTGGAAGTAAATCTCCTCAACTTTCATAGGTGCAATCTTTGCTTCGAATCCTTTATCCTTTAACGATATCGGAATTCCAATAACGTAATCAACTCCTCCAACGTTTTCGATCCTATCTACAATAAATTCAGAATCAAAGAAGATCGTTCTTTTATCACCAAAGCGATTAACATCAAAGTCAAATTCCTCCGGATCTAACTCCGCATCCATGCTTTTTCCGATCGATGATTTATACTGTCTTGCTAATCTTTCTCTTTCTTTAGCAATGATTTCTTGTACATAATCAGGAGCACCCTTTCCTTGTGTTGGTACATCTGCGATAATAGTGATCTTTTTGATCAACCCCTGATCCTGCTGTGCTAACATATCTCTTAGCTTAGGTATTACTTCAGAATACTTAAGCTCCATTACTGGATTAGCATTAATATTCTTGTTTACCTCGTCTTCATTGTAAACTGGGGTAACTCCTTCGTAGATTGATCCTACGTACTCTTCGAAAAGTTTAAGATTATTCATTTTGTAAAAATTTCTTTCCTTATATATCTTT
>VFQS010002211.1_pt1 | contig 16386 bp, 19 predicted proteins | sample 3512361 | NCBI WGS metagenome assembly VFQS01 (sample SAMN10412375, study PRJNA504923) | tailings metagenome | isolation source: Relicate 1 Philex TSF3 active mining | place: Philippines
TGATGGTCGCCTCACAGACGGTCAGGGAAGAACCGTTGATTTTAGAAACGTAATTTTGATTATGACTTCTAACATCGGCTCACAATTCCTAATCGACCAGGAGCTTTCTGCTGAGCAAAAGCGACAGGCTGTTTTAGAAATGGTTAGAGCTTCCTTCAAACCAGAGTTTCTCAATCGTCTCGACGACATCGTCCTCTTCGATGCACTCAGCATGGAGGAACTTGGTTCAATTGTTGATCTGCAGGTGGACAAGCTCACCGAGCGGCTTGAACAAAGAAGGCTTACCCTAGGCGTCACTCCCGCTGCTCGGCTTTGGTTGGCCGAGCATGGTTATGACCCGATTTATGGGGCGAGACCACTTCGTCGTTTAATGCAGCGGGAAATCGATGACCGACTGGCTAATTTGCTGCTGGCTGGTGAGGTGGCGGATGGCTCAATTGTGAGGGTCCAGGTTTCCCAGGACGGGGAATCCCTGCAGGTCCTTGCAGATCAGTCGCTTGCAAGCTAGCGCATTCGGTAATTACGACATTCAGCGAATATTCTCTATTTCAAGGGCTTAGCTCGTCAGAGAGAGGCTATTTGGAGGGGTTGTGGAGTCTGCATTTAGTCGTCGGGTTGTCGTAGTTGATGACGAGGCTATTCTTCGGACTCTTGTTGCTGAGCGGTTAGACAAACTCGGCTTTCAGTGCTTTACCGCCCCCGATGCACTTAGTGCAAAGAGATTAGTACTTCAGAAAGACCCGGATGCTCTGATTGTTGACCTTGATCTTGGTGATGGTCCTTCGGGGACAGATCTGATTAGCGCCCTAAATGAAATCAATCCTTCGCTGGGTTTTGTTCTACTCACCAACTACACGCCTGCTCCCAGTGAGATGAAGGTTGCCAAGAACCTCAGGTATGTCAGCAAAAAAGAAGTGAGCAACATCTCAGTTTTGGTCGATGCATTAGAAAGTGTTCTAAGAGTCGGGCAAAGAGATCTGCAGCAGCTAAGTCCCGGTCTGGTTTCGAAACTCACCAAGGGGCAGGTCGAGATATTGGGCCTGGTTGCAAAGGGTCTTTCAAATGCAGAAATCGCATCTCAAAGAAAAGTCGGTCTAAGGGCTGTTGAACAATCTGTGAGAAGGATTTATCAAGCACTTGGACTTACCAACCAAAAAGGTCAATCCAACAGAGTCGCAGCGGCGAGGATTTATTCAAGCGAGATGGGGCTCAGGCGGAGCGGAGGTAATCGATGAATTATTGGCTCAGGATGGGTGGCCCAAATGCCATCACTCTCAGAGCTTGGCTTCTGCTTGCACCCATAAGCATCCTCTTCACTTGGTTAGTGGTTCCTGAGGGTCTTTCACCCAGAGCGACAGTTCTCAATGGCCTTTTAGTCGGTCTTCTCGCTCACGTTGTTACTGGTTTAGTTCTTTGGTTAGGAAAGGTCACGCTACTTAGAAATGTTCAATCAAAACCAAAACCAACCTTAACAATCTCGATCTTTGCAATTGCTGGAGCAGCCAGGGGCTTTTCGGCGGCTTATCTGCTGCAGAATCTGGGGATTGTCGAACGCGCCAATTTTCCTGATCGGATGCTCTCTGGTGCAATCCTGGTTGTTGTTTGGTTTGCTATCAGCGCTGTATTGGTGGACGGAGAAAGAAGATATAAGGCAACCTTTTCCCAAATTCTCGAGGAGCTTGAGAAGCAGACCATTCTTAGAACTGAGCAGGCAGAAAGTCTAAAGAAGAATCAAGAAGCCCTAATGTCTGAGATTCGCTCGACTCTCGCAGAGTCACTGAAGACAGGACAAAAAACTAAAGATTTTCACGGGGCTGTGGATGAGCTGATTCGACCCCTCGCTCATCGCATCTCCACAGCCAACATCACTCTTACGCCGCTAAAGAAGTTCCCCTCCCGCAGGATTAAAGCCGGTCCAGTTTTCCGGACAGCACTGCATGAGACCGCCTACTCATGGAAGTGGACAATCCTCATGTCGGTGGTCTCCACCTTCTATACCAAGCTGTGGCAATTCGGACCATCGGCTTTCGTCGATTCAGCCATCACTGCAATCATCATCTGGTCTTTTTTTGTTCTGGCCAAAAGGCTGAATCTGTTTGGCTTTTGGGTAATACCTATCTGGTTCATAACTGGATTCACCGCTGGATTTCTAACAACTCTGTTTCATGGACAATTTGAGATAGCAAATCTTCTGAATTCCATCTATCTCTCAGTGACGGTTACTGCTCCAGCCGCGATTGTCGCCCTCATAGGGGCATTCGATAGAAACACCGAGGCAAACCTCAATCGCCTAAGGGACCTAACTGACAGAGTGGCCTGGGAGGCTGCCTCACTGGAGCAACGCAGTTGGGTAGAGCAGCAGAGAATCGCTCGGTTTGTCCACAGTGAGCTGCAGGCAAGGCTTCGGGCATTTGCTCTTCGACTGGACATCTCAGGTCGCCTTCCTACTAACGAGGAAATCGAAGCCCTAAAAAAGGAGTGCGAGGACGCTTTCCCCTTGGAATCTCAACAGCGAAGATTCGAAGAGTTCGTTGATCAAGCACTGGAGCTGTGGGATGGGGTCGTAAAAATATCTGTCGAGATTGAAGATGAAGTTTTCGACGCCTTGGCTTCAGACACTTATGCAACTACCGCCGCGGAGGAAATCACCAAGGAGGCAATTCTCAATGCTGTTAGGCACGGCAAAGCCAGAAATGTTGTAATCCAAGCACAACTGTCTGAACCCGTCCCCGGTCAATTGCTAATAAACATTGCTGTTCTCGATGATGGCAATTTCTCAAATGAATTTGATGTTGGCATGGGGCTGAAGGAAATAGATCAGCTATCTGTTAGCCACTCGCTTTTTCGTGAAGAAAACAAAACCAAATTGGTTGCTTCCATTACCTGCGCGGCAAACCTAGTCAGCCAGCGCTGAGGTAACTGGAACATGATCGCTAGGGGTTTCACCCTTACGCTCATCTCTCTCAATAGTTCCCGCACTAATTCGATCCGAAAGTTGCGGAGAGCTGAGGACAAAGTCAATTCTCATTCCTTCGTTGCGAGGAAATCTGAGATCTTGATAGTCCCAGTATGTGTAACCCACGGGGACAAATTGTCGGTGAAGGTCCTGATAACCAATCTGCTCGAATGCTGCGAAAGCTTCTCTTTCCGGCTCAGAGACATGAGTTTCAAAAAAGGCAACATCGAAGACGTCGCTATCAAGCGGCGCAATGTTGAAATCACCCATTAGGGCGACTTCTCCTCCAGGGTGCTCATTGATTAGCTCATCGGCATGTGAGGCAAGCCGATCTAAGAACTCGAGTTTGTATTGCATGTGGGGATCGTCGAGCGCTCTGCCGTGCGGGACATAGAGCGACCAGAGCCTGACTCCATTGAATGTGGCACCCAGTGCCCTGGCCTCAACCACCTCTTTGAACTGGGGTTGGAAGGGAAACTCAGTCTCAACATCCTCAACCTCGAGGCCCTCACGGTAGGCGAAAGCAACCCCATTCCACTGATTTAGGCCGTGGCAGATAACTCTGTAGCCGATTTCTTCAAAACGCGCCACCGGGAACTGCTCTGGCTTACATTTGATTTCCTGCATGGCCAAAACATCGACATTGGTTCGATTCAAGAACTGAATAACTCGGTCAGTTCTAGCCCTTACCGAGTTGACGTTCCAGGTTGCGATTTGCACTTCTAAACTCTAACCATGACATTTCATTCCGAGGATAAGCCAAGACTGGTTGAGCTAATAAAGAGCCTTTCCGTTGTTCACGGCAAGGTAACCCTATCCTCAGGAATACAAGCGGATTACTACGTGGACCTTCGCAGAACCTCGCTGCATCATGAAGCGGCACCTCTAATTGGGAAGGTAATGCTTGATTTGATTGATAACGCCAATCTGGGACAAGTTGATGCTGTTGGGGGACTAACCATGGGTGCAGACCCGGTAGCAGCAGCCATACTCCATCAGGCAGCACTGCGTGGACGAGTATTGGATGCATTTGTAGTTCGCAAGCAAGCTAAGCAGCATGGAATGTCTAGACAGGTTGAAGGACCTGATGTCGCTGGAAAGCAAGTAGTTGTTTTAGAAGACACATCAACCACTGGCGCATCACCACTGGCTGCAGCAGAAGCACTCGAAACAGCTGGAGCGAAAGTGTTGGCCATTGCAACAGTAGTCGACCGCAATACGGGAGCTAAAGAAGCGATAGAATCGAAAGGTTACAGGTATTACTCTGCTATCTCACTGAGTGACCTGGGTCTAACGAACGAGGTTTAAGTGCAGCGCAAGCTTGCGCCTTTTATTTTTACCCAGTTGGCATCGATAGCTTCCGTTGTCTCTGGGTCAATGGTGTTTATTGCCATTCCATGGATTGCTCTCGAATTAACTGGTGCTGCGACGAGTGCGGGTCTAGTGGTCGCACTGACAGCAATACCCACCTTGTTCATGGCGCCTTTTTTGGGTTCATTTATCGATAAGTTTGGTCGCCGCCGAACGGCAATCTGGGTCGAAATCCTCGCTGGAGTTGTTGCTCTTCTAATTCCTCTGGTTTCAGGTTTATGGACCCTGACTCTGGCCTGGCTAATTGCAATTGGAATTCTTCGGGCCATAGTTGCCCCTGGTGGCAGCACGGCCAGAAAGTCACTAATTCCAGATGTCGCTAGACCAGCGGGTATGACTCTCGATCGAGCGAATTCAATTCATGAGGGGCTTTTCGCGGCTGGTTATGCCGTTGGCCCGGCGCTCGCCACCTTCCTAATTGCGTCAATCGGCTCGGCCAATACGTTTTTTGTTGTTGCTGGATTTGCAATTCTTAGCGGAATATTTGCAAGCCTCATCAGAGTCGAAGAGCAGCATGACGAAGACGCTGAGGATCAAGGCAATCTGTTTGTATTCGCTATGCAGGGCTTCAAAGTCCTATTTTCTAACCCAGCAATTTTCATCATGATGGCGGCCATCATGGCACTAGCAGTGATATACCTGCCAACCGAAATGGTAGTTCTCCCTGCCTATTACAACGCTCTTGGTGATCCAGAGGGTCTGGGAGTCGCTATTTCTGCTGCAGCTGCAGCATCGATTGTTGGAGCACTTGGCTTCGAACAAATCCATAAGCGACTTAGCTATGCAAACATTTTGCGAATTGGAATCCTAGGCATTGGTCTATCAATGCTTCCGATGAGCACTCTGCCACCACAGTGGGCTATGGTCACATTCTTCTTTACTCTCGGTCTTGCCTGGGGGCCGCTACTTCCTTTGCTCAATACAGTCATTCAGGAGAGAATCCCTGCAGATAAAAGAGGAAGAGTCTTCGCACTAGAAATGACGGTTTGGAACGCAGGACCGCTGATTTCAATGGTGGCTGTTGGATCTGCCGTCGACACCTTTGGTGTTGGTGTCGTCTATACCGTCTTGGCAGTTGGAGTTCTGACTGCCGGACTGTTTGTGTCCTTTAACAAATATATTAAGGAATTAGCGAGCTAGGTCTCATGGGTTAATTTGGGCCTAGACCAAATCTTTAACTGAATCAACGATTTCAGTTGGCCTAAAGGGGTATTTAGCCACCTCAACATCATTAGAAATTCCAGTCCTAACCAGAATGGTGTGCAGTCCCGCCTCGATTCCAGCGACAACATCTGTGTCCATTCGATCTCCAATCATTGCGGTTGAGATTGAGTGAGCAGAGATTTTCCTCATGGCACTTCGAAACATCATTGGGTTTGGTTTTCCAATGATGTAGGGGTCTTTGCCAGTTGCCTTAGTAATCAGCGCAGCTACCGACCCAGTGGCTGGAAGTGGACCCTCTGGTGAAGGTCCAGTTGGATCTGGGTTGGTGGCGATAAACCTGGCGCCCTTGTGAATCAGTCGCACAGCCTTGGTCAGATTTTCAAAGTTCAGATTTCTAGTTTCCCCCAGCACCACAAAGTCTGGATTTACCTCTGTCATGACGAATCCCACTTCGTGCATTGCCGTGGTGAGACCAGCCTCTCCCAGGACAAAAGCCTTGCCACCAGGCTGCTGATTCTTAAGAAAATCAGCAGTTGCCATAGCGGAAGTGTAGATGCGATCTTCGCTTACATTTAGGCCACCGGCTTGGAGTCTGGCCGATAAATCACGTGGCGTGTAGATCGAATTGTTGGTTAAAACCAAGAAGGGAGTACCTGCGCTCAACCACTTATCAATTAGCTCTTGAGCACCAGGAATTGGCTGTCCTTCGTGCCACAAAACCCCGTCCATATCGGTGAGCCAAGAGATTATGTGTGAGCGATTAACCATATACAAAGCCTAGCTCTACGCTGTATAGGTGATTGAAGATATGGACGAAGTCAAAAGCCAGGCAACCTGGGGAGTAGGTCCATACTCAGGTGACCCCACTAAAGACCCAAATTTTCAAAAGCTTGACCCAGAACTGCTTGCTAAGGGCGACACAAGAAATGTTGTCGATCGCTATCGCTACTGGAAGATGGAGGAGATTGTCAAAGATCTTGATTCAAAGAGACATTCTTTTCACGTTGCCATTGAGAACTGGCAGCACGATCTAAACATTGGGTCCATCGTTAGAAATGCCAATGCATTCTTAGCCTCCTCGGTGCAAATAGTTGGCAACAAAAGATGGAATAAGCGTGGGGCAATGGTCACCGACAGGTATCAGCATGTTGAGCATCGGCCAGACATAGGATCACTAATTCATTGGGCCAAGACTGCTGGAAAAAAAGGGCAACCAATACCAATAATTGCAATTGACAACGTTCCTGGTTGTAAACAACTGGAAAAGACCACTTTGCCAAAAGAGTGCGTATTGCTTTTTGGCCAAGAAGGCCCAGGTCTTTCCCAAGAAGCTCTTGATGCATCAGAGATGGTTTTGGAGATAACGCAGTTTGGCTCAACCAGGTCAATCAACGCCTCTGCGGCAGCTGCAATTGCTATGCATGCCTGGGTGATGCAGCACGTTTTTGGCTAGACTTAGCAAGGGCTGAAGCCTCAAGTCCCCCAAATTCTGAAAGGGGTTAGTCATGCCAGCAATCGTGCTAGTCGGAGCCCAGTGGGGTGACGAAGGTAAAGGCAAGGCAACAGACCTTCTTGGGGACAGAGTTGATTATGTCGTTCGCTACCAAGGTGGAAATAATGCCGGCCACACCGTGGTGATTGGTGACAAAAAGTTTGCACTACATCTTCTTCCATCAGGAATCCTCACTCCAGGCTGCATCCCAGTGATTGGCAATGGCGTCGTAGTTGACCTTGAGGTGCTTTTCCGTGAAATTGATGGACTAAATGAAAAAGGTGTTGACACATCCAAACTTCTTATTTCAGCTAATGCACACATCATCACCCCCTACCACGTCACAGTTGACAAGGTCTCAGAGCGATTTTTAGGGAAGCGAGCTATTGGAACGACCGGAAGAGGAATCGGGCCAACCTATGGCGACAAGATTGGCAGACTGGGCATCAGGGTGCAGGATCTATTTGACCCAAGCATCTTGGCCCAAAAGGTTGAGGGTGCGCTCACGCAGAAGAATGAGCTGCTGGTCAAGGTTTATAACAGAGCAGCCATAAAGCCTAAGGATGTTGTTGATCACCTCCTTAGCTTTGCTGAGCGGCTAAGACCAATGGTTGCTGATACCTCACTTGTCCTAAACCAGGCTCTTGAGCAAAACAAGACCGTCTTGCTTGAAGGGGGCCAGGGGACGCTTCTCGATGTTGATCACGGCACTTACCCGTTCGTGACATCGTCAAATCCAATTGCTGGTGGTGCATCGACTGGAAGTGGAATAGGACCAACGCGAATCAAGAGCGTAATTGGAATTCTCAAGGCCTACACAACTCGCGTTGGATCTGGCCCATTCCCCACAGAGTTATTTGATCAGTGGGGTGAATATCTTCGTAAGCAGGGTGGGGAGTTTGGAACTACCACGGGTCGTGAGAGACGATGTGGATGGTTTGATGCACCAATAGCCAGATATGCAACTCGCATCAATGGACTTACAGATATCTTTTTGACAAAGCTAGACGTATTGACTGGTGTTAAAGAAATTCCGGTTTGTGTTGCCTATGAAGTTGATGGCAAGCGAGTCGAAGAAGTTCCAGTCTCACAAACTGACTTCCACCACGCTAAGCCAATTTATGAAATATTCCCAGGCTGGGATGAAGACATCACATCAGCCAAGTCATTTGACGATTTACCCAAGAACGCACAGGATTATGTGCGCGCCTTGGAGAGACTAAGCGGGACCAGGATTTCTGCCATCGGCGTTGGCCCAGATCGCAATGCAACTATCGTGTTGCATGACATGCTTTAGATCTTTCTTAGCGGCCTAACTGCATCAATCATCAGTGAGCTGTTGCCATCGTTTGGTGACCAGATAAAACGCGCGCTTGCTCGTGCAGTTCCACCCAGAGCAAGAAGCTCATCAGCAAACTTTTCAGCATCTGCTCTGGCAATAAAGCCAATTACAGCGCCGCCTGCCTCAAGGCGAACTGTGTGCCTGAGATTTCCTTTTCCAGATACGACTTCCAAAATTACATTTATCTCATTTTCGCCAGGGTGATATCTCTCTATCCACTCACCAAAGTTGTCCAGAGTCTCTCGATAGGCAAGCTCGCCTTCTACATCCTGCGAATAGGATCCGTCGCCAGCTAGCTCTGGAAGCGACATCATGTAGTTGTCATAACGCTTCTGCAGCTTGGCATTTTTCCTCTCTGCTTTTTCAAAGTCGGCCCACTTATCAACCGGGCCTTTGGACTTTTTCCGAAAGCTGCGGGCAAATAGCCAAATCAAAATCAGGATTATGAAGATTTCCATTAGTCCTCCTGTCAAAAAACTAGTCAATCTAGGGGACAATAAGCAGATGAAAGATCCGAGGCAAGAACTGGATGAGATTCCTTACCCAGATGAAGCCTTTAACAGCTGGGGAGCCTCGGCAGTAGGGGTGGACCCCCTGCTGGCCAGCTTTACCTCTCTTCCTTATCAGCCAGTTAGGCCGCACGCGCCTTTCTATAGGTTTCTCGCCTACCCAGACATTCTTGATTTGAGAAAGGCGGGCTATCAGCTCGAGCGATTCACTCCTCTTTTTGATCAACTCGAAGATGTCAGGTATCGAGAAGCAATTGTGATTAGCAATCTGATTCACTACCCTTCTCTGGATTTTTGGAATCCAAGACGAGCAGCTGAGATTGAGCTCGAGGTTTGGGGGGAGTTGACCGAACATGGCGTTGGGGAGGTGCCTATGTTGCTTAGGAAGTTTCTAGGCAAAGCTTTTCCATCCGACACCGTAAGCCAACTAACAATTGACCTGATTCAGGTTTTCTTTTGGGGATGCCTCGCTGAACTTGCTGATGACTTTGCTTGGAAAAATCCAGAACTCACCTGGAAGGCAGAGTACTTGCGTTTGCCGTTACGGACACTCGCTTAGCAAAACGGAATTGTTATTTTTTTAACCACTGGCTTGTCGGCTTCAGCCCAATCTAGTTCTGGTAAATCTTTTTCACTCACCCAACGAAGCTCGCTGTGATCGGTTGAATGAGTAGGCTTTGCATTTTTTAGAATGCAGACAAAACTAACGAGTTCGATTTCTTCGAACTTGTTTCGGTGAAATTCTCTAAGAACTTCAACTTCAATTCCAAGCTCTTCATGGATTTCTCTTCGCAGAGCATCGCTCAGATCTTCATTTAGTTCTGCTTTACCACCAGGAAACTCCCACTTCCCAGGAAGTGATTTCCAATCACCACGCTTGGCGCAGAGAAAATTGCCAAGCTCGTCTTGAATGATGGCAGCAACAACCGTTGTCATGCCTAAAGACTAGCTAGGAAGATTTGCCTCGATCAGAGAAATGATCTCCGGGTCGTCTGGTTTAGTGGTTGGGCGGAATCTGTGAATTTCACCATTGGGCAAGATTAAGAACTTTTCGAAGTTCCACATCACAGGTCCTGCCAGTCCCCTTGAATCCTTTGTCTTAACGAGCTGCTTGTAGAGCGGGTGTCGCTTTGAACCGTTGACATCAGCCTTAGCCGTCATTGGGAATGTCACACCCCAGGTTGTGGAGCAATATTCGCTAATTGCGCCTTCGTCTTTTAGCTCCTGCTTGAAGGAGGATGAGGGCACACCTAGAACCGTGAAGCCTCGATCACCGTATTTCTTCTGCAGGTTTTCCAAGGTTTCGTATTGGGGGCTCAGGCCACAGCGAGAAGCCACGTTCACAACCATGACCAGCTTGCCTTCGAAATCACTGGTGGAGCGCTTTGAACCATCCAGCATGGTTAGTTCTACTTCTTGATTGAGCATGAGGAAGATAACCAAAAAGCATCAGAATAATTTCATTAGGCTGAAATCGTGCTCTCAGAGGCCATAAATCAGCAGATCAGGGATCTTCTACGTCCTGCCCATCCCTCCGACAATAAGTATTCGAGAGGCGTGGTTGGTTTTGTTACCGGGAGCGAAAAGTATCCAGGAGCCGCCCTATTAGGCATCGAGGCTGCAATTCAGAGCGGTATTGGCATGGTCTGCTATGACGGGCCTGCAGTTGTTTCGAATCTGGTCCTACTGAAGCGTCCCGAGGTTGTAATGAATCTTGACCGCGTAGATTCTCTAGTTGTTGGTTCGGGATTTGAAGGTTCTGATCAACAGCGACTAAATGCCATTCAAAGCGTTGTTGCCAGAAACCTTCCGATTGTCTTTGATGCAGGTTCTTTAGACGTCGTTGATTTCAAGGCACTAACCTGCCCCGCCCTCTTGACCCCTCACTGGCCTGAAGCAATCCGTATTGCAAATCGCATTGGAATAAAGACAGTGGATTTTGAAGCCGCGAAGGATGCAAAGCTGCTAGCTAGAGAAATCTCACTTGCAACCTCAAAGGTTGTTTTGATCAAGGGAAGCATTACGGAAATCGCTGCTCCAAGCGGAATCTTCGTCAGTCATGGACCGGGAAATCCAAACCTTGCAACCGCAGGAACGGGAGATGCGCTAGCAGGGGTTATTGGGACACTGCTAGCGAAACTAAAGAGAAATCAGCTGCAGACCAGCGATGAAAATTTGGTTCAGGTTGCACTTCTAGCAAACCTGATTCTCTCTAAGGCGGCTGATGTTTCTAGCTCACGCGGAGAGTTTGGTGCCAGTGAGATAGTTGCGGCTATTTCCGAAGCGATACGCGCTGAGCTAGCTTGACGATAGATATTCGAGCGCCAGAGACAATAAAGCCCAAGCTGATGAATGCTGCCGATATTGCTAGCACATAGCCGATTACTCCCGTTACTCCAATTTCGCTGTTCGGATTAATAAACCAATAGGGCCACCAACCGTCGATGAGTCCGCGAACAATTGAGAATGCTAGCCAACTCAGCGGATAGGCAATCACCCACAGGCTTCTTCGCCACTTTGGAACAGCGCCTCGGACTGAGAGCAAATAGTCAAAGACAATTGCAATGGGTGCCCAGGTGTGGATGACTAGATTTGGAATTACTGGCCACTCATAGCCAATGTCACGAGGGTCAACGGCGCTATCTCCAAGTAGAGCGTGATAGACAACTCCGACAATGATCATGCTGACTGTGGTGATAAGCCTCAGCGACTGAAGTCGCTCAGTTTCAGGTTTGTCTCTAAATAAAACGTATGCACCGTAGAGCGCGACCACCCCAGCAAAAATCGAAGTGGTTATTGAGAAGAAAGTGAAGTATTCAGCTGGTCTGAAAAGGTTTGCTGCGATTCGATTGTTTACCTGCCATGCGACACTGCCGAGAAGTGCAATACCTAAGGCAGCCCTAAAAATCCCAAGTAAATTTCTATAAATCATTTCTCGTTCACCTTATCTATGAATGCTCCCACAGCTCTTGCGAAGTCTTCAGGTTTTTCCTCATTTGGAAGATGGCCAGTTTGACTAATGATGACAAGCTCCGCCTGTTCAATTCTTCCCGCAACAATTTCAGAGTCAGAGGTGGCAACGATGGTGTCGGCATCACCAGTGATTACCAAGGTGGGGACTGAAATCTCCTCGAGTCGTGAACCTACTCCGTTGTTTCGAGGGGCCTTATTGAACTCCCAGAAAGCCCTCTCCCATCCCTCAACTTTCAAGGGTGCTGTGTAGCCATCGAGAATCTCTTGGGTTATTTTGTCCTGGTCAAAATAGCTCTGATACAAAATGTCGAGTCCGCTTGTTGCAATTGTTGAAACCAGCAGGGGGCCGAGGTGGTCGAATTGGGGAATGTCAAAAACGAAGTTCAGAAAACTAGGAGCGCCACCCGTTGTGAGCACCGCAGGGGCGAAGAGAATCAACCCTGCCAGTTTGTCTTGATTTTCAACCGCATAGCTGGCTGCCACATTGCCACCGGCTGAGTGACCAAGGACGAATACCTCTTTACCTTGGCCAAACTTGTCAATTAATTGATCTAAAACTTCCAGCTGTCCAGCTATGCCGTATGGGTTTATTCCCCAGGAGGTTGGTCTTTCCGTGAAGCCAAAGGCGGCCCTGTCATACGCAACGACGAAACCAAGCTCACCAAGAGGTTCCAATACATCTTTATATGAAAAAGCCGAAGCACCAAAACCATGCAAGAGCACTATTAGGCGCTTTGAATCTGGATCTCCACTTGTCACATAGTGAACCTCGTGGCCAGCTAGCTCGACGAACTGACTCCTATCGCCCCATAGTGAAGACGCAGCTTCTTCCTTGGTTAGAGTGCCGGAGGTATTGACGGGGATTAGAAAAGGTCCGACTAGAAGAAGTAGTAGAACGGAAAGAAGTATCGGTCTATTGATGCGCAAGATTAGCTAGCCAACTTCTTGAAGTTTTCTGCCACGCGTGTGAGTTGGTTGACAGGCTAAGTTTTCTGGCTCTTCGTTGCAGGTATCGCAGAGCAAGATTAGATCGCGGCAACCCAGGTTCGAGCAGTTTCTAAAAGATGAAGTTTTTGCTGAGCAAATTTCACATTCACCAATTGTCTTGGCATCTTTGGAGAAGTTGATGTTCATTCGACCATCAAAGACATAGAGAGATCCCTCCCAAAGACCTTTGTCGCGATAGCGCTCACCGTAGCGAACAATGCCACCTTGAATTTGGTAGACCTCTTTGAAGCCTCGATTAATCATGACCGCACTGAGAATTTCGCAGCGGATACCACCAGTGCAGTATGTGACTATCGGCTTGTCTTTCAAGTGGTCGTACTTACCACTTTCCAACTCTTTGATAAAGTCGTGAGTCGTTTGCACATCAGGGACAATAGCGTTTTTGAATTTACCAATCTTGGCTTCGAAGGCATTTCTTCCATCAAAGAAGACAACCTCATCACCTTTTTCTTCAACCAGCGCATTGACCTCGTGAGGTTTAAGGTGCTTGCCACCGTTAACAATTCCTGACCTTGCAACCTGAATCTCATCTGGGGTTGTGAACGCAACCAGCTCTTTGCGAACTTTTATGCTCAGTCTTGGAAAATCGTTCCCAGTCCCCTCCGACCATTTAAAGTCTGTCTTTCCAAACCCTGGGTATTCTTTGGTTTCCCTCACATACTTCTTGAGGTTTTCCATCTCTCCGCCAAGGGTTCCATTAATCCCGTGTTTGGAGATGAGAACCCTGCCCTTGAGATTGAGTGATCTGGCCAAGGCCCGCTGCCACAGCATTACTGCCTTTGGGTCTTCGACAGGCGCAAAGGCGTAGTAGAGGATGATTTTGTTCAGAGGCATCTGGGCCATTTTAGCCTCAGGCTAATTGCTTAGACTAGGGCCATGGCAATGAACCCAGGGCTAGATAAGGCCGCAAATAATCACGCAGTTAGACCACAGGACGACCTGTTTCGTCACGTTAATGGCAGTTGGCTTGACACCACTGACATCCCCGAGGACAAGGCTATTTATGGCGCTTTCCACATGCTCGCCGATGATTCGGAACTAGCGGTCAAGGAAATATTGGAAGAAGCTGCTAGTAATCCCAAGCCAGGCGTCAGCCAGCAGATTGGCGATTTATACGCCAGCTTTCTTGATGAAGCCAGAATAGAGAAGCTTGGAGCGCAGCCGCTAAAGGCAGACTTGGAAAGAGTTGCTGCTGTTAAGAGTGTGGTCGAGTTATTCAAACTCATGGGCGAATTTGAACGAGAGATGCTCGGCGGATTCTGGGGCTCCTACATTGATAACGATCCAGGTGATCCAGAGAGATATCTTGTTCACTTCTATCAAGGTGGTTTAGGCCTGCCAGACCGTGATTACTACTTTGACGAGAAGTATGAGGAGATTCGTCAGGCCTATATCCCTCATCTAACCAAGATGCTCTCGCTCGCTGGGTTTGCAGATGCGGAATCGATGGCAAAGAGTGTCTATGACTTTGAATACAAACTTGCTGGCCACCACTGGAATCGAGTAGATAGCCGTGATGCCGAAAAGACCTATAACCTCCACTCGCTAGAAGAGCTCAAAAAACTAGCTCCTGGAATTGCCTGGCAGGAATACATCTCTGGCATCAACTACAAGAAGAATCTCTTTGACTTTAGTGTTGTGATGATGCCTAGCTTCTTCCAAGGGCTTTCTTCACTTGCTACTGATGAAAATCTTGAAGCGATGAAAAACGCTCTTATGGTGGATGTCATTCAGACCTACGCACCATATCTTTCAGATGATTTTGTATCTGAGAGGTTCGATTTCTATGGCAAGAAGCTAACGGGGCAGCCTGTTAATAGACCTAGGTGGAAGCGCGCTGTTACTTTGGTCGAGGGTTCGCTCGGTGAGGCAGTCGGCCAGATCTATGTGGATAAACACTTCCCGCCAGCATCGAAGAAGCGCATGGATGAATTGGTTGGCTATTTGATTGATGCCTACGAGCAGAGCATCAAGAATCTGGATTGGATGACTGATGCCACTAAGGAAAAGGCACTGATAAAGCTCAAGAAGTTCACACCAAAAATCGGTTACCCGGTTAAGTGGAAGGACTACAGCTCAATCAAAATCACCCGCGACAACTTGATTGAAAACGTCAAGAATGTTTCCAGGTGGCAGTTTGACTATCACGCCAACAAGATTGGTTCGCCCATCGATCGCGACGAGTGGCACATGACACCTCAAACCGTCAATGCCTACTACAACCCAGGCCTGAATGAAATCGTCTTCCCAGCGGCGATTCTCCAGCCACCGTTCTTTTCACCTGAAGCCGATGATGCGATTAACTTCGGTGGCATTGGAGCGGTCATCGGCCATGAGATTGGCCACGGTTTTGATGATCAGGGATCCAAATATGACGGTGATGGAAAGCTGGTTTCCTGGTGGACGCAGGAGGACAGGGCTGCCTTTGAAAAGCGCACCAAGTCCCTAATTGACCAGTATTCGGCCCTAACTCCATCTCAACTCGATGAGAAATACAAAGTGACTTTGATGATCAGGGATCTAAATATGACGGTGATGGAAAGCTGGTTTCCTGGTGGACGCAGGAGGACAGGGCGGCCTTTGAAAAGCGCACCAAGTCCCTAATTGACCAGTATTCGGCTCTAACTCCAGCTCAACTCGATGAGAAATACAAGGTGAACGGTGATCTCACTATTGGCGAGAACATCGGCGATCTTGGTGGATTGGGTATTGCCTGGAAGGCATATCTACTTTCCCTGGCTGGCAAAGAACCACCAGTTATCGATGGCCTGAGTGCCGCCCAGCGCTTCTTGATGGGTTGGGCTCAGTGCTGGCGAACCAAGGGTCGCGATGAGATCGTGATCCAGCGACTAGCCGTCGATCCTCACTCGCCGCCAGAGTTCAGGGCTAACCAGGTGGTTAAGAATCTCGACATCTTCCATGAGGCATTTGATGTCAAGCCTGGCGATCAGATGTGGATGGATGAAAAAGATCGCGTGGTGATTTGGTGAAACTTTGGTTTCGCATGCTCTATGTCATCTTGACCTGGCGCACTAGACCAAAGCTCAGCATCGATGAAGTTTCCAAGATAACCCTGAGGGTTTGGCCAACCGATCTTGATGTTTACAACCACATGAACAATGGCATCTTTCTCACTCTGATGGACATCGGGAGATTTGATCAGGGGCTTAGAACTGGATACTGGCAGCAGTGGAAAAAGAAGGGCTGGTTTCCAATAGTTGTGAATTCAACTATCAGTTACCGCAAGGCACTGCTGCCATGGCAAAAATTCACGATTGAAACCAAAGTCATTGGTTGGGATGACATCGCCTACTACATGGAGCAGCGCTTTGTTCGAGACGGCGAGATTTACGCCAGAGCCATCATGCGCGGAAGATTTCTGAAGCGATCCTGGGGGACACTCACTCCCAAGGAAGTTATGGATGGATCAGGTGGCTGGCCCGGAGACGAGCTTGTTTTACCCGATTGGATTTTAAAATGGGCCAAGGACTGTCAGCTACCAAAGGGCAAAGAGCCGGCACCCAGCACCTGGAACTAATTTCCTGATGCTGGCTAACGAGAATTTCGCACT
>VFQS010002213.1_pt1 | contig 16378 bp, 16 predicted proteins | sample 3512361 | NCBI WGS metagenome assembly VFQS01 (sample SAMN10412375, study PRJNA504923) | tailings metagenome | isolation source: Relicate 1 Philex TSF3 active mining | place: Philippines
TTTTAGTCCGGTGCTACCGGCCGATCCGTGGCCCCTTTTATTCCCGGTGTTCTCAGGGGCGATCGTCGACCTGCGCTGGGGCAAAGTTGAGTTTGAAAAGAACGTCATCGATTTCACAGTTCCGGACACCGGCGGGATCGAAGTCAAGCGCAAGCCCAGGGCGATAACGCCAACGGCGCCGCTGCTGCGCGCCTATTTACTGGGGCGCTTCGAGGGCTACGTTGGAGTGCCAGAGTATGTCTTGCACCAAAAGCGCGACATCAATCGGCGCTTCAAATCAGTGGCCAGAGGCTTCCGCACGACCGCCAAGAGGCTAGGTCTGGACGACGTCTGACCCCACACCTTGCGGCACATGCGCGTATCAGAATTGCAGAACATGGGCATGCACAGCCATCAGGTCGATGCTTTCCTGGCGATGTCGGAGCAGACCCAGAACCGCGTTTACACCCATGTCAAGGAGAACGACCTTCAATCTATTGCCGCCCGGATTTCCTGATACGCGGTCCGCAACGCATACGTGGCTCCGATATCAATTGATCTTTCAGGGCTTCGCCATTATGTATCTCAATTGATAGACAAGAGGCCGCACATGAGCGCACATACCTCCATGCTGCATGTCCGCGTGGACGATGACTTGAAGGCAAGGGCAACCGAAGCGTTGAATGCCATCGGGCTTTCAACTTCCGATGCGGTGCGCCTGCTGTTGCACCGCATTGTGGCCGACCAGGCCTTTCCGCTGGAACTAAAAGTGCCCAATGCGGAGACCAGGGCGGCGCTGGATGAGGTCAGGCAGATGGAGGCAGCGCGGCGCAGCCGGTTCGCCGATGCCGATGAAATGTTTGCCGCCCTCGATGCCAAGGACAAGTAAGCGCGCTGTAATTCCTCGAGCGGTTGAATTCGCCAAGGCCTTCCACAAGGACTGGGAACGGCTCTCCCGGTCAGGGCGATACAACATGGCGCAGCTCAAGGAGGCCATGCTCCTTCTCATCGCCAACGATGAGCCACTCGGTCCCGAATGGCGGGATCAAGCCTTGAAGGGGGAATGGTCAGGTACACGAGAGTGCCACATCGGCGGTGACTTCCTCCTCATCTATGAGATCGACGAGGAAGCCGGGAAGAGCGGTACAGTCTATTTCGTCCGCGCGGGCGCTCACAGCGAGTTGTACAAATAGGGCTTATCTAAAGCGTTTAAGACGGTTCAAGGAAGTTCACGAAACCCATCGAAAGGCATCCAAAAAGTTCCCACAAATCCGTGTAGAGTTCGCAAAGACTGGTAAGGGAAAATCCAATTATTTCATTGCATAATGAGATCTTGACGCCCTCCGAAGGCAGAGGTCACAGGTACTCATCCTGTCGGGTGTGCCTGGTTTTTAAGATTTAGCGGCCATCAGGGCTGAGCTTGCCGTCGCCCGGGCTGAGGCCGAGCGGATCCGCGCGATCTGTAGCGCGACATTCAAGGTGAGAGCAGCGCGACGATCAGGATGAGAAGTTGATTGTCGCGGCGCGACAGTTTTTGCGCATTCTGATTGTCGCTGGCAAGGTCTATTCGTCGTGCTGATTGTTGCGGACGGCTTCAAGGACCTTGGGCGTGGTGAAGTTGGCGGGTCGGCCGGGCCCTGACCGGCGTGCTTGGGCAGTTCGTCGCCGATAGCTTTCGACGTTCATCTCGAAGATCGTTGCGTGGTGGACCAGACGGTCAACCGCGGCGAGCGTCATGGCCGGATCCGGGAAGATGCTGTTCCACTCGCCGAAGGGCTGGTTAGCGGTGATCAGCATCGAGCGGCGTTCGTAGCGGGCACTGATCAGCTCGAACAGGACCGATGTCTCGGCCTGATCGCGGCTGATATAGGCGAAGTCGTCGAGCACCAGCAGGTGGTACTTGTCGAGCTTTGTGAGCGCAGATTCGAGCGCCAGTTCACGCCGGGCGACCTGGAGCCGCTGCACCAGATCGGAAGTGCGCGCGAACAGAACGCGCCAACCATTCTCGACCAGCGCCAGCCCTATGGCAGCTGCCAGATGGGTCTTGCCGCCACCGGGAGGGCCGAACAGGATGAGGTTGGCACCTTGCTCGAGCCATCCGTCGCCCGCGCACATCGCCATGACCTGCGCCTTGGATACCATCGGCACGGCGTCGAACGCGAAGGTGTCGAGGGTCTTTCCGGCGGGGAGTTTGGCTTCGGCCAGATGCCGCTCGGTCCGCCGCCGATCCCGTTCGGCGATCTCATGCTCGGCGAGCGCGGCCAGGAGCCGGGCGGCAGGCCAGCCCTCCTTGTCGGCGCGCGCAGCAAAGTCGCCCCACATATGCTTGATTGCCGGCAAGCGCAGCTCGTTCAGCATCAGGCTGAGCCGCTGGGCGTCGATCATCGGGGATGTGCTCATGCCGCCTCTCCCCATCCGATCAGGCTGTCGTAGGAGGCAAGGTGCCCGAGCTTTACATCCACATGCGGTAATTGCTCAGGGTCAGGCGAGAACCGGCTACGCAGGGCGGCGATGTCAGGGCATCGCTTTGCAGCAAGATCTGCTTCGAGTAGCCCGGCAAGCTCCGCCTCACAGGCGCGCTCGTGCGCCATGGCCAGCAGATCAACGGTCATCCTGCAGGCGAAGTGCTCGCCTTCATGCTCCAGCAGATGCTCGAACATCCGTCGGTAGGCTTCGCGGGGGAACAGGCTGTCGCGATAGACCAGCCCCATAAGCGCCATCGGCTTGCGCCGCAGCGAGTGGATCACATGCCGGTAATCAACGATATGACCATACTTGCCATTGTCGCCAGCGCGGCCGCGCACCAGGGTCATCAGCAGCGTGCTGCCCAGGAACAGATCGATCCGGTCATCATAAAGCCGCGCGCGCAAGCGGTGTCCGATCAACCGCGAGGGCACGGTGTAGAACACCTTGCGCAAGGTGAAGCCGCCCGATGAGGTGACCCTGACCAGCACTTCCTCGTAATCGGTCGTGCGCGTGTCGGGCAGCGGCTGCAAGGTCCGGCGCTCAACATCGATCGAGGCAGCATGGCGCCGATTGCGCGCGGTCACCACCTCATCGATGAAGCCGCGATACGCCGCCAGATCAGCAAAGTCGCTGCTCCCCCTCAGCAGCAAGGCATCCCTCACCACAGCCTTGATGTGGCCGTGAGAGCTCTCGATCGAGCCGTTCTCGTGGGCAACCCCTGTGTTGTTGCGGGTCGGCTCCATCCCGTAATGCTGGCACAGCGCATCATATCGCGTGGTCAGATCAGCGCGGGCATCGGCATCAAGATTACGGAACGCCGCCGACAGGCTATCCGTTCGGTGAAGGCGGGGGGCACCGCCCGCCGACCACAAGGCGTTCTGGAGCCCCTCGGCCAGTGCCACGAAGCTCTCGCCGCCCAGGATCACATGGCAGTGCTCGAACCCGCCATAGGTTAGCCGGAAGTGATAGAGCATATGCTCCAGCGGTACGCCTGCGACCGTCACATTGAGATCGCCCATATGGGTAAAGTCCGACAGGCCAAGTCGGCCAGGCTCATGCAACTGCCGGAAGATAATCTCGCGGTCGGGCCCATGGATCGCACGCCAGCCCCTGATCCGCCGTTCCAGCGTCCGGCGCGCAAACGGCAGATTGCCATGCCGGCGGCGCAGCTCCTCAAAGATAGCAATCGGGCGAAGCCCGGGTGCCGATTCCAACAGCGGCACAACCTCCTCGTCGAAGAACCCCTCGAGCGGATCGGGACGCCGCCGCCCGCGCGGCGCTTTTGTCTGCGAAGGCAGTTGCGGATCCTTCAACAGCCGATAGCCCGCAGCCGGGCTCATCCCCGCCTTCGCCGCAGCAACGGCCACCGGGTGGTCTTTCCTCAATGTCATAAACAGCCTCATCTGATGATCGGTTATGTGACGGCCAGGCACACACGGGGTCCTCCTCAAAGGAAAACACCGCCATACCCGACACCGCGATCATCTCCGGCAGCCCCAAAGGGCGCTCCGGTGTGGGGGGAACGGCTACGGGCTACGCCCTGCGCCGTTCCCCCCCACACCGGATTCTCATCTTGATTGTCGCGCTCTCTCACCCTGATTGTCGCGCGACACGCGATCAATGCCGATCTCAAAGCCCGCCATCGATTGTCTGGTCCGCTCTACGGTTGGGGCTGCGCCAATCCCTACGATCAGTCCAGACAACCGATCCTACCGGCCATCCTAGTTGTTGCCGTGCAGTCATCCAGACCGTGCGGGAGAAATTCTCCTGCCGGGACTGCGAGGAGATCACGCAGCCGCCCGCGCCGTTCCATGTCACGCCAAGCGGGATGTTCGTCCCCGAGCTTCCTGGCCATTTCAACGGCACTGTAAAATTCCCCACTTTGCGGTTCGGGTGGTCAGGTGTTTGTGCGGCGCCTCCATTTTTGGGTAGGCGTCCGCGCCGACGGGGCTCGACGGGCGCAGGTGGTGTAATTCGCGTGTTGGACCTGATGTGCTCGGGCAGCAGATCGGCATGCCGACGCAGACGAAAGCTTGAGCCGTCGATCTGGATGACGATGGCATGATGCAGCAGCTTGAGCCGCTGCGCCGCGCGCTGTGCTGGGCCCATGCCCGCAGGAAGTTTTTCGAGCTTGCCGATGCCGCCGCGCAGATGAAGAAGCGGCGCAAGACCACCCCGGTCATCGCCCCGCTCGCGGTAGCAGCGCTCGCAAAGCAAAGCACAAAGCCCCGCCGCCAATAGCTCGGGCTCAAGCCGCAACACCTTGGGCGTGGTCTTCACCGAATGCGTAGCGATTTGGTGACAGATAGGTTGCAACTGTCTGCTAAGGACAGTGCGGATGTTTCTCGGGCGCGCGCGGTTCATGCCTTTTTCCGGTAGGTGCGATAAAAGTGCTCGTGATCAAGTCAATGTATGCGCTGCATTCGAGCGGCCGCAGGGTTCGCGTCAGACGAGCAGGCGGTGCAGGGTGCTATTGACTTGTGCACACGTGCGCTGCGGTAGGTGACAGTATCTGGTCAATCTCGCCGCGATTGCTTAGTAAGCCGCGAAAGAGAGTGCTCGATATGGGCAGGTCGATAGGGGGATTGCTAATGCGCAGAGGTATTGGGCTAGCTTTGGCGATGGCTTGCACTGCACTGACGGGCTGCGCGGCGGGCTCTGCGTTGCAGCCGGATCGTTCCATTTTTAGTCTCGATAACAATTATCAGCGTCACGCATATGAGATGACGATTGAGGAGACCTTCGACCGCACCCTGTCGGTGTTTAAGGAGGCAGGCTATAAGCTCGACGTGATTGATCGGGCTACCGGGCAAATCAGTGGGCGTCGCGGTGCGACCGGGGACAAGGGCTCGGTCTCGGATAAAGATCTCAAATTTTACGCTCTGGTCCTGCCGCAGGCTAATGGTAGCGAGTTGAGTATCAAAATTGTCCAAGTCATCAAAAGTGGGACGCTGGGCACTTCGAAGGCAGAATTGATCGTCAACGATCCGCAGATGTATCAATATGCATTTCGCAGGATTGGTAATGTTGCTGCCAAGTCAACCACGGTTTCGGTAGAGCCAGTCCAGGAGCGCTTCTAAAACTGCGTCAATTGCGCGGAGCAGTGTTGCGCGAGGAAAACTGCTGCGGCTTGGTTTAGATGAGCCGCAGCAGCAAGATGATCACCACCAACATGGCGATGGCTATGACGGCTTGGCGCATGATTGGACTGAGGCGTGGGCGCGGTGGGCGCGGCTCGCCCGCGCGCCAAATTTGGTGCACGCGAAGATCATTAAAGCCAATGCGCTCTCCGATCACTTCAACGCGTTGTCCCAAGAGCTTGAGTGCGTCTTTGCTGCGATCAAATTCCCATACCGCGCCTTGTGCAGTATGCAGTTCAAGAAAATAGTCGCCTGATCTGAGCTCGCCGACCAAATGGTAGGTATCATCTGAAGGCATCATGGTTCCTGCATTGCCGCTGGAAAGCCTAATTAATGCAGCGAGGCTGGGGCCGTAAACAGGTTGTCGTCAAAGCGAGTATGGTAAAGGGGGCGGCAAGCCAGCACATTTACCAACATAGGGCTTACTGCGGGTTGTTCAGCGATGGCTTGGGTCAGGGAGATCGGCCTTGGCGGCTGATTTGCCAACCTGGATTTGCGGCCATTAAGGCTATGTAAAATCAGAGATATATTCTCAAAATTGGTCATTTTCGTGCGACTTAGCGGACGTTTTGGCCTGGCCATGTGCTCTTGCGCTCGCCAATAAACATCCAAAATGATTGCTCATTTATAACCACAATGACCCCGATAGCGTTTGAACAAATAGAGAACTTTTAACGGCTTGGGAAGGGTGGGCTGTGCAGATGGAGCGTGCAATCACTCAAGGCCTCATGCGTTGTCAATCATATCGCTTCACGTCCTGTTTCGCTCTTCCTGCTTGATGGCGGGCGCGTCTGCCTTGGCAATAGCCAGCTTGGCACAAGCGCAGCCAACGCTAGATCCGCAAGCTCAGTTGGATGGAGCGAGCATACAAACGCTTGATGCTGCGATTGCTGCAGCACTTGTGCATAGTCCGACTATTGTGAGCGCGCGCTCGCGGCTTGATGGTTCTGAAGCAGAAGTCGTGGTTTCACGGGCTGCTGGCTTGCCCAGCGTTGATGGGACGGTCCGCTATAGCCGCGATCTTGTTGAAAGTCAGCGCCCTGGCAACGGCTTGTCCGTTGATGCGGCTGTCAATGTTCCGCTTTTCCAAGGGGGCAGCGTTCGCAATAGCGTGCGAGCTGCGCAAGCACAGCGCGATGCGAGCAGTTTGGGCATTGGAGAAGCTGAAGCCGAGGTGGTTTTGGCGATTTCCCGGGCATATGCCGACGTATTGCGTGACCGTCAGATTGTTGAGCTGAACAGAGCCAATGTCGGCAACTTGGCGACGATGCTCCAAGGCCTGCGCCAACGATTGTCCGCTCGCGACTTAACGCGCACTGATGTCGATCAGGCTGAATCACGCCTTTCGTTAGCGCGCGGGCGGTTGGAAATGGCGCTGGCCTCGCTCGAGGCGAGCGAGGTTGAGTTTCATCGTCTCACAGGAAGCCGGCCTGGTCAGCTTGCGGCTTTTCCAGGCTTTGCGGGTATTCCTTTGACTGCTGATGCTGCTGTTGAAGTGGCGGTAGCGGAAAATCCTGGGATCATCGCGGCGCGTAGCGAGACGCAGGCCAGCCGCTTCTCGTTTAATTCCGCGCGCGGGGAGCGCCTTCCGCAGGTTTTTGCCACTGTAAACAGCTCCTACTCTACTTCTCCAAGTTACACGGGACCTGACACGCGCGAGAAGTTCGGGACTTCGGTGGGCGTGGCGATGCGCATGAGTTTGTTCCAGGGCGGTAAGCAGGGAGCAAGCGAACGTATTGCGGCGGCCAAAGTGACCCAGGCGGAACAGCGCCTGCTGGACCTGGAGCGAACGGTGGCTGCGCGCACCCGGGCTACTTATGCGGATTGGTTGGCTACGCGGGCTGTGGTCGAGGCAAGCAGGGATGCAGTTCGGGCTAATGATAAAGCCTTGCGCGGTGTCCGCCTTGAGAATGCTGTTGGTACGCGCACGATCCTTGAAATCTTGAATGCTGAGCAGGAACTGCGTGATGCGCAGATTCAGTTGCTCAATGCAGAGCGAGATCATGCCGTGGCAAATGTGGCCATCCTTGCCGCCATTGGCAAGGCTCGTCCTGGTCAGATCGAATTGGTTGCAGCGCCTGTTGTTGCGGCGAGCGTTGCTGAGCAAAATGTTCCCCGGCTCGTTGGCGCTACACCAGAGCTTGTCGCCCTGGCTGAGGTTCCGGACATGGATGCAGGGGCGCCAAATGATGATTTGCCAGGGCGGCCCGCGGTGGAGCTAGAGGCGCCGCTGGCTTCCCCGGCCGCTAGCCGCCATAGCGAACAATCGCGCACCGCGGGGCCTGCAGCTGCGAAAGTGCCGACCTCGGGTGAATGGGCGGTCCAGTTGGGTGCCTTTACCAGTCTGGAGGCGGCTCGTGCGGCCTTCCGGGGAGCTAGTGGTGCCGCTGTCCGGCGCAGCTCGGGAAGCAAGCCAGCCGTCTTCCAGTTCGATCTGTCCGGCCGCCAGTTGTTTAGGACGGCCTTGGTCGCAATGCCGGACTGGGATCATGCACAGACCATTTGCCTAAAAATCAAAGCTGCTGGCCAAACTTGTTTGGTGCGGCGGGTCGGGCAGCTTGGCAAGTTAGTTTGGACCGAGCGCAATGACCCGGCCAATTAAGGAAAACACAGTGTCAGAACCTGAGAAGCTCAAGACCAGAGCCGCAAGCCAGAGCGCCCTGCGCTCGATTCTTGGCCGCGCGCGCGGTGCGATAATTGCGATCGTTGTGCTCAGCATTGTGATCAATGTGCTGGTGCTCAACGGCTCGCTTTACATGATGCTGGTCTATGACCGGGCGCTGCCCTCGGCCAATTTGGTGACATTGTTTGGTCTGTTCGCGATGGCGACCGTGATTTACATTTGTCAGGCTGGTTTTGAGCTTATCCGGACAAGCTTGCTGTCTGACTTGGCCTCAAGCCTTGACGAAGAGGCGGTTATGCCAGCGGCCCTGGCGGCCCATCAGTTGGCGCTGCGCAAACCCGATGCGGCGCGCAGCGAAAGCCCGCTTCAGGACCTTGAGCAGGTTCGTAGTTTTTTGGCCGGCCCTGGCCCGGTTGCTCTGATTGATTTGCCGTGGGTGTTCTTCTTCCTTGGCATTTTGGCGCTGCTCCACATTTGGCTCGGCGTTGCAGCTTTGGTTGGGGCTTTGGTCATGATCGCTCTGACGATCCGAGCTGAGGCGGTTGCGCGCAACAGCGTCGGCACGCTTGCTGAATTGGGTCAGGAGCGCCAGCGCATGATCGACCGTCAGCGCCAGCAGGTGGAAGTTTTGGCGGCTTTGGGAATGCGCAACCGCTTTGCGCGGCTGGTTCAGCAGACCAGTTTGCGATTTGCCGAGAGCCAGCGCCGGTTCAGCGAAAAAACGAATGTGCTCTCGACGGCCAGCAAATCGACCCGCATGTTTATTCAGTCCGCATTGCTAACTGTTGGCACGGTCTTGGTGCTGAAGGGTGAAGCGTCGGGCGGGGTAATTTTTGCCAGTTCGATTTTGTCCGGCCGGGCGCTTGCGCCGGTGGATCAGGTGATTGGGCAATGGCGCGCGTTTGCCAGGACCCGTACGGCATGGCAGCGCCTCGATGCCTGTCTTGAAACCTTTGGGCAGGTGCCGGATCGGATCGAGCTGCCGCTGCCCAAGGGCGCTGTGGAAGTCAAAGATCTGGTGGTTGCGCCCCCGGGATCGCAAGTTGCCAGTTTGCAAGGTGTTTCATTTGCAGTCGGCGCCGGTTCGGTTGTCGGGATCACTGGGTCCAGCGGTTCGGGCAAGTCAACTTTGGTTCGAGCGTTGGTCGGGGCCTGGCCGAGCCTTGAGGGAACAATTCGCTTTGATGGGGCAACGCTCGATCAATGGGATGCGGACCGGTTGGGAATGGCGATTGGATATCTTCCGCAGAACGTAGAACTGTTGGCCGGAACCATTGCTCAAAACATTGCGCGTTTTGATCAAGGTGCGACGTCGCAAGCGGTGTTGAGTGCGGCGCAAGCTGCCGGTGTCCATGATTTGATTGTGAAATTGCCCGAGGGTTACGACACCGAGGTTGGCGAACTGGGGGGTAAGCTCTCGGGTGGACAGCGGCAACGAATTGGATTGGCCCGAGCTCTGTTTGGTGACCCTTCGATTGTCATTTTGGACGAGCCGAACAGCAATCTCGATCCTGCAGGGACTGCAGCTCTCGCAGCAGCGCTGGCGGCGATTAAGGCACGCGGTGCCACGGCGCTGATTGTGACCCACCGGGAGTCAATCTTGAGTGAGACCACACATATCTTGCGGTTAAACAAGGGCAAGGTGGCCCTGTTCGGTGCGACTACCGAAGTGGTTCAACAACTGCTTGCCCGGGCGAGCGCTTCTCAAACGAATAAGGTTGTGGCCAATGGCTGAAGCAGCAATTTTGCCGTTCCCCCCGCGTCCTGAGCAAACTGGTGATGCGGCGCAGGCGGGCCTGGATGAGGCTAGTAGCGCGCGCGCGCGCTTGCGTCGCCGGGCTCGTACCAGCGCTTTGGCGCTGGGCGGGATGCTTGTGGTTATCACCCCGTTGGTTTCGTTGGTGCCGATTTCGGGTGCTGTCATTGCCAGCGGTGAGATCAGCACTGAATCGCGGGCCCAATCGATTGTCCATCCTGCTGGCGGGGTCCTCTCCGAGCTGTTGGTGCGCGATGGTGACCGAGTGGACAAAGGGCAAATCCTGCTCCGCTTTGCTACTTCGGTGACCGAGCCTGGGGCTAAATTTAGCGGTGAAAACTTGACCGCGCTCTTGGTGCGCAAGGCCCGCCTTGAGGCCGAAGTGCAAGGGCTGAGCGCGGTTTCTGCGCCAAGCGACCTCACGGCCGAGCAGCTGCGCCAACCAGAGGTTGCGGCCGCGCTATCACGCGAGCGCCAGGTTTTGGCGATCAAGCGCAGCGAACTGTCAAGCCAGCTGGCGATGATCGAAGATCAAAAGCGCCAAGCGCAAGCTGAAATTGCCGGTTTCAGGGGCCAGATATCCGCAATTTCGCGTCAGCGCGCGCTGTTGGCGCCTGAGCTTCGGGGGCTACGCAATCTCTATCAGCAGGAATTGGTGACCATCAATCGGTTGAATGAGGCCGAGCGCAATGATGTGACATTGTCGAGTGAGGCGGCCACGCTGCAAACCCGCATCCGACAAGCAGAAGCGCGCTTGGTGGAACTGGACAATCGGTCCCGATCAATCCGCGAAGGAGCCCGGACGGCTGCCGGTAGTGAACTCAATGAATTGGTGCTTGCTTTGGCCGATAGCCGGATCCGGGAGGCTGGGGCGAGTGATGCGTTTGAGCGATCAGTGGTACGCGCGCCGCTTGGCGGCATTATCGACGGTCTGGCCTTCGCCACCGTGGGCAGCGCGGTGCCTGCTGGCCAGGAGATCTTGCGGATCATCCCGCAAACGCAAGCGATGGTCGTTCAGGTCAAGATCTCGCCGGGTGAAATCGACCAGATTCGCGTTGGGCAGTCAGCCCGCGTACGCTTTTCTGGGTTTAACCAGCAGACTACCCCGGAAGTGCCCGGTAAACTGGTCTTTGTCAGTGCGGACCGGACCGAGGATCCCCGGACCGGTGCGCCCTTCTACCGAGCTAACGTTGCGGTTGATGCGGCAGCCTTTCGCCGGGAGACGGGGCTGCAGATTTCGTCTGGTATGCCAGCGGAAGCCTTCATTACGACCGCGCCGCGCTCTCTGATCAGTTACATCATGAAGCCTCTGGGCGACCAGGTCACGCGTGCGTTCCGCGATGATCAATAGCAGCGCCGTGATGGTCTGCGCCGACCATTGTCCGGTCGCTTGAGAGTTTGAATTATCAACGGAGAATAGAGGCATGGACCAGAGTCCACTGATTACTGAAGCCTTCAAGCAGCCCACCGATGAACGTCCGCATAGTGTGATTGGGCCGCTTGGTGAACTGCTGACGCGCGACATGCTGCCCAAGGCCAATGCACGCTGGACCCCGCGGCGCAAAGCCGAAGTGGTCGCCGCCGTGCATGGCGGGATGCTGGCGATTGAGGAAGCTTGCGCGCTGTATAACATCACGGTAGAAGAATTCGATTTGTGGGATCGTGCAATTGGGCGTGCTGGGCTTCATGCGCTGCGGGTCACTCGGATCCAAAGCTATCGTCAAATTATGGCTCGAGATTAAAGCGATGCGGCTGCTGATTGTCTTGGGTTTGGTCTGTTTCTCCGGCCCGAGCTTTGCTGGTGAGGTTGCCAGCGCGCAAACACCTTATCAGCACAGGGACGTGCAATTGCACCCAGGAGGCGCAGGTCCGCAGCTGATCATGAGCCACCACCCTGATGCCGTGGCAGCCCAAGTGGTTGCAGCTGCCCAAGACATTGTCGATCACACGGGGCTGCGATTGAACTTTACACCTTCGCCCGCCTATGTTCCGAGTGCCATGGCCTACATGGGACCGAACGGTGCGAGACTGCTGCTTTACAACCCGGAGTTCATGACCGACGTCCATGATCGGGTTAATCCGGACTGGGGTCTTATCAGCATTCTCGCCCACGAAATCGGCCATCATCTACAAGGTCATATCTTCCAAAATGATGCCGACTTTCATCGGCGTGAACTCGAGGCGGATGAGTTCACAGGGTTTGTCATGTACCGGATGGGGGCCAGCCTGACGGAGGCCCAAGTTGCCATCGACATGCTGGCGCAAGATTTTGATGTCGCAACCCATCCTCGCCGGTCAACGCGCTTGGCAGCGATCGAGCGCGGTTGGCGCCGGGCTGAAGCGGTTGGGCAACACGAACAGGAGATGGCTAAGCGGCGCAATAATCGCAAAGAGCGATAAGCCATAAAGCATTGATATAAAGTGCATAATACCCGACTCTGTCACCTGTTTCTGCGGCGCTTGCTTCCAGTGTGCCCCTTTTAATCTGGTCGATGTAATCAAAGCGGCGGCGATAGCAGTGGTCGCTTGGGCATTGGTGTGGTGGCTTGCGTGCCTGATCATGGGCCGCGAGAGGGACTGGGGCTGATGCATTTCAATCCTAGGTTAAGGGGGGGCGATGCCAGAGGCCTGGGCCGAAATCACTGCGCCCCGCCGGAGCGGGTGAATGCTTGATCGAAGCGAGTATGGAGCCGCGACAATCAGAGTTCTGAAGCGCGAGCACAGCAATACCTTGGCCAAGCGCCTCGAGCAGGCGCCCAGTAGTGCCCGGCGGATTTATGTTGCGCTGGGGACCATCGCGCTGGCGTTGATGGTTGCAAACTTGGCGCGACCTTGGGTTATGCCTGAGCTGAGCGCTAACAGTGCTGAGGCGGCTGTCGTTGATAAAGCCAAGACGGCGCTGTCAGGCCCTGCGCCATGGGCTGCAGCGGATACGGCTTGCTTACCGCCCCCTGCTGCCCTCGACCGGGAACTCGACCGTTTGGGTGCCAGCTTTTCTGGTGTTGTTGGCATAGCTGTCACGCGCGTCGGATGCTCTTGGCTCGCTGGTTATAACGAGCGCGCTTACTTTCCGCAGCAGAGTGTTTCGAAGCTGTGGGTTGCGCTTGCGGTACTTGACGGGGTGGATCGCCGCGTTTTGCAGCTAGATACTCAGCTTACAGTAACGAGCGGCGATTTGACCGTTTTTAACCAGCCAATGCGCTATGAGGTCCTGGAGCGTGGCAGCGCTTCGTACACCGTGCGAGAGTTGATGCGCAACTCTTTGACGCTATCTGACAACCTGGCCAACGACGTGCTGCTGAGAAACGCGGGCGGCCCTGCAGCCATTCGCTTCTTACTACAGCGCAAGGGATTGGATGGAATTCGATTTGGTCCAGGCGAACGGCGGTTGCAGAGTGCGATTGCGGGTTTGAAATGGCAGCCTGATTACGCGCTTGGCGGGGCGTTTTACACTGCTCGGGCCAAATTGCCGGCGCAGCAGCGGGTCGCAGCGCTCGATGCTTACTTGAGTGATCCGGTAGATGGGGCGCAGCCTGCGGGTATAGTGCGCGCCATATCAGCGCTTGCGGAGGGACGGCTATTATCCAAAGCCTCTACTGAGGTAATGTTGGAAGAGCTTTCACGAACCCGTAGCGGACCGCTGAGGCTCAAGGCCGGCGTGCCAAAGAATTGGCAGGTTTATCACAAAACCGGAACTGGCCAAGTGCTGGGCAGCCGGGCCACTGGCTACAACGACGTTGCATTGCTGCGCTCGCCCACTGGCGGTTATTACGCCGCTGCCGTTATGATTGCAGACACGCGCCAAGCCATTCCCGCAAGAATGAAGCTGATGCAATCCGTCTCCCGGACGATTGCGCAATTTGACCCATATCTCGCGCCAAACATGGTAGGCCGCGTGGTGCGCAACTAACGATCACAGTCGGTTTCTTATTCTGGTCAGTGTGGTGCTAATGGTGCTTGCCTGGCTTTGAGTGACATGATTGATCGGGGCATCTGCTGGACATGGTCATGGGGGCTTGGTTCGGTTCGCAGGGGAGTGGGGCGTCTTGCGGGGCGCCCCACTTTCGTTTTGAACGGCTTGCGATTGCAGCCGACAAGCGCGTGACCTGGGAAGATATTGGGCGCTCAGGCGCGCGAAATTGTGTCGGCGTAAATAGAAATCGCCGGCTCGCAGGGTAGTTGCAAGCCGGCGATAGCGCGACCCGACCGGACCTTAAGTGGCTCTATTGTCGGCGGTCGATTGTTGATATGCTGGCGATCGTGCGCTGTCTTGGCAAATCAATGCCGAACCTGCGGCATATAGAGTTCAGTTTGGCACCATGTAGCTGTTCAAGCGCTTTGCGGTGGTGCTCACCGGCGCAACCTAGCGATGCGGTCAGACTTGGTACCGGTGCATAGCGGCCCAATTTGCATGGTTTTGTTGCCAGCTGCGCTTTGGCAAGGGCGGTCTAAATTATTGAAAAAGCATTCAAGTGGTATCCATCCGGTGAGGACCGCGGTGTGATCAGAGGTCTTTCATGAACTCTGATCGGCGATCGTCGAGGAGGTCTTCGAGGTATTCGAGGCCTCGATGGGTGAACGCGGTGACCGTGCGGGCATTCTCGTCGGTGCTGTCGACGACGCTGAGGCATCCGAGCTCCGGCGTCATCTCATCGGCGAGTTCCTCAATGACATCGAGATCGACGCGGAACCGCTGCGCGGCGTAGTCCGCCGTGAAGACGATCGAAGGCGCGGCCATCAGGCGGCGATTGCTGCGGCTCGCGGCGCCCAGTTCCAAGGCAGGAGCTCGTCGAGCTTGGTGGCGGGATGATCGGCGATGCGGGTGAGGACATCGGCGAGCCAGGCCTGCGGATCGACATCGTTGAGCTTGGCGGTCTGGATCAGGGTGTAGATGATAGCAGCACGCTGCCCGCCGCGATCGGAACCGCAGAACAGCCACGCCTTACGGCCGAGTGGGATGCAGCGCAGGGCGCGTTCGGCGGCATTGTTGGTGAGGCAGATGCGCCCATCGTTCAGGAAGCGGGTGAACGCGTCCCAGCGCTTCAGCATATAGAAGCAGGCCTTGGTGAGGTCATGGCCGCGCGATAGCTTGGCAACTTGCTCGGTGAGCCAGGTGTGGAGCTCGGCCATAAGCGGCGCGCTGAGTTCTTGCCGGACCACGAGCCGCTCGGCCGGGCTCTTGCCGTTGATGCCGCGCTCGATGTCGAACAGGGCATCGAGGCGCTGCACGGCTTCGAGCGCGATCGGATAGATCATGGCGCTGCGCTGGCCGCGGCTCTTCTTGCGGGCCGAGCTTACGACATCGGCGAGCTCGAAGAACTTGCGCCTGGCATGGGCAAAGCAGCCGGCTTCGAGCACGGGACCGGGGTCGCGGGCTTCGCGGTAGAGATCGTTGTAGCCGCCATATGCGTCGGCCTGCAGGATCCCGGACCATGCTGCGAGATGGGCCTGCGGGTGCTCGCCGCGCCGATCGCGCGAGTAGTGGAACAGGGCAGCTGGAGGATCAGATCCCGCAAAGGGGCGATCATCGCGGACATAGACCCATAATCGGGCCACATCGGTCTTGCCCTTCGCCATGACCGGCACGGTGGTATCGTCACCATGGATCCGGGTTGCGGCCAGAACATGCGCTTCGATCAGCTTGTAGAGCGGCATCAGCGCGTGAGCAGCCGCGCCGACCTGATCGGCCAGGGTCGAGAGACTGAGCGGCACGCCTTCACGGGCGAACCGCTCGGCTTGACGGTTGAGCGGTTGGTGCTGCCCGTACTTCTCGAACAGGAGCATGGCGAGGAAGCTGGGCCCGGCCCAACCGCGCGGAACCACGTGGAACGGTGCCGGCGCCTGCGCGATCTTCTCGCAGTCGCGGCACGCAAACTTCTCGCGCACCGTCTGGATCACCTTCCACGAGCGCGGGATGACCTCGAGCGTCTCGGTGACGTCTTCGCCGAGCTTCGAGAGCCGATCCCCGCCGCAGGCCGGGCAGGAACAGGGCGCGGGCACCACGACGCGCTCGCGCGGCAGGTGATCGGGGAACGGCTTCCTTGCCGGGCGCTTGCGCTCGAAGGCGGTGACCGTGGTGGTCTTGGCTGCCGCTTCCTCGGCGACCAGATCGTCTTCGGCAGCGTCAGCCTCGAGCTCTTCGAGCTGCAGCTCCATCTGGTCGAGCAGGCGTCGGCTGCGCTCGGCGCTGGGGCCATACTGCTCGCGCTTCAGCTTGGCGATCTGCAGCTTGAGGTGGGCGATCAGCGCCTCGATGGCGCTCTGGTGGGCCATGGCGTTGGCGAGCTTGGCCTCCGCCTCGTCAGCCTTGCGGGCCATCGCCGCCACCAGCGCCTTGAGCGCTTCAACGTCGTCCGGAAGGGGCGAGATGGCGGCTTCCACAGGAGAGATGGAATCATGTTCCACCCTCTACCG